>Ga0114918_10005613_pt1 | contig 10732 bp, 17 predicted proteins | sample LantaG_FD_87015 | JGI IMG/M metagenome (GOLD analysis project Ga0114918, IMG submission 87015) | Deep subsurface microbial communities from Baltic Sea to uncover new lineages of life (NeLLi) - Landsort_02402 metaG | ecosystem: Environmental > Aquatic > Marine > Oceanic > Sediment | place... | reverse complement strand
CTGTTCGTCTAATTACTTATGAAAAAGGGAATTAAAAACCATAAATACTTAAAAGACAGAGCATAGCTTATGTCTTGCATTTTAGGAGATTTAAAAATTATGAAAAACGGACTAGAAAAACAATATGAGTTGGTGTTAGAGAACGAAAACAAAGGTACTGTTAATGCATCTGGATTAGCCAAACCAGGTGGTAGTGCTTTAGAAGATGATGATAAGAAAGCTAAAGGATTAGGAATTGATAGTCCAGCAGCTAAAGGAGTTAAGTCTCCAGAAGAAATGCCAAAAGATTTGAACCCAGGTCACGGCACAGATAAGAAAAATAAGGAGTTAGGAAAAATGCTACCAGAGAGTAAATTCGAAACATTATTTAAATCGACCCTAATGGAAGATGCTTTTGGGGCAGATGACGAAAATCCACTTGAAGCTGAAGGTGAAGGTGAATTTAACGACGAACAAGGAGATTTCCCTCCTGCAGAAGAAGGTGACATTGACGAAGAAGTAGACGTTGCCACAGAACTTCGTATGATTATCGATCGTTTGAGTGAAATCGCTGAGAAGATGGGTGCATTTGACGGTGATGAAGAAGAAGAGTTCTCCGATGACGATGCTGAAATGGATATGGTAGATTCTGATCTCGAAGGTGAAGAGCCAGTTCCAGAATCAGTAACATACGGTAAAGATGGTGGCGGATCCGCAGGTGGACCTGGTAAAGGTACTGATGGTAAACTACAGAGCTTCCCAAATAAAGCAGCATCTGTTCAATCTAAAGGTGGAATGAAAGTGAAGCATAGCGCTGTTTCATCAAAACAGACTGCTAAAGGCCAAGCATCCGCTGGTGGTCCAGGTAAGGACAATGACGGTAAACTAAGACCTTTCGCTAATAAAGCTTCACAAGCTCAAAGCAAAGGTAATATGAAGGTTAATCCTAAGTCTGGTAAAGTTGGTCAGAGCATTTTTGACTAATATTCTAGTTCTTAAAAAGGCAGGAGCTTTTCGCTTCTGCCTTTTTTTTTGGATTTAACCATACGAAACGATAAATAATTCTAGAGGTAGCCTAATATGCAATTTGATGATACAATAACACAACTAACTTCAGAATCTTCTGAAATATCCGATATCCCGCGCAACACTCTTGATCCAGAAGTGTTTCAATTTTTCGATGATGGATCTCAACCGATTTTACGAGATGGTATTAGAGCACAAATTTTACAAGGGCTTCAGCATTTCTCAGAAATAATACAAATTAACGCATTCTATTTGATTGGAGATATATTAACTAGAAATTGGGTAAAGAAAACTCCAATTAATGTGTATATCGAAACTGATGCAGAAATGCTAGATAATATATCGACTGCAGAATTATTATTTAGTTTAAATCGACATAATGGTAAATTAGCTGTCGGTACAATACACCCTGTAAATTTTCATATAATTCCAGGTCAAATCGATTCAGATGATTATGAAGCAATATATGAAATTGCGAATGAGAGATGGCTTAAAAATTCAGTTCAACTAAATCCAGAAATTGAACACTTTATAACTAGATTTAATGAGACATTACTGAGCATCGAAATTTCGGGTGGTAGTATACAAAGAAATTTAATCAATTTAAATGATCTTGAAGATTATGATAGAGATACAATACAACAGATAAGATTTGAAGTACAGAAAAAGGTAGACAGAATAGATTCTGACATCAACCATATGCTGAGAATGTATGCTGATAATATTGATAAGTCTGCAGATGTTCAAATATTAGCATCTGACCCAACATCTACAATTAGTGAAATTTTATATTACAGTAAACAATATAGATTATCAGAAGCGTTTACATTAAATCTACTCAAGCGCCATTATATACATAAATTTATAAAGCGTTTAGATGGAATGTTAACAGAAGGTACAGATTTTAATATCGAACAATTAGTATCGTCAAGTGTTATCGGTAGAATGTTTAGGAGTGCATAATGTTAAACGAAAATTTAAAACGCCTAGGTAAAATAAAGATTAGAAAAGCTAAGAAGACTCCAGATCCAATGAATTCTCACAAATATAAAATGGGTCGAGGAATGAATAGAAAAACTCTTGGACAAATTCCGAAATCACAACAGGATGGTGTTAAAGGACCGAAAATAGCTTCAACAATATCTAATTTTATCGGACAGTTCGATGTTAGTAATAAACTTGTCGATGTAGCAAAAAAAGCGCCTACAGGGATCTGGAGAATATCAAAAGCACAAGTATTAGATATAGCAAAAAAATATAAGTTCAATGTTCCGGATACAGCCAAACCTATGAAGCATTTAGGCTCAACTGGTATAATGTTAGTTAGATTTAAGCCAGGTGTTTTTTATTTGTATAAACCAAAACGTAAAACTCGTAAAAAGAGCGTTAAGAGCGCGGTAGGTAAACCAACAGGGACCTTCCAAATGGGAATGGGTACGTAATGTCAAACATAATGCAACCACATTTAAATAAACTACGTAAAGATAAATTTAAATTGATTCTAACTCTACCCAATATTATGAAAGGTATTGAGAGTAGAAATTCAAAAGAACAGAAATTTCTCAATTTAGATAGTTTACAATTTTCAGTATATAATCTTAATATACCTAGATCAACAGTATCTGAACATCAGTTACATTTCGGTCAACAGAATTATAATGTTACATCATATGATAGACCTGCATATGCACCAGTAACTATTAACTTTGAGGTAGATAATGAATTTAAAAACTACTGGGTATTATGGAAATGGTTGCAATTATTAAACGATCCGAAAGATGCGTCATATGCTGGTAAGAATATATTTCCAGAAGGTAAGCCAGAACTACTGCCTGACATTGTACCTGATTATCAAACTAAAATTGTCGCATTATCAATAGATGAATATAACAATCCTCAAGCCGAATTTGTATTCAAAAATTCATTTATTACAATGTTGGATGATTTAGATTTTAACTATAGAGATTCAGACCAACTACAATGTAATTTTACATTTGTATTCAATCAGCTTGAGATTAATTTAGTAGGAGATTCAAATGCGTTGTAATAATAGTAGTAGTCCTAGATTTAGTAGAAAGTCTCAAAACGCAAACGAACGTAAAGTAATACAAAATTACTGGAAAGAGGTGACACAGCTTTATGGAACTTTTATTGATTATTTCGTATATGATTATCAGCTATCAGCCCACGATTATTTTTATGGTGAACAACCTTTGGCTCCGTTTAAGGTACCACCTAAAGGTTTTCCGATCCTAGCAGAGTTTCAAAATGATTCACTATTACTAGCTAAATTCGGTATTCAAACTGAAGCTGATGTAGTTTTTATTATTCCAATACAAACATTCTATGAGCAATTCGGTAACGGTGCTGAGCCTAAATCCGGAGATGTTGTTAGATTAACAGAGCTTGGATCTGATCGTCCTGGTGGTCTTGAAGATTCTAACATATCGCCTATGGCCCCATTAACAGCGTGCGGAGACGCTGTCAATCCTTTGGATGGCTTATGTCAAGATGGTATTGTGGATTATCCCGCAGCTAATTGTAGTACAGATTCTTCTGCTTATTCCGGTTATGATGATCCTGAAGTATTTAAACGACTTATTCGTGGTGCTCCATGCTTTGAAATAACTGAACGCAGAGATGAGAATTTAACTATGCACTATAATCCTTTACAAGGTCATTATGTATGGATTTGTCATGCTAAACGATTCGATTACAGTTATCAACCAAACGCTCCTAGAGAACCTGGTAGCGGCCAACTATCTGATGAAACAAAATATGGATTAATATCAAGTGAAGATAATAATTCAGGATTCCCATGGATGTCAGGTTATCCGATGGAAGAAGATATTAAAGAAGTGCCTAAAAACTTCGAACAGAATACTGAAGAAGAATCTAATAATAATTGGGAATACAATAATTCAGAAGATAGTATATATGGAGACTTCTAAAGCTCTGCAAGTGAGTTTTTAATAGCTGAACGAACTTCCTTTAACTTTTCTGTGCATCCGGATACTCTAGCTATAAATTCATCTGCTTCACCAGTCGAATCGAAATTAACTATTGTTACTCGTTTATCAGAAGTATCCTGGAAGTGATAGTTAATCGTATGATCTTTTATATTAGGCTTAATTAAGTTAACAATATAAGTATGATTTTGAGTTAACGGGCATTTATGCTCTTTTGGTGCACGCATTTTACTCATTGCTAATTGCTCTGTTACAGATGCAGTCTTTTTGTGTTCTATTTGAGATCCTACGGTAAATTGATGATTGATTACATATATCATTATTAACCTCTGAGAGTTGAAGCTTCGCGAAGTTCTTTAGCTGATTTGGCTGCGATAGCATTTTCTTCATCGAGTTTACGAGCAAAGATATCACAAGTCTTTTCGATATACTTTCGCATATGCAATGGCTCTAATCTAACTGATTCGAAGTCTATATTTCTCTCATCACATTCATCAGCGATAAAGTTTACAGCTTCAAATAAAGAATACCATCGAGATACTTCGTATACTCCCATTTCATCAACTCTTACCATATCTTCTACTCTACTCATTTAGTTAAATACTCCCGTTCATATTTTTGATTATTGTTTCTAAAAATCCGTGTTGTGAAGCAAGAAAATCTATATGATTACTCTTCTTCAAATGTACTCCTTCTATTTCCTTCGCTAATAACTTCATTATAGACTCTAACACAGCAAAGTGGCAAGAGAAATTCTCAGTAGATTTGTTTTCATTGTTCAATTGGTTTTTAATCGAAGTAATTATAGATTCAGATAATCTACAAAACACGTTATAAATAGAAGGTACATTTTTACCGAAAGTTCCAATACCAACACCATATTTATAAGCATCTAAATATTGCTGGCTATAATATCCCCAATACGCCATACTAATATCATCGATAGTTCTAGGTAAAGGTTTTTCTACTTCTTCTATTTTAATAGGAACAGATTCATCTATCTTCTCTTTTGTGATTTCTTTGGTATTTTCAGTTTCAACAAAATCAATTAATTCATGACCCTTCATTAGTTTACCTCTACTTTATCACCTAGAGCTGTTTGACGTTGGGTAGGTTCATCCATGTCAACTTCTTTAACTGTAGTCTTTTTCGCTAATGGTTGTGTGATTCGAACTGTTGTAAATTGCATATAGACTTTATTCGCTTGTTGACATTGTGGACAATCAAACGAATTCTCTTCTAATAGTGATAATGGAACTATATTAATTTCATTACAATATGCACAACTTAAGCTTGTAGGAGCTTTCATTTCGATCGCATCATCTATAACACTATCGATGAGCATATTTGCTGCTATTTGTTGTTGGTTTTCTATATATAGGGAGAAGTAATAACCGAATACTAATTGAACTAGTATTAATATAATACCAACCCCGAATCCGATCATTAAATTTCTAGCAATAAGACCGACACCAAAACTACAAATACCCGCAATAAAGAGTACAGTAAAAATTGAACGTAAGAACGCTTTAGCGGAAGGCGATAGGGCTGACATTAGAACGTCCTTCCTTTATATTATTCAATGATTGTTCAAGAGTAATTGTAACTTGATCAAAAAACCAATCCTTGAGTTCTTTATTTTTAGGTAAACCTGATTTTGTAACAGCACACAGATCTTCTGCGTCTTTAAGTGATAGAATAAATCTACCCATTATTTGCGCTTCAGTACGTCGAATCGCGTCGAATTTAATTCCTGGTATTTTCCTAGTATCTTTTTTCATAATAAATATATTATAGCGTCAATCTATCAAAATCAACGGTAACATTTTTAATCATTGCTTTTATTGCTGCTACTTTCTTTACGCAATGATCTAAAACGAGCATTTTTTCAGGCTCTTGGGTTAACACTTTGTTATAGTCGACACAAGATTGTAATTGCACTTCAGCGTTAGATAAACAAATATATGCTTCAGCTAGTGTTTCAGCTACTTGATCCAATGGAAACATCTTTACATTTCCCGCTTCTTTCGCGAACTCTTCACTTTCTGCTGCAATATTTTGAATATCTATACCAGTAGCATCACCAGTTCTGCCTCTCCACCCTGGTGATTTTTGTAACCAGGGCTTCGAGCCAGTTTGCTGTTGACCTGCGCCAAAACCATAATTATTTTCTACTATAGCTTCATCTATAGATTCATTAAATAATGATTTTTTATTCTTCATCTTTTCGTCTCTCAACAATACCGGAAGCTGTTGTCTGATTACAACGCGGACATAACCATGTCGCTTCTACAATTGTTTCCTTAGCATAGCGATCATAAGATTCACTTACTCTTGGTTGAACTACTCCATACCCACAATAATTGCAAGCTTGAGCTACTAATTGAACTGTTCCTTCGTGCATATATTCCTCCTATACAAATACTTATAAAAGAAGTGAGTTTATCATAGAAACAAGATTGTTCCTACTTGTTACTGACTTCCATTCATTAATTTTATCTAACTCTTTTCGTAAACCATACTTTACACATAATTCTTTAAAGGTTTCAATATCACCTGGAGAAATTACACGTTCTTTATCCATTTGCATTTGATATGCATCCGATTCACCAACTTCTGTAGTGTATCCATAATCCAAATCAATTAATTTTAAATTACGCTCAACAATCTCTTTATAGTCATCAGATACAGGATACTCTCCCCATGACGTTGCTAATTTTACAGATCGAACTTTTCCGTATCCAGGTATTCCGTGAATGTTATCAGATACATCTCCCATTATTGCTTTATATAGTTTGTAATATTTAGCTTCAATTCCTACATGATCTGTAAAATTCTCATGAGTTATTAGTTTTTTGAAGTTCCATACACTAGTACTTTCATCAACTAATTGCAGCATATCTCTATCTGCCGACACGATTATAGATTGACCATCGACATTTTTAGCTAACCACGCAATCACATCATCAGCTTCTAACACATTCGGATATATATGCATTACACCTAATGAAGATAATAATTCAATAATTTTAGGCTCTTCATTAAATAGTTCGTTTATATTGTCTGGTTTCGAACGACCAGCTTTATATTGACCATCTAATATCTGTTTTCTGAAATTAGTAGAATGTTCCTGTAATCTATGATCCCAAGAGGAGTAGATATTCTCTGGATTAAATTTATTAACTAAATTCTTGAATGTTGCCAGATATCGTGAAACTAAATCAAGACTACTTAATCCGTTATGTGCTTTATAGCTTTGTGCTACATGAAAGATTCTATATTCTAGATTAGTTCCATCAAATATTAGGTTTGTGGTGTGCATATTGTTTCCTGCTTTCTTAAATAAAATTCCCATGAAGCTAAACTAATTTTATACACATCGACTGGTAGAACCTCTACAAAATCGAGTTCTCTACTTTTCAATAATGCTACCACTTCACTTTTTGTGAAAAATACGGCTTCCATTGGACTTGGACAAAACAAAAATGCTTGCTGCTGTCCTTTCGAATGCTCTTCTATCCATATAATAAAGCCACCAGCACGATCTCCAGTTTTAACTGCGTACATACCTCTCGGCTTTAGCTTAGAGGAGCAAGGTAAAATTCTCTTCAATAAACTCTTCATAATTTTCATAAACTTTCATACTATCATATTCAACGCGTCGTAGGTCGTAAGTTAATATAGTTTCACCATAGACAAGTCTTCCGTCGGTTTCTATTTGTAATATAGTTAAAATTTCAGCAGTATCAAATGATACTATTTTTTCTACTCTACCAAGAAGCATACCGAACCCGTCTGTAATGGATATAAAATCTCCTTCCTTCATATATACCTATAATATAATACATCTATGATAAATCAATCATTGATTTCTAAATCTGAGATGCTATAATACAGGCTGTAATTAAGAACACGAAGGTTGATTAACAACAAAAAGGAAAAAACATGGAATCAATGCAACATCAAGGTAGAACAGGTGACTTGGTATTAGCCCAAGGTGAATACGCATTATTGCAAGATGGTACAAACGGTAACGTGCAAGTTATTGTAGGACCGAATAAGCAAAGTGTGGCAGAAACAGATTTCTTGGTCGTTTATGATCATAATAATCGCTGTTTCATTCGAACGACAAAAAATGAAGCTATTCAGCGAGATATTGCTGGTAAAGAAGGTGAGTATATTGTCCTTCATAATCCAGCAGTGGAAGGTGAAGATTCGGTAGCGATTCATCCTAAACGCGGCGCTTCGGATGCAGTAAAATTGGATCATGGTCGGAAAGTAGTAATTCCAGGACCAGCTAATTTTGCTCTCTATCCAGGACAATACGCAGAAGTTATTGAGGGTCATCAACTTCGATCTAATCAATATCTTGTAGTACGTGTATATAATGAAGAAGCAGCAAAGAAGAATTGGGAAACCGCAGTTGTAAAATCTGCAGATCCAACTTCTTCAGATGAAGAAGATAAGAAGGAAAATACAAAAGTCGCTCAAGTACAGAAATTGACAATTGGTCAAATGATCAATATCAAAGGTACTGAAGTAAGCTTCTATATTCCTCCAACTGGTATTGAGGTAGTTCCAGATGTCGAAGGTAATTTGATTCGCGAAGCAGTTACACTTCAACGTCTAACATATGCAATTCTTCTTGCAGAAGATGGTGAAAAGCGTTATGTACGTGGACCTGCTGTAGTTATTCCAGAACCAACTGAGCAATTAGTCTTGCAGAATAAATCACCGAAATATAAAGCAATCGAACTTAATGAAGGCATGGGATTGTATGTCAAAGTAATTGCTGATTATAAAGAAGGTGGTAAAGACTACAAGACTGGTGATGAACTATTCCTTACTGGTAATGAAATGAAAATTTACTATCCACGACCAGAGCATGCATTGATTCGCTACGGTGAAGATTTGATTCATTATGCTATTGCTATTCCTAAAGGAGAAGCTCGGTATACATTGAATAAAACTACCGGTGTGGTTGGTCTTGTAAAAGGTCCAGCAATGTATCTTCCAGATCCACGAAAAGAAGTTGTTGTTCGTCGAATTCTGGATACAAAAACTTGCAACCTTTGGTATCCTGGTAATCAAGCTGTACTTGACGCAAATAAAAAGTATATGCGAGATTATGAGATTGAAGATGATGAAAACACAGCAACATTCAATGATCGAGTAATGTCAACTACACTTGAAAAGAGTGCACGTGATATCTATGGTTCTTCATTGATGAATATGGATCGATTCGCTTCTGATAAAGTGACTCGGAACCGTAACTTCACCCCACCAAGAACAATTACATTGAATACGAAGTTCGAAGGTGCGGTTGCAGTCAACGTTTGGACTGGGTATGCTGTACAGGTTGTTGATAAAGCAGGTAAGCGTCGAGTTGTAACTGGACCAGCTACAGTAATTCTCGAGTATGATGAATCACTAGAAGTAGTGAAGTTCTCTCGTGGTGTACCAAAAAGTACAGCAAAATTACTCGAAACTGTTTATCTACGCGTAAACAATAACAAGATTAGTGATTATATCCAGGCTGAGACAGCTGATGCAGTTGAAATTGGATTTAAACTATCTTACAATGTCAACTTCGAAGGTGATTCTTCTAAATGGTATGATGTCGAGAATTATGTTAAGTTCTTGACTGATCATATGCGTTCAGTTATTCGTAATGCAGTTAAAAAGAAGGGCATCGAAGACGTTACAGCCAATGCAATTGATATTATTCGTGATATCGTGATTGGTGAGCAGGATAAAGATGGTAAACGAACAGGCAAATTGTTTACTGAAAATGGAATGCGTATCGTTGATGTGGATGTGCTTGAATTTAAAATCAATGATGGTGAAATAGCTTATCAATTGATCGATTCTCAGCATAAGACTGTTCGTGAAGCTATCAAGATCAAATCTGAAAAGAATCAATTGAAGACTACTACTGAGCTTGAAACTGTAGTACGAAAAATTGATCAACTTCGAGCGGAAACTGCGAAAGCTAAATCCGAACTCGAATCAGATCGAATTAAACGTGAAGCGGTACTTCAGCAGTTGAATCTTGAGAATCAGCTTAAAGATCAAGAAGCTCTAGATGGTTTATCAGCAGCTAAATTGGCACGTCGTAAAAATTCTGCTGATTTTGAGCTTGAATTGTCTAAACGACAGCTTGAAGCAGAAGTTGGAGCATATAAAGAACGATGGAAGTCAATTACACCAGAATTGGTTAATGCGATTACATCACTTGGTAATAAAGAGCTTGCTACAGCAATTGCTACAAACCTACCAAAATCTGAAGGTGCTCTCGGTATGTTGCTTGGTGTGAATGGAATGGATTCACTCAAACAGCTACTCAAGGGAACAGCAGCTGAAAAAGGACTTGATAGTCTAATCAGTCGTGATATTGACGTAGATTAATTAAGGAGAGGGGCCTTCGGGCCCCTCATTTTATGTTATGCCACAAGAAATAAAATTAGAAGAAGTTCAAATAATAGATGAACCGGTAATTCCGTCATGGCTGATTTTTCCAAGTGATATTATAAACGTTAAAGAGATAGCTTTTATACATAAAAACAGCTATAATAGTACTATATCACTAACAATGAAAAATAAAGAAGTAGTCGAAATTTATCCAGACGATCTAAATGTAACATGGTTAGCTGTACAAAAAGCGTTTACTGGTAATAATAAAAATAATGCTTGATACATCTCGTGGTGTATTATAATATTATATCAACGTTAAGAGAAAGGGAAAAAGATATGCAAAT
>Ga0114918_10005612_pt1 | contig 10733 bp, 19 predicted proteins | sample LantaG_FD_87015 | JGI IMG/M metagenome (GOLD analysis project Ga0114918, IMG submission 87015) | Deep subsurface microbial communities from Baltic Sea to uncover new lineages of life (NeLLi) - Landsort_02402 metaG | ecosystem: Environmental > Aquatic > Marine > Oceanic > Sediment | place... | reverse complement strand
GATTCCGGCGCTGTGCGTAAAGGTGACGTAAAAATCCTAAATCCGGCGCCACGTTTTCGTCGGCTTGCCTGTCTTGCCAGCGTTTGTATAGCAGCGCAAAGCGGACTTGGCAAACTTTAGGCGAATCACGTCCACTATCGCTTGAGCCCGCGTGTCATCACAAGCCAGAAGCACAGCAAATCCGTCTACTCGACCTGGTTCAGCCGTGATCACGTCGCCCCGTACCGGCGCAACTAGCATTTGTGCCATGCGATGATCAAGCGAATCTTGCACCAAATCCCCTAAGTTTACTGCAAACATGTTGTCCTCCTCCTGTTGTCATCGTTGTATCTAGGGCCAGTATAAGCGCTATTTCGCGCTTGTCCGTAAAGCGGACGTAAAATCCGAGCATTTGTAGCGTGTTAGGTTAGAAAACGCTCTTTTCGTTCAGTGTTCACCAGAGCTATTTTGGACTTAGAACAGATGTTCGGACAAAATATAACGCAGGAGAACGCAAAGGCGAATGAACGATTGTATAAGAGTTGGCAAGACAGGGTTACAAAATTGCAATTTTACATTCCTGTGGTATAGACTTCCGTGAATACATATACATACATATTAGTATATACTAATACATGCATACACGTGTAGAAATGTGTGTGTATGTATGTAGTAATAATAATAATAGAATTATATAAATATATAATATATATATGATGTTCTAGTGCTCATGTTGAGCCACTATAGTCTATTGCTGTTTTCTGGCAATAATCAGTCAACTTGGTTTTATAAGTTTTACCGTTCCAAAACCTTTTTCTATGGTAAGCTGTTCTGAGCAGTAAAGCGGTTTCGTCGAAACAGTAGCCACTAAAAAATTCTTTAGTTGGACTAGTAGGTATTTTGGCCAAAATTTTATAAAAAAGGGCTAGTTTCAGCGTTATTTTCACAATTTTTTGTAAAAATGCGCTGGAACCGAGCGAAAACCGAAACATTGAAATGCTACCTACCAAAACTATAGTACAACTCTGGAAAACTAGCGGTATTTTGGCTTATTGAAGGCTTTTGTACCGCTAGTTTGGTGACATCAGCGAAAGTAGCCATCCTCCCGCAGGAACAAATCGCGGCCACTTGGGATTGAACGCGCACAAAGCGCCCATATGTAACCCGTCTTGCGTGCATGTTTATGAGTCGGCGAGTACAAGTTGACGACTCGCGGTTGAAACCAGCCGACCAGTAGCGACAAAGCCGCCTGTGTGTCCTTGCGGGTGGTGAACGTTTGCAGGTCAAGCATGATAGTATCCTTTACATGGTTACTTGGTGAATTATTGAATCTTTTCGCGCGTTTCCGTGGTCGGATTGTTTGCGCCTTGCGGTAGTCTACATAAAATTCTGGCATAGTCGGGCAAGTCCCCGCTATATTTGCAGCGCTTTTTGGACACCAATTGAAAGTCCCCGTTTGCCCGAATAGTGGTGAACGTCCCTAGATATTCTCGGTTATACTGTGTTTCAAAGCCGGTTGAATAGGTGCGCGTAACCAAACATCCACCCTCGACGATTACACTTTCGATCGAAAGCTGGCCGTTGACGTCAATTATAGTAGCCATTTGAACCCCCTTGTGCGGACTTAGTGAAAGTGGGCGCATTGGTGGTCATGCGCCCAACTTGGGGAAAATTAGCGATTTTCGTTATACTTATAGCGTTTGCACCATCCCATATTGTACCATACCCATTGCCAGTCTTTGCCACCACGGCCAGGAGGCACGATAGCGGTCTCATCGCAATATTCCCATTTTGTACCTTTGCCGTCTAGCAGTTCCAAAGGTTGCCAAACGTCGCCGACCTTGAGAGTATAGCGGCCATTGTAGCAATGTATGGGCTGACCTAGCAGATAGCGATTAGCATCTGTTAGCCGGCCTTTGACAGGATAGTAGTAAAAACGATGTATCGGCTTGTCAAAGTCGGCGCCACCGTCAACCAGCATGTAAGGCTTGGCGTCACGTTCTACAAGAACATTATCGGTTGCCATTGTATTATCCTATTCGGTTATAAAATCCTTGTACACTTGGCCCATATCGACCTTTGACCGGCGGATACCCAACGCGCGTCCATTGTCTACTAGCCATTCCCAAAGATAGGCGCAAAAGCGCGCCCTAGATTGTTTGCGCGCTTGCAGGGCATTGTATAGCGGTTCATCGTTCTGAGTCCATGAATAGCATTCGCCAGTATCGCCAGCGTCATAGTTTGGCATGATATCCCCTTAGATAGTGCTATAGGGCCAGTCTGTAGTCCTGGCCCCCTAGGTGATGGTTAGCGGTTTGTCTTGATCGAAAACGAATTCGGGAGTGTGTCGGTCAGGGTTTGCATTGTTGGATATGCGTTCACCCTCAAGGACCCATCCGCACAAACCCAACAAACGATGTGAAGCGCTTTCGCTATTTCGCCATCATCCCGTATGAATAGGTCGATAGTCATACCGCCATCCTTGGCACGCGGACCGCCAGCTAGTAGCGTGTTACGTCCGTCAATGTTAGCCTCAACCCAAAAGTTTCTAGTTACCATGATATACCATCCTTGTTTTGTGTTGGACCGGTTGCGGTCCCGGTCCCTATACTTGGCTATCCGCGCGCGTCGGTTTCATCCTCGCACAACAGGCCCAGGTCATTTTCGGTTAGGTAGTCATAACCGTATAGCCCATGCTTTAGTGGGACCTTGACGCATTGTGGACGAGTTTTCCACGTCTTTGGTGCGCCATTCACGCGCCACCTTTGGGGTGTCCCGTCACTATTGCGGTTTCTCACGTGGTACAGTGCAGTACCATAGGTCAGAGTCTTGGCACGTTCTAGGCTGATCATGCTATACCATCCTTGCTTGTGTTGTGGCCAGTGTTGGCCGCATGTTGTCTACAGTACCGCTATAACGGGCTTCAGCAAGTATGCTATAACATCATCATAGCTATGACCTGCGACGTATTCACGTACATTGTATAGGTGCCGGTTGCCCCGCTCTTGGCTATGTGGGCCGCACGTTATGGCTGCGAGAGTGCCCCACGATTCATGGTGCACTACTAGTTCGGTATCCCCGCCGCCTATATTCCTGTTCCACACTTGCCACCCGTTCACATATTCATACATGTTATGCTCCCTGGCCCACTAGCCGTCTCACGTGGCACAATTCACTAGGGCCAGTGTAGCACATCCCGGGCACAATGTCAATACATTTTGTGTAAATATTGCGTCAACTATGCTATCACGTGGTGCCCTATGCGCTGGCGCTTTTGCTTTCTATTATTTACATAATAGTTGTTTGTATCCTTTTCGTATAGTGATAACAGCTCTATGTGGCTGTTTGTTGTGCATAGCAGCTTCGCATAGCAGCAGACTATAGCTACTTCGCATAGTAACATTTTGGCACCCCCTTCGCATAGTGACCCCCCTGTTCTACAAAAAACTGCGCGCCATTTTATCCACCTATCATCAACACAACCACATTTTCGCCGAAACGCTATCCAACCTAACAAAGCATTTGACAAACCCTACAAACGTGCTATACTCGAAGTACCATGCAAGACACGCCGCAGATCGGTGAACTGTTAGCGCCCTATCGCCTTGAAGTACACGATATGCTCTGTTCCGGCTGGTCGCCAGCGAGAGTGTATCGGCACCTTGAGGTCGTGCGTCATGTCAAAGTGCCGCTGCATGAGATCATCAATTACCTCGCAACGATCCCAGAAGCCGAATTACTCCCCAAGACTGTGCTACAGCAACAATTCCAAGGCGCGGACATCGAAGTAGATGCGCTGGGCGAGATGGCGCGCTTGCTTCGCCTTCAGTCTGAGCGGCTGGGTACGGCATTGTTCCTGGAACAGCGCACCGGCGAGCGCATACCGTATGTCGAGATAGCGTCAAAGATCTACTGGCAGATGCTGCAAGATTACGTAGCTATGAAGCAAGTAGTCGGGGAAATCCCGACTACTCCTTCATTGCCCGCCGAGGGAGCGCTACAGAAATTGCCCCCTCTGCGGGATCTATTTATCATTAACAACAATATGGTAGCCCCTGTGGAACAAGGGGCTACCATAGATGGTATTGTTACTAAGCAGGATTACCCTGGTGGCCCGCAAGCCTATACACGGGCAAAGACCAGAGAATTGGTGTCGGGGTAACGATAAATGCGGTGGCGAATTATAACTGACATTCAGTAGTATTATGATAGACGATACTTATGATTGATCAGAGCCGAGGGGGATAAGAGTTACAATGAGCGAAATGACGATGCTAATAGTCGGAGTGATTTCTGGGCTTGCGATTGCATTGGCACTCATTCTTCTGGCAAGGCACATGGCAAGGAACGCAGATAGGCGATACTTTCTAGTTGCCATGAGATACTTGCTTTATGACCACGAGCCAGAAACCTTGGAAGAAGTAGATGCTTTCTTGCGCTCGGAGGGGTTGGACCCGGGAGTCATCGCCGCTGATGGAAAGGCGTTTGCACAAAAAGCACTTGACGCACAACGATCACGAATGGAGAAGGAGATGTGAGCGTATTCCTCCGGTATGCCAGTTATGTGATTCGGCACAAGTGGTATGTGTTTCTGGCGGCGTGCAAACTGGGCGGACTGGGCAATATCTGGCTGGTGCCAACCCGCCGGTAACTGGTTGCGAAGGAAGTGAGGGGTATGAATGACAGCAACGCAGTATCTCGGTGGTCGGCGCTACAATAAAAAAAAGACCGACAATTCGTGGCACTCGCCCGATACGGAGACGTGCCCGCGCTGTGGCCGGACGTTGCATCCGGGACAGGAGCCCGATCCATGCATCGGCCACGTGCCAGGGGCGGAGACCGTTTGCTGTGGCCACGGGGTAGAGGAGCCCTACGTGCTGTTCCGGGGGCCGGCGGCGCTGCGGGCGATAGAGTGGGCCAAGGCGGAAAGGGACAGGAGCCCCGACGCGGTGGCTGCCCGCGTGATGGCGCGACATCAAGGCGCGCTCGACAAGTTGGCTGTTCATGACCGTGTTGAGGATAGCGAATGGCAGCCTAAAACCACTACCACTGGAGAAGGGGCGCAGTATGAGTTGCCTACTATCACGGCAGAATAGGGAGATTGAGTGTGGGGATAATAGGTGTAAACATTCGTAAGGCCAGAGAGCGCCTGGGAATGACACAGCAACAATTGGCTAATAAACTGGGCTATCCCAGCGTCCTAACGATTGGGGCCATTGAGAACGGCGCTAAACCCGTTATGGCCTTGGAACTTCAGAAAATCGCCAAGGCCCTCTTTGTGGATTTCTACGCGCTTTTGGGGCCTGAGCCTTTGCCAAAATATCCATCGGTTATGTGGTGCAAGAATATAGGAGGACACTATGACACCGGAAGATAGTAACTATGAGTTGTATTACAAAGAACGTAAAATGCTATTGGATGCGGAAGTTGAAAGTTCTCGTTGGGTAGATTCGATAATTCTCATTCTATCTACTGTAGCGTTTGCATGGCTAACTAGTTTGCATCCAGATGTTCTAGGGGCAAATATTCCAGGGATAATTTTCCTATCCCAACTCACGTTTGGCTTGAGCATTCTAGCGGTGCTTTTATCCTGTCGTGTAAGCCAACTAGCCTGTCGTAAGCAACTAGAACTGAATAATATTGCCTTTCAAGACCGAGTTATCACTAGAGAAAGTCCTTTATCTCCAGCAGTAGATAGTTTAAATACTATAGCAATGGTACTATTCATATCGGGGGCTGTGCTGGTTTTAGTTATGATGGCTTTTCATTAGTAGGGATAACAAGATGAAGAACTTCCGAGACTGGCTCATCCAGCTGCTCTGGCGCGTGGATCACTGGTGTCTACGGCAGTTGGCATCGGGAGATCCGATGAATGATATACCCGATGAGTATTGGACCGCAGACGAGTATGAGGATTAATGGAACTCACCGCACAAGATCTACAACTCATCAAAGAGTGTCTGCTGCGCAATTTCTCACTGGCGGATCTGGAGGCTGCGGGGTATCTTGACCAACAGCCGACAGCGGATCTCCGTAGGCAACTCGCGGAGATTGACTATGAGTTCTTTGTGCGTTTCTACGTCGGGCACCACTTCGACCGCGAGCCCGCTCCCTTGCATCGAGAGACCTATCAGGCGATTCAACTGACCATGAGCACCCCAGGACGCGTCAACAACGCCGTGGTCTGGCCGCGCGGTTTTGGTAAAACGACGACGGTAACTTTGGGCTTTCCCCTATGGACTATCTGCTTCACGATGCGCCGCTTTATCGTCATCATCTCCAACACCTATTCACAGGCCAAACAACAGCTCACGGCGCTCAAAGATGAGATCGAGCACAATGAGCGCATACATGAGGACTTTGGCAATCTAACGGGTAAGAAGTGGCAGGAAGATGATATTACCACTATAAATCGTATCAAGGTAATCGCTCTGGGTTCCCGCATGAAGATTCGTGGTCGTAAGTACCTGCAATACCGTCCAGATCTCATTATCGTTGACGACCCAGAAGACCTAGAGGGTGTGCAGTCTGACATGCGTCGGCGCGCCCAGCGGGACTGGTTTTTCCGTTCGGTGATGAATGCCGGTTGGAATGACACCATAGTGTTTGCGGTAGGCAACTTTCTACATTTTGACTGCCTCTTGAAACACTTGGTAGATAACCCTATGTTTCGTGCCCGCGTTTTCAAGGCAGTAATTGGCTGGGCTGAGAGAGAAGATTTGTGGGCCGACTGGAAAAGCATTCTCACTAATTTGCAGGATCCTGAGAAAGCTACTACAGCATTCAATTTCTTCAAGGACAACTATCAGGATATGATGCAGGGTGCGATAAGTGCCTGGCCGGAGGCATTTAGCTACTACGACCTTATGGTGATGCGTACTACCGGCGGCGAGGCGACTTTCAGTACCGAGTTGCAGAATGACCCTGTGGATCCTGAAAGTAGGCAATTCAAGAACTGGCAATTGTATCGCATGGAATATCGGGCAGGCGCAAATCCACCAGGGGTTTGGATCGTGCCTTGCAATGGTAGCCCCGCCGTGCCCCTGAGCGTCTGCCACTTTTTCGCCTTTACTGACCCCAGTATGGGTGAGACAATCAAGGCGGACTTTTCCGCTATCATCATCATTGCACTGGCACCGACACGACAATTATTTGTCGTCGAGGCGGATGTCAAACGGCGTACACCTAGTGCGACGATTACCGCTCAGAACCGCTTCGGCGCGGAATATCCGATCTCTAAATGGCGTATCGAAAAGAACGCTTTTCAGGCGATGTTTGCTACGGAGTCCCAACGGCGCAGCATGGAGGAGGATGTCTATCTGCCTATTGAGCCCTACAATCAATTGGCGAATAAGGTCATGCGCATTAACTCCCTACAGCCGGACTTGGAGAATGGCTATCTGCTCCTCGCGGCAGAAGGTCAGGAGGAGCTGAAAAAGGAACTCACCGAATGGCCTATGGGAGCGCATGATGACGCCTTAGACGCCCTAGAAGGCGCTAGAACTCTAGCGAGAAGTTGGGAAGCCTTTGAAGAGCACGAAATGCTCACGGCCAAGATCCATACGTTCACCCCCGATCACTCACCCGCCGATACGACGTTAGTACCGGCATCTGCGGATAACTTTGCCAAATGGGATCAATTAGCGGATAAAACGCTTTATGAGGCGGCGGTTACCGCAGCACGCGAGCGTGCGGAATTAGTAGGAGAGGATCCAGATGCCGCTGAGGACGCAGTCCCTGTGCCCGTTGAAATATTTATTCCTATGACGTTTTTATAGCTCTGGGGGATATTCCATGACGATACCTATTGTTATTCCTACTTACAATGCGGTGGAGCATTTACGTCGCTGTGTCCAAACGATTGAGGAACGCACAGTTGTACCTTATCGACTGTATATTGCCGATGATTGTTCCCCAAGTTCTGAGCTTCACGCCTTCTTGGATATGCTGGAAGGTATGAATCGCGCGACCGTTTTTCGCAATCGCACGCGTAAGGGTTTTGTGGGAATCAACAACTGGGCCGTTGCCCAGCTTCCCGAAAGTGCGTTTATCCTATTGCTCAATTCCGATACTGAACCCCTGGATAACTGGCTTGCGGCTATGCTGGAGGAGTTTATAAATCCGCAAGTAGGCATTGTCGGTGCGCGTTTGCTGTATCCCGATATTGTCTCTCCTGAACAGCGGATGCGCATACAGCACGCGGGAGTAGCTCGCACCATCGACGGCTATCCCTATCATCCCTTTCGTAATGAACCAGCAAACTTCGCTCCCGCCGCTGTTCGTCGGGAACTCAATGCGGTTACCGGAGCGTGTATGCTTATTAGGCGCACTGTATGGGATCAACTACGTGGTTTTGATGTAGGTTATATTGGGGGCAACTTTGAGGATGTCGATTTTTGCTGGCGCGCACGCGAATTAGGATGGAAAGTGATTTATCAGCCCCAAGCTACCCTGTATCATTACGAGCACGGTTCTGGTATGGAGATGGTGGAACTGCATTCTGCGCGTAACTGCCAGCGCTGTCGCACGCTCTTTGCGGGATTGGGAAGCGATGAGTATCTATTCGGGCTACCGGAGCGCATGTCCGATAATAGCACCATTACTTTGTAGAGGCTAACATGTTTCATTTTTCAGTGGTCATGCCGGTCTATAATAGACGCGAGAATCTGTATCTCTCCCTGTGCGCTCTGGATCGGGCAATGGAGCATTATCAGGAACCTATTGAGTTGGTCGTTACCGATGACGGCTCTGAGGATAACCCACTAGGTGTGATGTTTGAGTTTCGAGATAGGTTCTCCATGCAATATCGCTGGCAACCTCACGCGGGCTATCGCGCGTCTATGGTGTATAATAAAGGATGTGCTATTGCTCAGGGGCACAATTACTTATTGTTGGGCTCGGATATTCTGATAGAGCCTACCTCCCTAGTGCATCTAAAGAATCTCTCTATGGCTAATCCCCATGCGATTATTGCCGGACGCTATGATTGGATGTTGCCTATGACGATTCGACCTTATGACGTGTATCATCATTGGGAACAGATTGTCGCTGGAACTTTGCCTCCCGCACAATATGGGGCGCAACCTGCGGGGATTATCGGCACGGATCCCCGCTATATCGCCAGTCCGCAGCTTTTTGAGCAGGGAGTTCCGCAGACAGAATACGCTACCTTGCTTTTTGCGGATCTGACGCTGTTTCCCAAGAGTATCTATCAAGCGCTCGGCGGTTTTGATGAGAAAATGGTGGGACATGGAGGGCAGGATTGTGAGTTGAGTATTCGCGCGCAGGCGGCAGGCTACCCCGTGATCTTTACTAATTTGGTACACGGTTTTCATGTCTATCATCCACGGGATCAAGTAGCCAATAAGGCCACGTTGGAGAGTAACATTCGTTATATGGCTGCTAAACATAATCTAAGTGCCTATGGACTCAGCATTTGGGAGTATAATGGGGATATCGGGATTTCTAGGAAAGAGCAGATTCCCGCACACTATCGAATACTAGGAGAGCACAATGACTAATCATATCAGTGTGGTAATGGCAGTACATGATCGTAGAGAGAATGTGGAGCGCGCGCTCTATGCGTGGCAGCTTCAAGACTGTAAGGATTTTCATGTCGTAGTGGCCGACGACGGTAGCACAGAGGATATCAAGGGCTTGTGCAAAAAGTACGCGAAGGTCATGGAGCTATATTATCGTCGCGTAGGAGAGAAACCCCAGGGGTGTGCCGTGGCGCTCAATGCGGGTGTCAATACCGTTCACGGGCGCACCACGCATATCTGGTTTACCGATGGCGATCTTGTCTTCAATACCCAGGCGATGACTCATGCATATCAAGATCTAGTAGCGTATCCAGACAGAGTGATAACCGGTCGCTACGACTGGATGCCTCCAATGAAGATTACGCTTTCAGATCTTAAATACCGCTTCAATAGATTTGTGAACTGCCAACTCCCGCGAATGGGCTTGGATACTAATGCGGAGAAGCGGCAGGATCATCGGGTAAAACTTGCACATCCAGGAACCAATTGGTTCGATCACAACCTACTGGATAACTGTAAGCCTGTTTTGGGTGCCAGTGTGATTATCCCAGTCAAGGCTTGGTGGGATGTTGAGGGTTGGGATGAGCATATCCCCGGTGCCAATGCCAATGATTGTGACTTTGGTTGGTGTCTCACCGATAAGGGCTATAAGCTCCTGACCTGTGAAAGCATTATCGGCTACCACCAGTGGCACCCCCGCGATGCTGCGTTCTTAGCACGCTACAAGGAGTCCATGCCCTATATCTTCCGCAAGCATGGGCAACCGGTGCCGAAAGAATATCAGCAATACGATCTGGGGAACTAGATGATGAGCCACTTTATGTACGAGGGGCTAGAGATCGAAATCGCTCCCCCCACTCTCTGGCCTATCGAGTGGATTACCTTCCGGTGCCATCCCTGCACAGACTGGACAGGGGTGTTCAAGTATACAAGTGGAGAATTGCAGGACTCTCCTATTGTTGTATGCCGTAGCTGTTTCGTCGTGCTAGATGGATGGCACCGGTTGGCAATGCACTGGTTGCGAGGGGATAGGTATGTCGAGGCCTGTTTCACGGACACGCATTTGAATAATGCTCCTGATGCCTGTCATGTGGATAAGGTAAACTGGTTGGACACGATTCGACCTTGGACGGAATTAGACTGTGTTTCTGGAAGCTATCTAAAAAAGGATTTTCTCAGCCGCTCCTTTGCAGCTACGACTTTCGCATTACG
>Ga0114918_10005611_pt1 | contig 10736 bp, 5 predicted proteins | sample LantaG_FD_87015 | JGI IMG/M metagenome (GOLD analysis project Ga0114918, IMG submission 87015) | Deep subsurface microbial communities from Baltic Sea to uncover new lineages of life (NeLLi) - Landsort_02402 metaG | ecosystem: Environmental > Aquatic > Marine > Oceanic > Sediment | place: Baltic... | reverse complement strand
CATAATAGAAGAGTTGGGCGGCGGCCGGAACGGTGGTGGAACGGGGCGGGTGGGAACCCATTCCCGTCAGGCGTTGCCAGAACTCTCTGTAAACGACTTGGCGGAATTCCTCGCTGCCGGCGATGGCCATGGCCGCGATCAGCGGGACGAGAACACACGCCATGGCCAGGATTCCCCAGCCGAGGTGAAGGACCTTGGCGGCCCGTTTCCACCGGCGAAGGACGAGCGAAAGGACGATGAGCAGACGGTTCCGCCGGCCGCGGAGGGCGCGGATCGGCCGCCAGCCCGGGCTGAGCGCAGCCGCGAGGGCGACGGTCCCGCCGACGAGGACCGGATTCACGAGGCCCCAACCTTTCGTGAGGGCCCCGAGGATCATCGTCGCCCAGAATCCGGCGGCCCATTTCCATCGCGATGGGGCTGGGCACCGGTGAAAGAGCAAGCGGTCGGCGCACAGGATTGAGCCGAGGATGCAGGCGGCGAAGAGCATGTCCGTCATCGCGAGGTAGGCGAGTTTGGTCATGTGGATGATTGTGACCCAGAGGGCGGCGGCGAGGAGGCCGGCGTTCGGACCGAACCATCGCCGGCCCATGAAGTAGACCATGACGGCGGCGGCAAGGAAGGCGGCGATCGTCGGCAGGCGGAAGACGAAATCGTTGTAGAGGCCCGTCAGCATCGGCACCGGGGCCGCCAGCCAAAGATAGAGCGGGGGTTTGCGATAGAGGCCCCGCATCGGGTTGCTGGGCAGAAGCCAGTGGCCGCCTTCGGTGATGGAGAGAAGGGATCCGATGGAATAGACCTGGGCGTAGGCGTGGGTCGTGCTGGGTCCGTGGGCGGCGATGAGGACGACGCTGGCGGCCAGGAGGAGGACGAGCAGGAGGTCCATGGCCGTGGAGCGTCCGGCGGCCGGGGGGGGCGAGGCCGGTTGGCAGCGGTGAGTTTCGGGTGAGTCCACTTGTCGCCCTCAGTCGCCATCGGGTCAAGCGCCGCCGGGATCGGCCGCGCGCAACCCCCTTCTGCGTGAAGCATTCTGGCAGTCGCGCCTCGCTGCGTCAAGGGAGCGGCTCGGAGGCTGTCGACGGCGCGAGAGGAATCGCGGTTTGAGGGAAGGGCGCAGCGCCGGGCGTCTTGTTGACGGTAGGGGGCGGTCGGCGTATGATGGGGCAGGTGTTTTACAGTTGTTAACAATCGGCGAGGGGAAACGAATCCGGAACCCGGAAACCGGAACCCGGAGAGAACGGCGAACGGCGCGCGGGGGTATCATGCTTTCGCAAGCGAAAGCATGGCACCCGTATAGGAGCTGTGGCATGAACTGCAAGAGCACGGCGCGAATCATTTTGGCGGCGGGGGTGGTGGCGGCCGTGTGGGCGGGCGCGGCGCGGGCCCAGTTCGGGCCGACCTCCGTGTACGTGGAGCCGGTCCGGAAGGAAACGATTCGGCGTTCGGTGGAACTGGCGGGCACGGTCGAGGCGCGCCGCCGGAGCGTCCTCGGGGCCGAGGTCGCAGGCCGGGTCGAGAAGATGCTGGCCGAAGAGGGCGATTACGTCCGGGCGGGGCAGGCGGTGTGCCAGATGCGTCGGTTGCCCGTGGAACTCCAGTTGAAGCAGGCCGAGGGACAACAGGTCGCCGCCAGGGCGGAACTGAAGAAACTCGAGGAAGGCTACCGTCCGGAAGAGGTGCGTGAGGCCCAGGCCCGTGCGTCGGCGGCGCGGGCCGGCCTGGAAAAGTGGGAACTGGAATACGCGCGGACGAAGCGGCTCCTGGGGGAGGGGGCGAGCACGGCCGCCGAGATGGAATCGGTCGAGGCCTCTTATCGGCAGGCCAAGGAATCGCTGGCCGAGGCCCAGGCAAGCCTGGATCTCGTCCAGAGCGGGTACCGGGCGGAGGATGTGGAACAGGCGCGGGGGCGGGCGGCCGCCCAGGAAGCGACCGTCGAGCACCTGCGGGACACGCTGGCCAAGATGACCATCGTCATGCCCTATGACGGGTTCGTCGTGAAGAAACACTGCGAGGCGGGCGAGTGGCTCCAAGCCGGCCAGCCGGTGGTCGAGATCGTGGACCTGGAGGTGGTGCGATTGACCCTGGACATGCCCGAGCGGTACCTGGGGCAGATCGCGAAGGGGGCCGAGGCGCCGGTCGTGTTCGAGGGTCTGGGCGGCAAGGAGTTTGCGGGGCGGGTGTCGCAGGTCGTGCCGTTCGCGGACGACGCGACACACACGGCCGTGGTGCGGGTGGACATCGCGAACACGGTGGCGGACGGCCGGCCGACGATTGCAGCGGGCCTCCTGGGGCGGGTGTGGGTGCCGGTGGGCGAGGCGCATGAGGCGCTCCTGGTGCCGAAGGACGCGGTGATCCGGCAAGGGGGGCAGGACCTGGTGTACACGCTGTCGGAGAGTCCTCCGGCTCGCCCAGTCGAGTCGCCTGTGGCGGCCGGAGCGTCGGCGAAGCCGGAGACCCCGCCGACGGAAGAGGCCAAGAGGCAGCAGGAGGCGATGCAGGAGGGTGGTGCGCTGATTGCCGCGAAGTCGGCCGAGTACGGCGTCAAGTCGCCGCCGGTGCAGTTCGCCGTGGCGATTCCGGTGAAGATCGTCGGCGGTTACGGGGCATCGATGGAGGTCCGGAGCGAGCGCCTCTCGGCGGGGATGCCGGTGGTGGTGCGCGGGACGTATCTGATGGCGCCCGGGACGCCGGTGCAGGTGAGACCGAAGGAAGGCCAGGTTGAGGGCGGGGGCGCGTCGGCCGAGGGAGTCGGCGAATGAAGTTCATTGAGTTCTGCGTGCGGCACGCGGTGCCCGTGATCGTGGCGGTGCTGCTGGCCCTGTTGTTCGGGGTGATCGCGATCCTGGGGATTCCGCGCCAGTTGACGCCAGAGGTCGAGGTGCCGGTGATCGGCGTGACGGTGCGGTACCTGGGCGCCGCGCCGCAGGAGATCGAGCGGGAGGTCGTCAACAAGATCGAGAAGCAGTTGAACGCCGTCGAGGGGGTGCGGGAGATGACCTCCTCGAGCGCGGAGAACTCGGCGTCGCTGCGCCTGGAGTTCGACTGGGGGGTGAACCTGGACACGGCTTCGATCGATGTGATCAACAAATTGAACCTCGTGCGCGACCTGCCGGACGACGCGGACGAGCCGGTCCTGTTCTTCGGCGAGCAGTTCGCGCATCCCGTCTGCTTCATCAGCCTGAAGGGCAAGGGCGAAACGTCGGACGACCTGCGGGAGTTTGCCGAGGACGTCCTCGAACCGGAACTGAAGCGCATTTCCGGCGTCAGCCGGGTGGAGGTGTACGGCGGGCGTGAGCGGCAGGTGGAGGCGATGTTCGACCCGTACCGGTTGGCCTCGTTCCAACTGACGCCGCTCGACCTTTCGCAGATCCTGGCCGCCGAAAATACGAACACGCGCGGCGGGCGAATCGAGGAGGGGAGGAACCGTTGGGTGGTTCGGACGGTGGGAGAATTCCGGACGGCCGAAGACGTCGAGAACGTGCTGTTGCGCCGGCCGGGAATGGCCGACGTGCGCATGCGCGACCTGGTGAAGGTCAATCAGCAGAGGTTCAAGGACGCCGAGGCCTACGTCCGGATCGACGGCCAGCCGGGCATCGTTTTTGCGGTGTACAAGAAGACCGGCGAGAACGTCGTTGAAATCATCAAGCAGGTGTACCAGAAGGTGGATGAACTCAACGCGAAGGTTCTGGCGCGGATGAACCGCGAGATGACGGTGGTGTACAACGAGGCGGAGTACATCGACCGCTCGATCAGCCAACTCCAGACCAACGTGATCCTCTGCGCGGTGCTCGCAGGGGCGGTGCTGGTCCTGTTTCTGCGCGACGTGCGGGCCATCCTGACGATCTTCGTGACGATCCCCATCAGTTTCATCTCGACGTTCATTTTTCTGTGGATGTTGGGGCGGACGCTGAACGTCATCAGCCTGGCCGGCCTGGCGTTCGCGGTCGGCCTGCTGGTGGATAACTCGATCGTGGTCCTGGAGAACATTTACCGGCACCGCCGGATGGGCAAGTCGGCCCCGCGGGCCGCCCTCGACGGTGCCGGCGAGGTGTGGGGTGCCGTCCTCGCCTCGACGCTGACGACCGTCGCCGTCTTTGTGCCGATCCTCCTTATCCAGGAAGAGGCCGGTCAACTCTTTCGCGACATCGCGCTGGCGATCGCTATCAGCGTCGCCCTGTCGCTCGTCGTCTCGCTGACGGTGATCCCGATGCTGACCGCCAAGATCCTCCAGACGCACAAGGAGACCGAGGCGCAGGAGGCGAGCGATCGGCGGTTCTCCTTGCGGCGAGGCATCGTCCGGTGGTTCCTGCGGGTGACGGTGGGACTGACGGGCCTCATGGCCCTTGTGTGTTTGGGACTCCTGGCCTTGTTCGTGATGGGCGTGCTGGCGCGGCTGGGCGCCGTGCCGCCGCCGGCCAAGTGGATGCCTCTGGGCCCGGCGGAGGCGATGCTGGCGGGCCTGACGCCGGGCGTGATTCCGGGCGTCCTGATGGTGGCGATGCTTGTGGGGCTGTGGTTCGAGTTTCCGCGGCTCTGCCTGCGGCTCGACGAGCGGTACAAGGACGAAGGCGAGTACCTGGGCCTGGAGCGGTTGCAGACGATGGACCTGGTGGCGTGGTCCGGGGCGATGATCAAGCGCGGCCTCGTGCTGGCGGTGCACTGGCTGATGGGCGGCGTGGGCCGGCGGTTGTGGGTCGGTGCGGGGATTCTGGCGGTGTTCGGATACCTCCTGATCTTTTTCGCGGGGGTGACGCCGGCCACCTACCTGCCGCTGGGGAACCGCAACTTCGTGTTCGGCTTCGTGGACACCGAGGCGGGGGCGAGCGTCGAGCATAACCTTCTGATTGCCCAGGAGGCGGAGCGCCGGGTGCAGAAGTTGCCGGGCGTGGAACGGTTCTTCATCGTGACGATGGGAGACCGTATATTTTTCGGCGCGCGGGCGAAGGACGCGGACGAGGCGCGGACCCTGGTGGCCCGGATCAGCGCGGCCCTGGGGAATACCCCGCCGCCTTTCCTGCCGCAATTCGTTCTTAAAAACTGGTTCGACGTGAACGGCCCGTATATGCGGCAGCCGATCGCGGGCGTCCGGGCGAACGTCGCGCAGGTGGGCCTGTTTCAGCGGCGGGGCATGATGGGCGGTCAGCAGATTTCGGTCGTCATCCGGGGCGACGACATTGACCGCCTCTACGCCATCGCGGGCACGGTCATGGAGCGTCTCGGCGGCGTCCGGGGCGTCAACTTTGTCCTCCCGAGTTTCAAACTGGGGAACTGGGAACTCCGGCCCACCGTGGACCGCAAACGCGCCTCCGACGCCGGCATGACGGCGCGCGACGTCGGCTACGCCGTCGGCTCCATCGTCAGCGGTTTCAAGGTGGCCGACTTCCGCGAGGCGAGCGGGAACGAACTGGACCTGACCCTGCGCGGGGCGCCCCAGTACCGGGAACACATCGAGCAATTGGCGGACCTGCCCGTCTGGACGCCCCGAGGCCGCCCGGTGCCGCTGGGAGAACTTGCGCCGGTCGAGCCGGCCGCCGGCTTCAGCGTCATCGACCACACGGAGCAGCAGCGGAGCGTCGAACTGACCGTCGTGCTGGATCCGGACGCGTCCATGGGGGCGATCCTGGACGGCATCCGCAACGACATCCTGGACCCCTTGAAGCGGGACGGGACGATCCCCCCGGAGTACCTCGTGGACCTGCGGGGCACGGCCCGGGACCTCGACGTGATGCTCCAGGCGCTGAAGTGGAGCCTGATCCTGGCGCTCCTCATCACGTACCTGCTGATGGCGGCGCTGTTTGAGAGTTTTGCGCACCCGGTGGTGATCATGCTCAGCGTGCCGCTGGCCATCGTGGGCGGGTACGCGATGTTGTGGGGCATTACGATCTACAACGGGATGCGGGGCATTCCGCCGCCGCAACTGGACGTCGTGACGATGCTGGGGTTCGTGATCCTCATCGGCATCGTGGTGAATAACGCGATCCTGGTGGTGCACCAGGCGCTGCATTTCCATCGGCGGGACGGCTTGGAGATTCGCCGGGCCATCGTCGCCAGCGTCGAGAGCCGCATCCGCCCCATCTTCATGAGCACCCTGACGAGCATCGTCGGCATGCTGCCGCTCGTCCTCAGGCCCGGGCCGGGAAGCGAACTGTACCAGGGTCTGGGCAGCGTCGTGGTCGGCGGGCTGGCGGTGTCGACCGTCTTTACGTTGATTTTGACGCCGGTCTTGTTTAGTTTCGGATACGATGTCACGGAGCGTCTGCGCGGGGCGGCGGTGCGGCTGGGGCTCATCGTGCGGTCCGGCGATGAAGAAGCCACGGAGCAATGACGAACTCCGAGATCCGCATGACGCCAAAAAGGGTCCGGGAGTCTTTTGTGCAGAGCACCCGAAGGGCCGTTCCGGCAAAAGACTCCCGGACCCTTTTTGGCCTGTGAGGTGGAGGCGCCGGCGGCGGATGAGCGGCAAGTCGGTCAACGACGAAGACCTGATGCGCCGCGTGCAGCAGCGCCGCGATGAAGAAGCGTTCAACCTCCTGTTCGCCCGCTACCGGGGACCCATCACCAGTTACGTGTACCGCCTCGTGGGGAACCGTTCGGAGGCGGAGTCGCTCGCGCAGGAAACCTTTCTGCGCATCCTCGAGAAGGCCGACTTGTATGATTACCCGAAACGATTCAACACGTGGTTCTACACGATCGCGCGGAACCTGGCGACGGACTTCCTGAAGAAAAAGCGGGCCGTCGTGCTGGACGATTTCCAGGGCCTCTCGGAGTCTCGCCTCGGACCCGCCGAGCCGGTGGCCGAACGCCAGGTCGCTTGGCAGGAGGAACTCGCGCGCCTGAGCCGGGCCCTCCTCGAATTGCCGGTCCCTTACCGCGAGGTCGTGGTTTTGCGGGCCCTCCAGGGCCTGTCCTATCGGGAAATCGCGGCCATCGTGGATTGCCCGGAATCCACCGCCCGGAGCCGTATGGATTACGGTTTGGACTATCTGCGGAAATTCTACCGCCGGGGAAGTGCAAAAAAAACGGACGAATCGGCCGACGAAACGCCTCCTTAGTCGTATAACTTCGCAGATAGGCCGGAGGGGTCCGGGGCTCTTGCGGGTTGCACGTCGGCGGTACGAAGTTACGTCCGAAACGCGTCGGGACGTGGCAGTCAGCGGATGCGAGTGAGGCGAAGAGCAGGGGGTTGATATGGATTGTCCTCGCGCACATGAATGGTACGAGTTGGAACGAGGCACCGCGCCGCGGGAAGACGTAGAGCGTCTGCGCCGCCATCTGAGCGAGTGCGAGGCCTGCCGGGCACGGGCCGAACAGCACCGGAACCTGGCAGCGTCGCTGGAAGCGCTGGCGGAGCGCTCGCACGCGGACCTGTCGGACGAAGCGGTCGAGTCGCTTTACCGGCGGGCCCGGGTCCATGGCTGGCTGGGGCGCCCGATGCGGTACCCGATCGGCCTGAGGGTCCAGCAGAAGCGCTGGCTTCCGTGGGTCTTGCCGCTGGCCGTGGCGGCTGCGGCGGCGGTGCTGGTGGTCGTCGGCCTTCGTCCGCCGGTCCCCGAGGTCGTCAAACCGGCGGGGGCGATCGAGCGGCTCGCGCGAAGCACCCGGCGCGCCACGTCGGTGGAGGAACTTTCCCGGCTGGCGGCGCTGGCGCGGGCGGCGGTCGGCGAAGAACTGGCCCGGCCGGCGCCGAACGCCGACCGCATCGCCGACCTGGTTCTGGTCTCGTTCATCACCCAGCGTCCGCACGAAGCGCGCCAAGCGCGAGACGTGCGGTTCCTGGTGGAAGGCGTGTTGGCCCCGCGGGGGGAATCGGCGGGACGGTTCGCTCCCGGTGCGCCGGGCATCGCCTCGGCGAAGCTGGGCTTTGCCCGGGCGGAGCCGGGACCGCTGGGATGCAGTTTCCTGGCATCGACGGCCGTCCCGCCGCTGAGCCTGCGCGAAGCGGTCGAGGGACTGTCGGACGCGAAAGCGCTCGTGCTTGCGGGGGCGTACGAGGAGGCGCTGGCGGCGATGCGGGAGGACGACCGGGACGTCGCCCTGCGCGTCTGGTGCCTCCAGATGCTGGGGCGGTCGGCCGAGGCCGCCCAGGTGCTGACCGAGGCGGAAGAACCGCCGCCGGACGCCATGGCCCGCGCCCTCTGGGTGGACCTGGCACTTCAGAGCCGGAATGTGGCGGAGGCGATTCGGCAGTATGAGGCCCTGGCCGACGAAAACGACCGGTACTGGTTCGCCGCCGCCTACCTCACACGCTACGAACTGGGCGACGCCCGCGGGGCGGGCTTGCGGTTCAAGCGGGTGAAGGACCCCCGGCTGGCGTCCTATGTGGCCCGTGAATTCGGGATGGAACTGGCGGCCGCGGAGAGCCGTCCGCTGCGGCTCGTGGCGGAGGACTTCGAAGGGTACGAACGGGGGACGCCGGCCGAGTGGGCCCTCGTCCGGGCACGGGGCGGTGAGTTCCACATCGTGGAGGTTCCGGGCGGCAAGGCACTCCGGCAGAACGAGGTGGACCGCGTCGGCGCGGAACTCCTGACCGGCAGCACCCGCTGGGGGAACTACACGCTCCAGGTGGACGTGAAGGTGGAAGCGTCGCGCGGCGACTACGCGATCGGCGCCGTCGCCTGCCGCAGCGCGGACGATTCGGGCTACGTCCTGGAGTTGTCGCCGCGGCGCCTGCGCCTGGTGAAGCAGTTCGCGGCAACGGAGGGGCGCGCCGGCCCGGCGGGGGCGCGCCGCGAGCGGCTCCTGTTGGAACCCGTGCAGGCGATCATGCACCTGGACGAGCCGCCCGCCGAGGGGTGGTGGTACACGATGAAAATCCGCGTCCAGCAGATGGACGACGGCGTCAGCGTGGCCGGGAAGGCGTGGCGGAGCGACACCGACGAGCCGCTCGGCTGGCAGGTGACGTGGACGGACACCGGCCAGGCGGGGTGCCCGGTGCTCCTGAGGGGGTTGGCAGGCCTCCAGATCAGCGGCGCCCGCGTCCTGGTGGATAACCTGCTGCTCATGAAAGAAGAAACGCCGTAGGCGTCGGTCCGGCGAACGAAGCGACACCCGCGCGGCCCATTCCGGGCCGCGCTTTTTTGCGCCGAAGGTCGCTAGGCTAGTAGTACATCAACCTTGAATATGTGGGTTCGGGTGCCATGCTTTCGCTTGCGAAAGCATGTTTCCGCCCCGCCGACGACCATGCTTTTGCAATCCCGGCGCGCCGGGATAAGTTGTTGTGAAAAAATCTTATCTCTGCGCTCTCCGCGCTCTCTGCGGTGAGATAGCGTTGTAGAATTAGAGCAAGAACGGATTGGTGCGGGTCTCGTCGGCGACGGTTGAGGGTGGCCCGTGGCCGGGATAGACGACCGTTTCCGGCGGGAGCGCAAGTAGCCGCTTGCGAATGGACGCGAGAAGCGTCTCGTGGCTGCCGCCGGGAAAATCGGATCGGCCGATGCCGCCCGCGAAGAGCGTGTCGCCCGTGAAAACGACGGGCCGGCCGCCGGGCCCGTCCGCCGAGAACAGGCTGATGCCGCCCTTCGTGTGGCCGGGCGTCGCAAGCACCTCGAACGAAGCCGACCCGAGTTCGACGCGGTCGCCGTCCTCCAGCAGCCGGTCGGGCGGCGGGCTCTTGACCCAGGCGCCCATGAGCGGCGAAAGGTTCCGTAGCGGGCTGGCAAGGAGTTTGGCGTCCTCGGCACCGACGGCAATGGCCAAGTCGGGCCAGCGTTCTTTCAGGAGCCGGTTCGCGTAGATGTGGTCGGCGTGGCCGTGGGTGTTGACGAGAAGTCGCGGCACGAGGCCGCGCGCGTCGCAGAAGGCGATGACGGCCTCGGCGCCCTCCGGCGCGTCGATGACCATGGCTTCGCCGTCGGCCGTGACGACGTACGCCGAAACCCCGTAGTCTCCGAGAATGAACGGCTGAATCTCCATGGTAGTTCTCTTTTCCGAAGGTTCGCGGTGATTATACGGTGCCCGAGCCCGCCGCGGAAGCGGCGGGTCACGTGCGAATGCCGGTGCGCGGCGTGGGCGAAGGTCGTTCGAGCCCGCTGCGGGAGCAGCGGGGTACGTTCGCTTGGCAGTTCGAGCGTCGCGCGCCGGTGGCATGTGCCATGGCCTACGTAGGTGACCCGCCGCTTCCGCGGCGGGCTCGGGCCGGGACAAAAAAGCCGGAGCCGCGGTAGGGGGCTCGCGCGGCTCCGTGGCTTGTCGCCACGGCGACTCGCCTGTGGCTTGAAGGCGCGGGGTCAATCGCGCCTTACGTATCGATTTCCTCTTCGTCCCCGTCCGCATCGTCCGCGGCGGCGGGGGCGGCGGCGTGCTGGCCGCCGCGTTTCTTCAGCGCTTCCCACTCTTCGAGCGTGAGCAGGCATTCCCTGGCCTGGCTGCCGGCGTAGGTGCCGACGAGGCCGTCCTCGGCCATCTGGTCGATGAGGCGAGCGGCGCGGCCGTAGCCGATGCCCAGGCGCCGCTGAAGGAGCGAGACGCTGCCTCGCTCGTTCGCCAGGACGATCTCGACGGCCTGGTCGTAGAGGTCATCGTCGGAGCCGTGGGCCAAGAGGTCCGCCTCTGTCTCGCCGCCGGCGTCCTGGTCCTCGGCCTTCAGTTGGACGAGTTCCCTCTGGAAGGCGGGTTCGGCTTCCTTGGTGACGAAGTCGAGGACGGCCTGGATCTCCTGCTCGCTGACGAACGCGCCCTGGGCCCGGACGAACTTGTGGGCGCCCGGGGTCATGAAGAGCATGTCGCCGGCGCCGAGGAGT
>Ga0114918_10005610_pt1 | contig 10737 bp, 22 predicted proteins | sample LantaG_FD_87015 | JGI IMG/M metagenome (GOLD analysis project Ga0114918, IMG submission 87015) | Deep subsurface microbial communities from Baltic Sea to uncover new lineages of life (NeLLi) - Landsort_02402 metaG | ecosystem: Environmental > Aquatic > Marine > Oceanic > Sediment | place... | reverse complement strand
CTTTCAAAGTTAATGTTTTCGGGTTACTTTATCAACACATTGAAGGGGACCAACCCGACCTGTTTGTATCAATTTCACCCTTGGAAACTTCGCCTTTCAACGGGTTATGAATACTCAGCTACGAACCAAATGTGAGGAGCCGGGAAAGATTTGAACTTTCTACTCTATAAGGAGCTACCTTAATCAACAAGCTCTTGAGCCGCTTCCATATTACGTCAACCGGTAACAATAATATTTTCACGCTTTGACCGACTCATAATTGGTGGAGGTGTCGGAAATTGAATCCGATTCCGCATATCTTCTGTATGAACATTTACGCTTATATCCTGTGATTAGAAATTTCGCCATAACTTTACTCAACAGGCAAGAGCGTCTATTGGCTATCCTCTGTTTTTTGTTTCGCTCATTAGTTAGGAGGAAATTTAGTGATGAGCTATCTCTCTAGTCGGCGCCCCTTCTCAAACCGAGAGAAAGAAGGAGAGGGACGGAAATTACGCTGCTAAGCGAACTTCGTTATAATAATCGTCTGCGATTATATTTTTGACATACATTTATAACGAGGTATAATGTCATTCCCCGAAGCGAATCTCATACTTCATCATACACGTCGAAACCTTTCACCCCCATATTTTATAAATCTAATAATGCGACATCAAATAAACTCTCTTTTGAATTAATCATTTTTGGTGATTTTATACCTGGAATTATTTCTAAATCTTTTATATGCCAATGATGACCTTTTATTATTACGGCACAACCATCCGTATAATCATTTTCAACTTTATAAATACCACCAACCATATCCTTCATGTCATTATTAAGTCCATATTCTAGTTTACTATATTTTGTTGATAAAATTGTTACACGATTACCTTTTAAAAGTTGTTTGTTCATATATCACCTTTGTTATGGTTCCCCAGACAGGACTCGAACCTGCGGCCGGAGATTTAGAGTCACCTGCTCTTCCTCTGAGCTACTGGGGAATATTAAAGTAAATTTATTTTTTCAACAAATTTATTAGTATCTTCAGTCGCTATAGCAGTGACTTCGTTGTTTATATCTGGTTCTCTAAATTCAATATATTGTATGTTATTGAATTCAAATTTTCTTTTTAAATTCTCTAACTGGTTAAGTCCCTTTACCCCCAAATAGATTAAAGTTCCATTTTGCCAGCGGGAAAAAGGGCTGCACAGCAGAAATTGCGCAACGGCATGACCTGCTTGTACAGCCCTTTGAGAATCAGTTAAGTCCTTTCGAACAATTACGAAGAGCTTCATCTAATTCAGACTCCCATTTTTTAATTCTATCATCAACTCTATCGAAATTTGGGGGTTCATAACATGATCTTTCAATCATGTCATATGGAGTCTTATTAAAGAATTGACAGTAAGCAATATGATTATGCCTGTAATCATCTCGATTATAATCAAGACCATATACATATCCATATTGAACTTCTTTTCTTTTGTTTTTTTGCTCTCTAATTTTTTGTGCTAAAGTCTTTTGTTCTTCTTTTATTTTGTTTTTGAGATCTTTGTAAGTCATTTTGGTTCTCCCTGTTTTTCCTTCAAAAGTTATAATTCGACAGTTGAATGAAAATGGAGGCCCTCTAATAACCTACGGTGGCCTGTCAAGCATCTACGGTTCTTGCCAGTCTATATGGCATTCTTCACCATTACAGCAAATATTATCTTCTTCTTCTATATTGATAATATTATCAGCTTCGGCGATAGGTGTGCATTTTCGCTCACCTGTAATGCCCTTGATCTCCTGTTTGTTGATCCTTACCATGATTATATACCTCAACAATTTTAAATTTTTGTATATTATGTTCTAATCTTCTTTAGACATTGACTCAGATCTTTTACATATCTTATCTAAATATACAGTTTCATGCCGATATAATTTGAATCTATAGTTGAAATATTGTTTTCTATAGTTTTCATTAAGAGAAATATGTGGTCGAAAATCAGTCAACGCTTTTCTTAAAATAGTTACAAAATTTTTTTCTCTTTCACATGTTTGCCAGCATGTGACTCTGACTAAACAAGTATCACATGGATCTTTTATATTTCACCCACCTTACTTTTGTTACATAATCTAGAACTAAAGTCAGATATTTAAAGAATGAAACTCTAATCATTCCATCTTCACCCCAATGACCTTTTTTTGCGAAAAACATAGGAACTTTCATATTTAAAACCTTTCTTAAAAGAGTTAATTGGAGGGGGTGGACTATTGCCAGAGTAGGGTATCTCATTTATCGGAATCCAGCAATATGTCCATAACCCTTTTTGTTTTTACCCCCTCCAAATCTTTATGCTAAAAATAGAAAACTACCACTAACAATAACGAGAAATACACCAGCGATAAGAAGTAGTTCATCTTTTAGTTTTGATCTATCTGTTGCATCATATTCTTTAGTTCGTAATATTTCCTCAGCTTGTATTTTTGTAGCTTTCATTATTTCTTCACTAAGTTTCATTTAAAATTTCCATCCTTTCAAAAATTAAATTGGTGGGGAATGGTGGAATTGAACCACTTGCCGCCCTCCTAACAATTAAGGCAACGGTTTTACAGACCGCCGTTAGGAACATCCCCCGATTTATAATAAACCATCTTCTCTTTTTCTGGCATTTACATATTTAACTACATCGCCAAATTCAGCAAAAAACAATTTTTTCAATTTTGTTCTAATATATAGATTAAAAATCCAGAATCGACGCTTTACATAATAACCATTTTTTATAGTAATTATTCTGTATTTATGTTTTGCTTTCCCAATTCCATAACGGCATCCTCCTTAGAATATGGTAGGGGTAAAAGGATTTGAACCTTCGACTTCCACCTTGTAAGAGTGGCACTCTCCCATCTGAGTTATACCCCTGTATATTCATATCTAAAATGGTTCATTTAATATTATGCATAATGTTAAATAACCTGCTATTACTGCGAATATACCTTGAAACCATCCCATTGTTATACAACATACTAGCAAAAGAGATATCTCCTGCCAGAATCCAATGGGATCAATAAAATATCTTAATATAGCATATATGTATATGGGTATTAAAGTAATAGACCATATAATTAAAATTACAATAAAGTTTACAAAACCGTTACTATTGCTTATCTTTTTTAATCGCTTTTGTATTTCTGGTATTTTTAATTGTTTTTTGTTCGGGAATTTCACTATTTATTCCTTTCTCTTTGGACCATTCGTCAAATGTTTTTCCTAATGAATCATCTACCCAGGAATAGTTATCTTTTTCTAAAGTCAATCCTGCCATATATGAATGAAGCATAACATCTAATTGTGGTTTAATCGCTTCAAATAAATCGCTTCTAAATCCATGAGAGTTTTTATAACCAGTCTGTCCAGTTTTCTTGTTAAATTCACATTCAAGAATTAATGTATTTGTATTTTGGAGGTACTCTTTAGAATAATCAGTATATTCAACTTTGATTATACCAGATATTGTTGCTAAAAATGGACTTAGATTCTTAATGTGCATATGTATTCTAATTGACATTTTAAAACATCCATGAAAAGCATGCTAGTAAAATAGTCATATGAATTACTTGATCTAACCCAATAACAACGAAGAACCAATGATATTCTTCTAATGCGTATAATTTTGATGTGCTTCTTGATGCTATATAGTCAATTGGAAAATGAAGATAACCAGCTAAAATAGCGTATGGTATACCAAGCCAAATAAAAGGCACTGCATAAACAACACAATGTAATGCCAATATCCAAGAATTTTTACTTTTATTCATTGACATGTAAGTTGGCTGGAAGACGAAGTCAGCTATAAAATGAGTCCAAATTATTCCGAGTAAAATTTCAAAAGAAAACATTTAGTCCTTCATATAACCGAATTCTAGATTCTCAGGAGGTTCTACGCCAAACTCTTTCTTTTTTTCTTCTAGTGCTTCCGATGCTTTAGCAGGCATTTCGAAACCTCCAACATAGTCCCTTCCAGAACAATTCCATCTCGGATCAGTTTCACTACTCAACCACCATTCACCTTCTTTTATCATTGTCGATAATCCTTTCTTCTTAAAGTTAAAGTGGCGGAGGAGACAGGATTCGAACCTGCAAGGCTTTTACACCCGACTGTTTTCAAGACAGCTTGCCAACCAACTAGCCACTCCTCCATTAATTACCCTAAACTCCATGCTACAATATTTTTAAATCTGTCAGGTTTTTCACAAGATATATATTCTTGTTTGTCTTCATCCCATTTATACCAAAACTCTTCTCTCGGAACCATATAAAAACCTGGTCTAACACCTTCGATTACTGCATAAGGATAATAATTATCTTCATTGATATCACAATAGTTCTCTACAAGAGCATCTACTGCAACATCAAACTCATGAAAAAATCCAACAGCACGTCTACCTGCTTCTGCAAAATATCTAATTGTAGTTACTGTATAAATAATTTCTTTATTCATAAGTTATAGCATCCTTTTCTATAAAAGTACAACAACTACAATATTTACAACCAATATTTCTCATGTCGTCATATGAATCAAAATGTCTATAATAAAAATGACCACATTCACAAATTCTTGCATTACCATAACAAGGATTATATTTTTCGACTGTTGTAACTTTTTTAACTATAAGATATGGTTTTTCTCTTGGAAATCTAACCATTACATTATTTTTATGATCACCAAACATTATAAATCCAGAATCTTTAAAGAAGAGTTTTAATTGATCCATATCTCTTTTTCCATATGGATTTAATTCGTTGTATATAGCAACGTTTAATTTATCTGCAAGTTTACAGACTTCTATCATAAGTTCTCGACCTTCCCCAGTTCCTTCTAATTCAGGTCGAACTCTGATCCGATGAAAATAAAATACATCACCTTCTATATCATCGAATTCTATTTTCGATAATTCAGCAGAAGAACCTTTTGATGTCATAACATTTATTGCATTATTTAAACCTGATGAAATTGTTATCATGAACTATCCTTTCTTTTTTTGGCGGAGAGACAGGGACTCGAACCCTGAACGATTTTCACCGCGACAGATTAGCAATCTGCTCCACTACCGATTATGGGACCTCTCCATTAGTCAGTGTATATCTTTTTCATTACTTTTCTCCAAGACCAACCATGGTCTGCATATCGTTTAACAACTTTCTTCATTATTTCTTCAGCGTCTCCACTATAATATCTTTCGACGTTTTCATAAGTAATGTTTCTAACTGTGTAAGAATCATCTTCAGGATCATATTCCGGTTTACTAAAAGTAAATGCTTCTATTGCATCATCTTTCAATTTAACGCTACATGGAACTCTTGGAACACTTGGAAGATTAAATGTTTTAGTCATTTGAAAATGAAATGGTACTGTAAATCCTGGTACATCTTGTGATACATAAATCATAATAACTTTAATTTGCTTCATACACATATCCTTATAAATATGGGAGGGTATATAAATACCCTCCCTTCAAAGTGCACTCCAAAATACCGTCAAGTATGTTCAATCTAAAACTAGTATATTAGATTTACATACGGGGCTCCGTAAGGGAGATAACCGAGGTCACGAATATTTTAGAAAGATGGTAGCGGAGACGGGATTTGAACCCGTGAAACCAGGCTTATGAGACCTGTGAGTTGGACCTGACTACTCTACTCCGCAATAATTTTATTCTACCGACAGAACCATAACACGGCGATTGGTGTTAAGAATGTCACCAAAAATACTAGTTTCACCTTCTCCAACTACGTTCACAATACGTTCAGCTTCGATACCCGCATTGACCAGAGCATCTTTTACTGAATCAGCACGACGTTGTGAAAGAGCCAGATTGTAAGCATCGGTTCCTTCGATACTTGCATGACCTTCAAGGACTAGCATGATTTCTGGGTATTCATTCATCAAATCAACAACTTTACTGATTACTTTTTCCTGATCTGCACGGATATCAGACTTATCAAAATCGAACATAACCGGTTCCACTACTGTGATAATAACTGCATCAGGAACTACTGTAATGCAAGCAACCGACTGCACTATCCCATTGGTATTTCTTGATGATGATGTAGCACATGCTACCAACATAAATACCAATACCACTGCCAATACTACGTTTACAATTCTCTTCATTTTTTCCTTTTCCTTTCGTTTTTTTTTGGTAGCGATAGAGGGACTCGAACCCACACACCTAAGAAGGCACTTGATCTTGAATCAAGCGTGTCTACCAGTTCCACCATATCGCCCCGAGTTAGCCAATGTGTATTTCTTTTGTTTTTCCCTTGATTTTATAAGTAATAACATAACTGTTTCGACCATATGATGCTATCCAAGATAATGAAGCACCACAAATGTTTATACATACTATAATATATGTGCTTATAATTATATAAATGGATTCTAATTCTTTTTCCCACATTATTGTAAAGAAAACAATTATAAGTCCAACTACAGCACCTAACAAAATTGCACAAATAATATCCATTTTTCACCTTTGTTTAATTTGGTAGCCGAAGAGGGAGTCGAACCCACATGGGATTAATCCCGAGAGATCTTAAGTCTCTTGTGTCTACCAGTTTCACCATTCGGCCATAAATTTATCGGCTATAATATAAAACCAATAACATCAGAATAACAAATTCAAACATTTTAATATTCCTCCCCATCTTCTTCATCTTCATCCCATAATGAAAAAGTAGGATCTTCTATTGGAAAATCTCCTTGAATTTGTCCACAATTTAGACAAAGTTCAAATCTAATGTAATCACCACTACCAATTCCGCAATCACCAGGATTATAATCTACTTGATCAACATTATTAAATGATAATGAGCAACAATCTGAACATTTACCATTGACTGATAAAATTCTTTCACTACCACAATTTTTACACGCCATAATAGTTTCCTTTCAAAAATTTGTTGGCAGACCCGCCTGGATTCGAACCAGGAAATCGGAGGTCCAAGGCCTCCAGCCCTTCCATTGAGCTACGGGTCTAATTGAATAATTTATACAACTGATAACTAATTAACCATGACACACCAAAAATATCAAATATTAATGAATATGCGATTAATCTATTAAAAAATATTGAATTGAATGGAAAACAAAATGAAATATAATAATTTTTTTTCTCACAAGTTTGACTACAACATGCTCTGACTAAACATTTTTTACAAGGATTTTTTATATATAATGAAGTTATTATTTTTTTAATTACTTTTTTAAATGATTCCATAGTATTTAATAATAGGAATTATATATGAGGCAACTGAAAAAATTAATGAAATTAATAAAAACCATGAAAGTATTCTATTCATATTTAAAGTTCCAGGAAACAATGAATAGTAATCAAATACTTCTTTTTTCTTACAATCTTTTGAACAACATGCTTTAACTAAACACTTTTTACAAGGATCTTTTAACCATATGAAAATAAATAAATTATAAAAAACTTCACTTAGAGTTTCTAATACAGACTGAATCATAGTCGGGCGGAAGACCAATCCCTGGAAAATTATAATCTCCCCTTTGAGTTGCTTCAAATTCTTGTTGTTTTGCATATTGATAACTTGGATGCTGCTTCTCTTTATCAATGCAATCAAAACAACACATTTCGCTATTAAACATACTCATAGTTGTTAAAAGAGTCTCTTTACCACAACGATCACATTTACCGTTAGCCATTGATAATCAATCCTCCAAGATATCAAGTTCGCATTCTACAATTTCCATTATTTCCTCGCAAATAGGACATAATGGAGCTCCAGTTTCAATAGCTTCACAAACTCCACAATAATTTGAAGTTTCTTTACAACTAAGGCATTCAAATGTTACAAATACTTTTAATGCTGAAATCTGTTTCATTCCCTTTCCTTTTTTGGATCTTATATGGGTTGCTTGGCATCCCTAAGATCGCTTGGCGTTAAATGGTACCCCCGGCAAGAATCGAACTTGCTCACAGAGCTTAGAAGGCTCATGCTCTATTCCGATGAGCTACGGGGGCAGAAATTTGGTGGCGGGGACGAGATTCGAACTCGCCTGTCCAAGGTTATGAGCCTTAGCTGATCACCAGATCTCCCCGCATTAATTGGAGCCACTGATAGGAATCGAACCCACGACATCCTCATTACAAGTGAGGCGCTCTACCAACTGAGCTACAGTGGCTTAAATAATAATATGCTTACATTTTTCTCTTATTTCTCTTATATCAAAATCTTTTAATTCTCCATTTTCCCAACTTTCAGAATTTATCATCCATTGCAATAAATAACTTATCTGCCCCATTAGTATTATATAATGCATTGGAATATTACTTTTGGTTTCTCTAAAGGTTTTTGAATCTTCTGTTTTTTGCATATTGGTGATAATTTTTACGCCTAAGTTGGCCCAACATTCCAGAAGACCCTTTGTGTGTGCTATCTTTGAAGGGAATTTTGGGAGTGTAAGGCAACGAGGGTTAATGTTATCGTATAATTTGACATCCTCATTGTTTTTTGGTTTCTCCTTACATGCTGCACGAACAAGACAGTCCGTACAGGGGAAATTAAATTGTATAAATTCTTGACTCATTTCTAAACCTTTCGATTTAAGTTGGTACCTGCGAGAGGACTCGAACCTCCACGAATTTAATCGCATGCTCCTAAGGCATGTGCGTCTACCAGTTCCGCCACGCAGGCAAAATTAATTGCTTCAGGCACATAAAAAATCCCCTTATTTGTGCCTTTACCATCCATGATGGACTTTTTCTTTTGAGATGTTTTTGGGCGGATTTAAGAAAAGATATCATACCCATTAAATTGATTTTTGCATAACCATCTGGAAAATTGTTAAAAATCCAAAAATAAATAAACAATTTCTTCCTTTCATGTTATAGTAAAAAGTTGGTCGGGATGAGAGGATTCGAACCTCCGGCCCCGTGGTCCCAAACCACGTGCTCTAATACCAGACTGAGCTACATCCCGATAATTTATAGATTTGTAATATGTTCTAATTACTTATAGATGAAAACTATGAGAAACTAACTGAAAAACCTTCATTCAAAAAAATGAAAAAATAACTGTTGTGAATGATGATGGGAGGGAATCATCATTCACAATAGTTACTTTAAAATGAGGTGGGGAACGGATTGTCCTTTCTTTCTTCTTGAGCGAGGGCAGATGGCAACCTCCGGCGAATATCACCCAGGAGTATGCTCGAGGCCCCGTACTTTTCTTTTCGCCGAACCGCGCATGACTGGCGGGGAAAGTGGCCGGTAGCATCCATTGCTCGACCGGCAGCGGCGATAAAGATAGAACCATACCGTTTACAGTTTTTTCGTCCGGACGCAGGTACTGTCACCTGTTACTGCTAAATATAATTGATCTTCTCGAGACCCATAGCCCATTAATCCGGCGGCGCGCCTTAGACCGGTAAGCTTATTTCAAGTCCGAAAATCCAGTTATCCTCATTTTTTCAAACTGGAAAACCCCACACACACAAACAAATACTTCTCTATTGGTAATTTATATATATAGACAATACATTTTTAAATGGTAACAAATTAAAAATAAGACTTGATAAATTTTGGGTCGGTATTATATTTTTAGGTAACAAATAAATAAAAGGAGTGAATATGGAAACAGTGATTATTGCGCCACATCCTGATGATGAAATTATTGGATGTTATAAATATTTAACAACTACAAATCCCATCATTATATATGATGGAGATACAGAAAATGAAAGACGAGAAGAAACAAAAAAACTAAGAGACCATGTTGAAATCAAAATGCAAATGTTTCAAAAATCAATTCCGACTACTTTTATAAATAAAGATACTATTATATATGTTCCGGATCCAATTTATGAAAGACATCCATTACATAGATATTGGGGATTTGAAGGAGAAAAGCTAGCAAGAAAAGGTTATAATGTTGTTTTTTATAATACTAATATGAATGCTCCATATATTCATGAAGTTGAAAATGTTGCTGCAAAAGAAGCATTATTAAATACAGTTTATCCTTCACAAAGTAATTTGTGGAAATATGAGAAGAAATATATTTTATTTGAGGGTTATAATCAATGGTTGTTCTAAGAAAATGGAGGATATAAAATGAAAGTATTATCAATAGAGGAAGATGTTCCAGAGAAAGGTTTATGTAGAGTTGAATTTGATATGACTTCCGAAGAATTAAATTTCTTTGTTGAATATGCAGTAACTGATATTCTCAAAAAACAAATCGAGATTTTTAATAAAAAATTGACAGAAGATGTATAGTTATTTTTAATTAATTTTCTGGAGGATTAATTAGATGGTTTTGTTGACTACTACTATAGTTTTAAACAGAGAAGATTATTGTTCTTTTGAAGGAGATTGTAATCAAGCATCAATTTACACAAATGTTCCATCATTATGTCTTTATTGTAAATATAAAAAAGATATTGATATACCAAAGTTGATAAAAGAGAAAAGAAGGAGTAATCGAAATGCGAATAATTTTAGTCCCACAATATCCAACTCCAATTCGATATCAGGAATGGTGGTTCACCGAACTTCCTAAACAATTTCAAAGACTTGGTCATGAAGTAATAGTATTGGGTAAACATTATTATCATATAATGGAACATGATCGTGGTGTTCTTAGTAACTTTTCACCAATAAATAAAGCAATTGATTTGGAATCAATACAAATTGAAGAATATTTATCTCTTGAAATTAAATCAGATGATGTATTATTTGTAGCTG
>Ga0114918_10005609_pt1 | contig 10737 bp, 6 predicted proteins | sample LantaG_FD_87015 | JGI IMG/M metagenome (GOLD analysis project Ga0114918, IMG submission 87015) | Deep subsurface microbial communities from Baltic Sea to uncover new lineages of life (NeLLi) - Landsort_02402 metaG | ecosystem: Environmental > Aquatic > Marine > Oceanic > Sediment | place: Baltic... | reverse complement strand
CGTTACCGCCTGTTCGGCAATGTCCGACAACTGTCAGTTCGTACTCCACTGCCGGTGTAAGAGGTATTTTCCAGATATGTTCCAGCCGGGCTGTTTTTCCGGCCATCTTTTCCTCAAGAACTTCATACCGCTTATTTGTATACATCGTTTCTTTGAAAGTTCCTGTTTTTATTTTGCCGGATATTGTTTTATAGTCAGAATTGACTCTATCATAGTCAATGCGTCTTTGCTGCAAGCCCTCGTATGCAATGCAGGAATCAGGGTCGTATTTGCCGGACCATTCAGCGTCGGTTTGCTGGTCGTCGGGCAGCGCATTCGCATAAAAGAAACGGGCACTGTTTGCCGCATTGAGCATCCATTTCCCGATGGCTCTGGCAAATCGCTGGTCATACCGGACAACAGGAACAAGCGAGCCTGCCATATTGAACGTGTTCATGGTGAAAGCATACATGTAGCCCTCTTTCCATACACTGCCGACAAGGCCGCTGCAATCCATGCCGCCCCATTTGCCGGCGGGGATACCCCATTTTCTCCAGTTATTTCCATCGAAACACCAGTTGACCAGTTTTTCAATGTTGTAATTGGTGCCTTGCTCGGCATTCATACGAGCTGCGGTATAAACACCGTGCGGGAAAAGTATTTCATAAAGTGGGTTCTGACTTGTTTTGTTCAGATATTCAATCCCCCATCTGGCGGCATCCAAATACTTCTTATTGCCGCTTCGCGCATAAGCCATGTATTCAATCCATGCGATAGCTCCGGCACTGCCGGGTTCTTTCCATATGTTGTTATCAAAAGGCGTCATTGTATTAAAATTAAAAGCGGTATGGTCAAAATTCGGCACGGTCCAGGGTGATGTCTTTCCACCCATGCCGACACATGCGTCATACCATCTGTCCGCGACGATATAGAATTGTTTCTCCATATCTCCCGTGCCGGGATAATAGCTGAGTATCCGGTAGAAAAGTATGTTTGGAAACAGTCCATACCAGAAAGTTTTGCCGATTGCATCTGAAGCAGTGTTGAGATAAAGGTTTAATCCGTTCTTACTACTGAAATAGCCCTGAACCATCAAAACCCAGTTGCGGCCATTCTGGTTGTGCTTGTCAACACCAGCAAGAGTGGCCCCGTTTATAGCTCCCATGCAATTTATTGTTTCATAATGATGTCGTGTATCTCCCACATAGGAAGGCAAAGCGAATGTTTTATCATTGGAATCGTTGAATCCCTTATCCCACCATATCAAAGGAAGATGTTTACCTCGTTTGCTGAAATCGAAAACAAATGCATCATAATCACGGGCAACCTTTTTCCAGTCACGCATCTGATAAGGCTGGGGAAAGTTAGGCATCTGCTCTACACGAGGTATCCTGATTTGCTCACAGGACACCGCAAATGTCAGAGTTGGAAGACAGGCCGACACAACAAACAATGCAAAAAACATTCTTATTCTTGTAATATACTTCACGTTCACCATATTCCCCTTTGTGTATCAGCCTCGTTATTAGTCTATTTTCAGCGTATCAAGAATTGCCTCTATGGACAAGGTAGCTCCACAGATAACCTCGTCGGAAGCGCCATAGTATATTGTAATGGTGTCGCCATCAACAATATGACCATTGGTGAATACTACACTTCCAAAAAAACCTTTCTTTTCATAGTCCGTCATTGGCTCCATGATTGGCCCTTTTGAGCGGGCCAGTATCTTGGACGGGTCGTTCAGGTCGAGAAGTATAGCACCCAGACAATACCTGTGATTTGCATCTGCGCCGTGGTATATTTCAAGCCAGCCTTTTTCTGTTTTTATAGGTGATGCCCCCGCCCCGATTCGCTCGCTATCCCACATGCCTTCACGAGTTCTGGCGATACACTTATGCTTACCCCAATATTCCATGTCCTTTGATCTTGATATCCAGATGTAATTTCCACCCATATCAACGTTGGTGGGTCTGTGCAGGCTCCAGTATTCACCATTGATCTTTTCGGTAAAAATGGCACAGTCCTTATTTGGACAGGGGAAAATCATGCCATGACGGCGAAAGTTAGACCAGTCGGACGTGCTCATCATACCAACACCATATCCATCTTCCGATACGGCTGTATACGTAAGGTAATATGTTCCGTCAATCTGGGTGACTCTGCAATCTTCAATGCCGTAGTTTTCTGTATTGCCTTGCCCGAGAATCGGCGAATGGTCGCTTTCCGTGAACTCTATGCCGTCGTCGCTGCAGACCAGCCGCAGATGCGAAAGCGTGGTAAGATAGGTGGTGCCTTTGTAGATTATTATCCGTGGATCAGAAAAAACTAAATCAGGGTCACTCTTATCAAATTCCAGTATCTCAACCTCACCATCCCGCAATATCGGCAGAGTTATGACGCCGTCTTTTTGCACCGGCCGTTCCGCTACGCGAAGCAGCAGCCAAATCTTGTCTCTGAATCTGAATACTCCGGGATTTAAAAGGCATTCTACTTTAAAGCCCTTATGACTCGGACGAACATCGCCGGGCCTCAGAATCGGATTCCCCTTAAACCTGTTTGCTATGTCTGCCATATTTGCCTTGTTAACCTGTAGAATTTATTCCTGTGTTGATTCTTGAGATGAGGAAGAAAGCTTTGATTCCTTTAGTACTCTGACCTCCCTTTTAAACCATCTGCGAACTATTACCGCCCCAAGAATCGCCAGTGCAAAACAAATGGAAGCCTTTGAAAATTTCAGCAGGATTGAATAACCAATGCCAAGAGAGATGCCATAACACAACAGAATACCGCCGATGACATCTAAAAATGTTCCGGCATTCAGGGCTTTGCCGGGTAAATTACGCGTCTCTTTGTTCACAATGCTCCAGAAACCACCGGGACGCACCTTCCGGTAGAATGCTTCAAGTTTCTCTTTGGATACAGGGGGCGTCAAGAATGTAACTAATATGCTTGTAGGCACTACGATACCGGTTAGTAAGGCTATCTTGATTTCAAACGGCATCTCCTGCCATGGATAGCCAAATATGACCACAGAGTTGGGAATAAAAGGGTTGGACAATCCGACAACCAAGCCAAGAGCAAGTGCGCTGATTTCAGTATAAGCGTTTACCCGCCACCAGAACCAGCGGGCGACACTAATTATACCCCCGCCGATCATGAGAATGGCTAAAAATTCCCATGCAGCCGTTACCGATTTTAGGAAAGGCACTATACAGGCGCCCCCAACCATCATAAGAATTACTGTGATTTTAGCCACAACCATATATCTGCGGGGTGAAGCATTTTTGTTTATGAAACGCGTGTAAACGTCTGTCATCATATAAGACGCTCCCCAGTTAAGATGTGTATCGATTGTAGACATAAAGGCCGCAAGAAAAGCAGTAACCAAAAGCCCCTTTAGCCCGGGTACTAAAAATTTGTTCATTACCAGTGGATAAGCGTGGGTATCGGTATAATCTCCGGTTAACGTCGGAAACAGTACAATTGAAACTAACGCCACAACCACCCATATCCACGGACGGCAGCACTGGAATATTGCATAAAAAAGAGTGGCCAGAACCGAATCACGTTCATTTCTGCAGGCACTCATACGCTGCATATTATATCCGCTGGCATCTGCCCACCACAGAACAAAAAGATATATCAACAGCTTGACCGTACCGAGGTCAAATTTGCCGAAATCAGGAAATATTGAAAGCGTCTTGGAGCCATAACCATCCATAGAAGAGATCTTTTCAAGCACAAAATCAAGCCCGCCTACTTTGTACACAGCAATAACCGCTAACGCAATCATACTAAAGGTCGCTATGAAAAATTGCACAACATCAGTAATAACTACACCATAAAAGCCTGAAAATGTTGCATAAATCAGAGCTACGAACATGCAGGCGCCAATAGCCCACCATTTACTAAGAGGGGTCATTGTAGTGATAATAGTGCTCATCGCAAAGGTAACCCACCCAATAGTAATGAGGTTCTGTACTATGCCTGCGAAAAATGCGCGAAACCCTCGCAGAAAGGCAGCGGATTTACCTTCGTAGCGCAACTCGTAGAACTCAGCATCCGTTATGATCGATGCTCGACGCCAGAGACGAGAAAAAAGAAAGATGCCGACAATCAGCGTAAGCACCGCTACAAATACCCACCAGATTCGCTGGAGTCCGTCCCGACGGGTGATTTCTGTTACCACCAGCGGCGTATCGGACGCGAAGCTGGTGGCGATCATCGACATGCAGATCATCCACCAGGGAAATGAACGTCCGCCAAGAAAGTAGTTCTCAGAGCTCTTGGAAGCCTTTTTAGAGAAGACAAGGCCTATTGACAGAGCGAAAATCATGTAAGCTGCAATGATAAGATAATCGACAAACGCTAACGACGGCATCCAGTATCTCCTATCCGGTGTTGCTCATTGTTCCGCTCAGTGTTTTCAAGCGCGTCAAGCAATGTCTTTTTATTAACTCTCGCGGCCAAAGTGCAGCAATCAGCTCCGCCGTATAGTATATACAAATCGCCGCCGTATTCATAGCAGCCACAAGTAAAAATAACGTTGGGTACACCGTTTCTGTTTACTGCGTACCTTTCGTGGGGCGTTTCCGGAATCAATAATCGTTCGAGGTGTTTTTCAATGATTCTGTTGGGCCTGGAGGGATCGAACCTGTTAAAGTTAAAAATAGCTGTGTGAAGGTCATACCATTTTTCACCGGAATTTAATAAATGTCCTCGGTGGTAGATAACAAGATACCTCTTGTTGCCCAGCGCGACAGGAACGGCTCCGGCCCCTACCCAGATATACTTTGCGATTTCAGGATTCTGGGGGGCATACTCTAATATTCCTAAATCTTCCCATGTCCCCTCAATGCTGCTACTCGTCGCTAAAGCGATTGCATATTTAGAATAATTGGTGTCAAAACACGGCCTGTGCAACATAAAATAATATCCGTCTATCTGCTCCGGAAAGAATACACCGTCTTTATTATTGTTTTCCTTTGTATTGACATTACCACGAATGGGACCAAGTTTTTCCCATTTGAGGAGATCCTTGGATTTTGCCAGACATATCTGAGCTTTGAGAGGCCAATCCGGCCGGGGATTGGGTGAAAGACCAACGCCGCAGTAAAGATAATAGTAAGTGTCACCGAAACAGTGTAATCTTCCATCCTCGATACCGGCATAATCATAGTGGTTTTCGTCATCTTCGGGGAGTATTGCAGGGGCTTTATGCCTGTGAATCAATTTTAATTCGGGTGTGTAGATGGCCAACCCTGAAAAAGACCTGCTAAACGGTCTTTTGGTGTCGCGTTCTTTTGATGACCTGGCGCGGTAATGGACTATAACCACTCCATCCTTAATTTGGGGATCATCAAGGCTGTTTATATCAAGGAGTTTCTTGATTATGGCGTCGTTTTGAGGCGATCTTTCAAGAAACAGCGCTGTGGGATTGAATGTTACCCCATCTTCCCACCAGTTTGAGGTGGGGCTGATGATTGGTTTGCCGTTGTTTAGCCTAACAACTTCAACTTTCGAAGAATAAGCGGATGCATTTGTCTTTATATTTGTCTTCATATTTATCTCATTTTTGTCTCAATTTGAATTTGCAATGCAATCGTAATTGGTAACCGTTCACACAAATTAACTAACATATTAACGCCGTTTAACTAACATATTAACGCTGTTTAACTAACATATTAACGCCGTGTACAGGTTTTTCAAAATGCGGTTTTTAGTTCAAAAACAAGGTTGCTTTTTGAGCTCAGGTCAATAGTTATCTCTCAATCCTGCTTATTGGGCCCAAAATCAAGGTTGACCGAAAAAACCTGTACACGACGTTAACATATTAACGCAAATGCCGCAAACATTTAGGGGTTATAAGCCATTAACTATCTGCCATATTATCTATTTCAACGCTTGCGTCTCTTGCAATCTTAGCGCCAATTGCATTATAGTTGCTTAAATTAGGACTTGTCAAGAAGAAAAATCGTACTTTTTCATGCAATTAGACAATGTTGTTATTGTGAATGCCGGTACAAAAAACTTCTGTAATACCTTGTACAATAACAGCTTATAGCTTTTAGTCGACAAGAGACCTACTGACATAGAGCCTTGTGACGGCTGAAATAGAATACAATATTTTTGTAAATATTGCACAAACTCGTAAAATTGTTGTTGACAAGTAAAGATGGATTCGCTATGCTGGGAGGAGAAATGAGCCGGGCTATGGCGGATTTGGCTGCGGAGCTTATGTTAAATCCCAGGCTTCAGGTTTGCCATATGATTGATTCCGGCAGATTACGAGGAGGACAGAGGACATACATGGGAGTCGTTGCACCTCCTCGTGAATAAATCTTTTTTCTGTGAGTAAATACTGTTTATGTGTTTTTTTGAAAAACTTGGTGATGGAGTATTTGGTGTTGGATGGGGTATTTGATATTGGGTGCGGTGCCTAATATTATAAAATCCCTGATTAGAAATAGGAGGAAATGCTATGTCATGAGGTGTTTAGAGGGTTTTCAGGAAGCTGTGTAGCTCCTGAAATGATGAAATGTTTTATTTTTTGGAAGAGGAGATGATAATGTTTAAGACAAGATTAGTTTTAATGATTGCGTTAGTAGCTTTTGTTGCGGCACCTGTACAGGCGACCGGACCCTATGTGGGAACCCAGATCGACTCTATGGATAATATTTTTGCGCGGCCATGGTACGATGCGCGAGACCCGGGTGAAGGCACGGGCTGGTTGATGCAGAATAACGTCACTATGAGCGAGGGTAGTGGGTCCATGGAGATTGATTACGGTGTAACAAATGACTCCCTCGGCGTACCGGATCCCCTGAGTGGATACGACTATCTGGGTGCCTTTGTGGGTATAGGCGCTAAAGGCGGGTCGTTTGACGCGGCTGGCAATTATGTAGGTAAGTTCGACCGCGAGATCGTGGGTGTGATGGGACCAGGAGAACTCCCCATCCCCCTTGTTGACTCCGGTCCCGGTACCCACGTATTCGTACTTGACGTGTTCAAGACCGTTGCTAATAGTCCTGAGCACGTTCGCGAGCTTCAGATCTATGACAGCGGCGGCGCGAGGAACACTTATAGTGTACAGTCCGAAGCGGGCGCTAGTACTGTTGGCGCTGGCTGGAAGACGTACTTGGTAAACCTGGCTTGTCCCCTTGAGAATGCTGCTAATTTGGCCGACATCCAAGAAATCAGGCTCTTTGTTAGCGCGTGGTCTGCGTTTGTATCAGGTACTCCCCCCGGACCCGGTAATTGTGACATTCCGTTCCCATCGTGGCCGACTGACTATACCGTAGTACGTCCTACCGGAACACCGGTTCTTATCGACGACCTGAGACTGATTCCTGAGCCGGCAACTATGACGATGCTCGCCCTTGGTGGACTGGCACTGCTGCGACGACGCAAAAAAGCCTAAGTAAAAATAGTATGTAACTTAGGTTAGGTAGTAGAGTATGTAGTAGAGTATTGTAACTTACGTCATAGCGGCGGTACGCTAAAGGTGCCGCCGCTATGGTTGTGTTAAAGAGGTAAAGTACATTTGTTGTGCAGCGAGCAGTTTTGTTTGAAAGTTGTTTGCATTTGAGTGTACCATTTAGAAACTATAAGGAGTTATCATAATGAGTTTGAAAAGATTACGGTGTGTGTTGGTTATCATAGCATTTTCGATGCCGGTGTTTGCAGCTCCAGTAGTACCTGGTCAGATTGATTCGTTCGACGATATTAACGACGTGGTGGGTGGTGGGGCGGATCCGAACTGGGTCGAGGCTACGGGAGGCTACAATGGAACCTACATGGTGCAGGCACTGGTGGGTGCGCCGAACGAGGTGACCGAAGGTGCCGGCTCGATGAAGATTGATTTTACGCAATATTCAGCGCCGGGTAAGAGAGACGAACCCTTCAGGAATTTTGATCCGGCTTTAGACCTTACTAATTATAAAGACCTGGCTATTACGCTTTGGGTGTGGGTCAAAGATGCCAATGATACAAGACAGGATCATAGTCTTGATTCAAGGCTTACGGATATTGTTCTGACTGACGCCAACTTCGTCTACTATGACCCCACCGTGAGTCCGTATCCTGACTGGGACGGTCCTCTGGGCAAATTCACTCTGCAGCCTCTTAAAAACGATGGCTGGAATAAGGTAGTAGCTCCGCTGAGAAACTTTCTATGGACGAAAGATAATTATAACGTAGAAGACTCTACTGTCGACCCTAACACAGAGGTTTTGTGGAGTGATGTCAACCAAATAGCACTGTTCACGGCTACTCCGACGATTGGGGACCAGAACGCTATTTATATAGATGATATGCGGTTTGAGTCGATTTCTCCTCAGCCTTTGCCGTATCAGGTGGCTTCGTTCGATGATATTAACGATGAGTTGTGGCAGGAAACTCATGGTGCCCCCCAGTATATGCTTCAGACCCCCGGCGGCGACCCCAACTTTAGGGAAGGCTCCGGTTCGATGATGATTGATTTCATTAATAATGATGTAATATATGACATTGACCCAAAAATAGCTCTCATTCCAGCTTTGGATTTTGCTGATGGAAACGACTGGGCTATTTCGGTGTGGGTGTGGAGCGATCTTCCCAATGCTTATGGCACTCTTCTCGACGATGGGTTTCTGTGGGAGATTATTTTGCATGACAACGCCGGTAATACAGGACATTACAGGGTACCGCGTCAGGATTTCGATGCCGGCACCGGCTGGACTAAGGTAACAGCCAGGATTGATGAGTTTATTTGGTCAGATACTTGGGGCGCCGGCAGTTTTGGTAATATGCCAGCCAGCCAAGCCAACCTCGATGCAATTGTAGCACTTTCGCTATGGAATATGGATTATCCGAACGGGGGCAACAATATTTATTTGGATGATTTGCGTATTGAACCGGCTGTTGAGGCTCTAAGCGAAGCGGTAGTCTATAATGCCGATTACGGCACGATTACCGTGGATGGGAATACGCCAGATTGGGCAGCTCTTGTTGACAGCGATATAATCGATTTTAACCTTGCAGACCCAAGTATTAAAGGTCAGCCTACCGGCGACTTGCATGTTCAGTATCGTCTTGCATGGGACCCGAATTACCTCTACATTCTCGTCGAAGAACAGCCCGGTGATAATCTTGCCTGGGAAGCAAACGATGCGGGTACCTTGGATAATGGAACCACCAATGACGCAGGGACAAAGTATGACAGTCTTGCACTGTCTTTCGACTTTACCAATAGCAAACTGCCGAGCGTAGATGTACACATGGGCTTTTACTTAGTCCTTGGATTGAATTCGTCAGAGAAGCCAGACGTTATGATCTCTTACGGCGACCCAAGGGGGGTAGTTACTCGTTGGGTCACCTATAACGCTCTGATAGCTAATGGTTCTGCGGCGACGGGCGGCACTTTAGGCAGTCGTGTTATAGAGGCAAGAGTGAAGTGGAGCGATTTGGAGAGTGGAATCGACAGTTGGTTTAAGCCTGCCGGCGGCATTGTAGCTGCTGTCCAGGCCGGTTATATCTTCGGATGCGACCCGCACCTGCAGGATCGTGATAATGATTCTTCGGCTTACGATGCCGATCACGGCTTGGCATGGTTCAGCGGACGCGACAACGCTATACAATGGGCGCAAGGTAATTTCCGTTGGCCGACAGGCAAAGACAAGTACAGCACAGATATTAGGCTGGTATATTCAGCCGGTGACCTTGATTTCGACGGTGATGTAAATTTTGTGGATTACGCACAATTTGCAGCAGAGTGGCGCGAAACCGACTGTAACAGTCTCAATGATTTCTGCAACGGTGCAGATATTCTGATCCCAATGAACGGTGAAGTGGACCTGGAAGACCTGGGCAGATTTGCTCTGAGATGGTTGTTACCGTAAGAAGCAGTCGGGGTACAAGAGGCTCTTTAAAACCAGAGTTTGTTTGGTTTTGAACAATGGATTGGGTGGCATTTTGGCCGTCTTTGAGATGTCACCGTAGCCGTGAATGTGAGTCAAAGGGGAAATTATGAATACGAGAAAATTAAAGGCATTTACTCTGGTTGAATTGCTGGTCGTGATATCGATAATCGCGTTGTTGCTGGCGGTTCTTATGCCGGCACTGGGCAAGGCACGCGAGCAGGCCAGGAGGATTGTGTGTGCGAATAACTTGAAGACAATTGGCCTGGGAGATACCATGTATGCACAGGAGAGCGATGACTGGCATACTCCTGCTCTTTATGTGGATATGTACAATCTCAAGTTCGGGCCAGACGGAATTATTCCAACAAAGTATTGGTTTCAGAATCCGCTCTTTGTCAGGATAGTCGATTTGAAGGGCAGATATAATGAGGAAGATTTGGAGGGTTATGAAATGCCCTCAGATACGCTGCCCAAAGATTTCAAATGTCCGTCGGACAGACGAACGCTCGCTAATGGCGGGCTTCATTTAGAGGGGGGACAGGTTATCCAAGGCGTCAGCTATGGTATGAACATGATGGGTATCAGGCCTGTTGGCGGATGGCAAACGAATATAGTGTATGCACTGAAGACATTCCAGGTGGTAAGACCAGCTGAAAAGATACACTTTATGGATAGCCAATGGTTCGTAGTATATATGGCAGGGGCTGCGTATAAAGAGGTCTGGGACGAGTGCGGCGACGTGATGGGGTGCGAAGAATGGGATGCGCCGTCATACCGGCACAGTGAAGGTGCTAATATCGCTTTCTATGACGGTCATGTAGCGTACTGGCCGAAAGAGAAGGTATGCCCATACCTAGAT
>Ga0114918_10005608_pt1 | contig 10738 bp, 5 predicted proteins | sample LantaG_FD_87015 | JGI IMG/M metagenome (GOLD analysis project Ga0114918, IMG submission 87015) | Deep subsurface microbial communities from Baltic Sea to uncover new lineages of life (NeLLi) - Landsort_02402 metaG | ecosystem: Environmental > Aquatic > Marine > Oceanic > Sediment | place: Baltic... | reverse complement strand
GCGCGCGCTCGCTCGCTCGCGCGCGCTTCCGATGCATCTTGTTTTGTTCGGCAGCCGCGCGCGGGCTCTTCCACCCTGCGCAGCGCCCCACCCACGCCGGCGATGACCCGCCAGACACATGGAGCGTCTGTTACGACGGGGCAAGACAGGGCTTGTGGACCTCCTCTCGCCCCTCTCCTCCCACCTTTTCCTCCGCGCTCGGCGCGCCGCTAGCCGGCCCGACGCTCCCCTCGCACGCGGTCCGGCACTCGGCCGGCGAGGCGCACGCGGGCGGCGCCGGCAGCGGCGGCGCCCACTCCTCCGCCGACCAGTCGGGCGGGGCATCTCCCAGGGACAGGGCGGCCAGGGTGGTGAGGGCGTCGGGCGCTTCGTACGCCGCGCCGGGGCCGACGGTGGCCGGGCGCGCGCTGGCGGGAGCCGGAGAGAGGAGCAGGGCGGTGAGCGCCAGGGCCAGGAGGAGGGGATGGGGGGGCATTGTGTGCGTGGGCTTGTGTGGTGTGTGTCTGTGTGCGTGCGTGCGTGCTTGTGTGTGAGGGAGAGAGAGAGCGTGTCAGCGTGTGCGTGCGGGGAGACAGACACGGGGGAAAAGAGAAAAGGAATGTGGAGGTCGAGATACGAGCAGGCGCGCCGCGCCCGCCCCCTCCCGTCTTGAACGGGACTGACGGGACATCACTCACTCCGCTGCCGTCGGGTCGCTCCTTGTTGTTGCTGCTGCCACACCCCACACGCACACACATTACAACCATTATGTCCTCCCAGTTCTACACGGACCAGGAGCGCATCGATGCGGCGACCATGCGCATCGACGCGCCCGTGATTGGGTCAGGTGAGCTGGAGGAGGGGGAGACAGAGAGAGAGAGAGAGCAGGGGTGCGCGGCGGGCGAGCGATCGGCGCGGGTGACGCGGCGGTCGGTGTGCGCGGGCGCGCGCGGGCGCCCCTGCAGGCTGCGCCATTGGCCTGAATCGCCCTGCGCGATGCCAAGCTTGCCTGGCCAGCGCCCGGGCGCCGACCAAATGCTGCTGTGTGATGCGCGTGTGCACCCGTCTCTCTTCTTCCACCTCGCCGCCCGCCGTCGTCCTTGTCTCTCACCACGCGCACGCCCTCTCTCTCAACAACAGGCTTCATCCAGCACCCGCCCCAGCGGCCGTTCGAGCGGCCGCTCCAGGTGCAGCCGCCGACCGTGGCGGTGAGTGAGGAAGGGCAGAGAGAAAGAGGGAAAGAGGCAGAGAGAGAGGAGAGAGGAAAGCGAGAGGCATTGCGCGCTCCCGCGCCCCCTCTCTCGCCTGGACACCTCCACCACCAAAAAACCCATCCACCCCACCCCCACGGCCACACAGCACCTCGACTTTCCGGAGGAGTTCCGCCACGTGCCTGGCCTGGCCGGCGGCGCCGCCCCGCCCGCGTCCCGGCCGCCCCCGCCCCACCCCGCCGCAGCCGGCCCGCCCCGGGCGGCGCCCTACGCCAACGGCGGCGGCGGCCGCGGCGGAGGGTACCAGGCCGCGCCCGGGCGGGGCCCGCCCGGCGGGGGCCGGGGCGGCAGGGGCGGCGGCCGCGGTGGCGCCGCCCCCGCCCCGCCCGTCCGCCTGGTCCACGTCCCGCCGCCGGCCGCGGTCGGCGCCCGCCCTGTCCACCACCAGCCGGCGCCGGCCCGCCCTGTCCACCACCAGCCGGCGCCGGCCCGCCCGGCCCCGCCCGTCGCCGCTGCCGCCGCCCGCCCGCCGCCGCCGCCCGCGTCTGAGGCGGAGGCCTCGGCCCTGACCAAGGCCCAGAAGCAGCGCCTGCGCAAGAAGCTGCGGGAGGGCAAGGCTTGAAGAGAAGAAATGGAAAAAGAGGTTGCGGACGCGTGCGTGCGCGTCGAGTCGTCGTCGAGCTGTGTTCTTGAAACAAAAAAATGCTTTCTCCTCTCTCTCATCTGCTCCATCTAACCAACAAATCCAACAAAAGGGCCTTTCTCACGCCGCCGCCGTGGACATGCTGGACGTCGCGCGGGCGGCCACCACCCGGGCCCGGGCCGCCGCCGCGCCGCCCACCCCCGACAGGGCCAGCAGTCCCCCACGCAGGGCGGCCTTGGCCGCTTTCGCGTCCCCACCCGCCACCGCCTGCGCCAGCGACGCTGCTGCCTCGGGCGGCAGGCCCGCTGCCGCCGCGGCCGCCGCCACGTCCACGGGCGGCCCCACGCCCAGGCCCGCCACCGCCTGGACCGCCTCCACCAGCAGGGCCGCCGCGTCGCCCACCAGGGCCGCCACCGCGCCGTCCCGGGCGTCCAGGCGGGGCGGGGGTGGGGCGGGGTGTAGGAAGCCTCCACCGCCGCTTCCACCGCCGCCGCCCGCCAGTCCCCCGCCCGCCGCAGGGCTCACGCAGCCCGCGACCAGTCCGCCCAGGCAGATAGCCGGGATAATGCGGGCCCGCAGGAAGGTATCCAGGTCGGCGGGCGGCTGGGAAGAGGGGGAGGGCGGCAGCGGCGGCGCCGGTCCGACCGGTCCGGCCGCGCGCGGCACGGCCACGCCCGCGCCCGCGCCCGCGCCCGCGCCCGCGCCCGCGCCCGCGCCCGCGCCCGCGCCCGCGGCCGCCGCCGCGTCGGCCACCAGCCGCCGCACCGTCTGCACGCACGCCCGCCGGGTGGCCGGGTCCACGTGCGCGGCCGCCCCGTGCAGAACGACCTCCAGCAAGGCACCTGCCGCGGTGACGGCGACCGCGCCCAGCCCGGACGCCGCCAGGGCGTGCGCCAGGGAGAGCAGGCCGCGCTGGACGTCGGCCCGCTCGCGCGCGACCTCTGACAGTGCCGGCGCGTGTGCGAGGGGTGGGGGGGGTGCATGCGGCCTCCCGCCGCCGCCTTCGCCGCCTCCGCCCGCCGCCACCGCCGTCGGCCGGGGCGCGACCGCCGCCCCCGTCCAGTCGTGGTCGGGCGCGTCCAGGACGGACCCCGCCGCCCGGGCCAGGTCCGGCAGGACGGCCGCCATCAGCGGGCCCGCCGCCAAACGGTACCGGCTGGCCAGCTGTGCCAGCAGGGCGGCCGCGTCCACGACGGCGGCCGGGTCGACGGCGGCGGCGGGTGCGCCCGACGGCGGCGCGCCGGGCGGCAGCAGGGCCCGCGCGACGGCGGGCAGGGCCGGCAGCAGGGCTTCCCCCAGCGATTCCACCAGGCGGTGGACGAGGGAGGTCGCGCGCGAGCGCAGGGGCGGGCGGTGGGGCGCGCCGCGCAGCACCGCCAAGGCTGCGTCCGCCGCGGGGGCCCAGGCCGCGCCCAGGGCGGGGCGGGACCGCACGGTCAGGGGCGGGGCGAAGCCGCGGGCGGCCCGGCCCAGGGCGTCCAGGGCGCGCTGTACGGCGGTCGCAGCCGCGTCGGCCGCCGGGTCGCCCTCCGGCCCGCCAGACGCGGCTGGCAGGGCGGCCGCGACTTGGGCCAACGCGGGCGCCAGCAGGACGCCCTCTACCGCGGCCAGCTGGTCGGCCGCCGGCAGCTCGCCCTGGCCCAGCAGCAGCCCCGCCGCCTCGAACAGGTACAGCCGGTCGTCCGTGGCGGGCGCGCTGGCGGGGCCGCACCGGGCGGCCGCGGCCACGGCCGCCGCAGCCGCGCTCGGGGTGTGGCCGCCGCCGCCGCAACCGCCGCGGCCGCCGCCGCTGTCGCCGCCCTCCGCACCGCCGCCGCCGCCACCGTCGCCGCCCACCCCCGGCCCCGTCGCCAGGACGCGGCGCAGGTGGGGCTCCAGGGCGGGCAGCAGGTCGGGGAGAAGCGGGATGAGCGGCTGGCGCAGGGTGCGGGCGAAGCGGGCAAAGAGGTAGGACGCGCGCGCGGCCAGGGGCGGGTGCTGGGAGCCGACGCAGCGCGGGGACAGAAAAGATAGGGCCGCCGCACGCAGGGCGGGCGGGCCGGCGTCCGCCAGGGCGCGCGCGTAGCGGGACCACACCTCACATAGGGTGGCGGCCACGAGGCGGTGGCCGGAGTGCGGGAGGGCGGCCCCGCCGGCCGTGCCGGTGGCCAGGGCCACCACCAGGCGCCCCAACGCCCCGTCCCCGCGCAGGGCGGCGTCTGGCGCGCCCTCGCCCAAGTGGAACAGGCAGGCCAGGGCGGCTTCAACCTCCTCGAAGGGCGGCGACTGGCTGGTGGAGGCAGCGGCCGCCGTTTCGCCAAGCGCACCCACGCAGCCCAGGGCGGCCCGCACCGCGCGCACCGCGGCGCCCGGGTCGGCCGCGGCCGCGTTGCGGAAGAGCGTGAACAGGTCGTGCCGCCGGTCGGCGGCGACCGCTTCGGCCTCCGCCTCGGGCGCGGAGGGCGGCCCTGCCGGTGCCCTCGCCGGCCAGCGCGCCCCCCGGGCGGCCGCGCCCAGGATGGACGGCAGGTGCGACTCCGCCACCCCCGGCGGCAGGCGCCCGCCCGCCCGCTTGGCCACCGCCCGCACGCGCTGGACATACGCCATGAGGAACCCCACCGTCGCGTACCCGTCACCCGCGGCCCGGTCGTCTAGGGAGGCGTCATCGTCGTCGTCGGCGGACAGGGCAGCGGGCGAGGGCGAGGCGCCGCCGCCGTCGTCGTCGTCGTCGTCGATGTCGTCGACATCGTCGGCTTCCTTGGTCGCGGGTGGCGCGCCGGCTGCGTGGGGCGAGGGCGCAGAGGCGGCCCCGGCAGCGCCACCCCGCCCTCCTCCTCCTCCCCCGTACCCGGCCACCGTCTCCAGCAGGGGCGGCAGCAGGCCGTCCACTAGGGCGGCCGCCAGGCCGCAGGCGGCCGCCACCTCGGCCGCCGCGTCGCCCGCCAGCCCCACCCCGCACGCGCCCAGGGAGAGCGCCCCGTTCTCCACCCGCTTCCACGCGTCCAGGACCTCCGCCGCCACGGCCGCCAGCAGGCGGGCGGCCTTGGCGGCCAGGCGGCGGGTGCGGGCGGCCGAGCGGGCGGTGGCGGCGGCGGCTCTGCCCGGCTCGACCTGCCGGCAGGCCGCCGCCCGGGCCGCGGCCGCCGCCCAGGCCGCGCACCGCGGCGCGAGGCCGAGGTCGGCCACTAACGCGAGCTTGGACCCCGCGTCCATCCTTTTCCCCGCCAGGGCAGCCAGCACGTCCGCCGCGCCGCAGGCGGGCCGCATGGGCGGGACTGGGCTGTTCAGGGCGGACACCGAGCCCACCGCCCCGTCCACCAGGCCGCACAGTAGCCCGGCCACAGGCGGGGCCGCAAACAGGCCAACGTCCGCCCACACCACCAGGCGTGCCAACCCGGCCAGGGCGGCGCCAGCGAGGCGCGGGTCTGCGGGCTCGGCCGCACCCGCAGCCGCCGTGGCACACAGGGCGCCCACCAGGGCCGGCAGGCACCCCGGGCTGGCCCGGAGCGCGTCCTTCACCGCCCCGCCCACGTCCGACGCGCCCGCCGGTCGCGGCACGTCCGGGCAAATCCAGTCGTCGTCCAGGGCCGCCAGGACGCGGACCAGCATGTCAGCGGGGCCGCGGGCGATCGCGCGCATCATGTGGCCGACCCCTCCACCGGACAGGGCCGCCGCTGCGGCGGGCGGGATGGGGAGGAGGGCGGAGGAGGAGGTCGACGCTCCATCATCCCCCTCCATCACGACTACCAGCCCGACCGCGTCCCGAAAAAAGCCGGGCCACCGCCCCGCCGGGAAGTCGGCCGCCACCAGGGCGGCCACCACCTGGGCGGCCTTATTCCGGAGGAAGGGCGGCAGGGCGGCCGGGCAGCCCTCCCCACCCCGGGCCAGCCAGGAGAGGGCCTCCGTCCGCGCAGCGTCCGCGTCGGCGGCCGGCGCGGCCGCACACCCGCCCCCGCGCGCCCAGTCGCCCAGCGTCTGCAGGCACCAGAATCGGACTTCGGGCGGGGTGGCGGCCGCGCCGAAGCGGGCCATGCAGGTGCGCCAGCCGTCGGGCGAGGCGCGGACTGCGTCGCAGTAGGCCTGGGCGCGGGCCTGGAAGTAGAGAGAGCGGAGGTTGAGAGGAGGGGAAGGCTAGAAGCGGGGCGTGCCGCATTTGTCCCCGTCCCGCACCCCACACGCTCGCCCACATCCCTCTCACAAACTCACCTTGAGCTCTGGTGAGACGGCGCCGGTGACGTCGAAGCTGTACAGGACGGCGCGCTCAAAGTCGTCGTCCATTTTTGATGTGTGCGTGTTTGGCTCCCGCTCGCTCGCGGCAGGCGGAGCGGCGTGTGAAGAGAGAGAGGCGACGCGGCGGCGGCCCCCCGACCCCCTCCACACACCCTATTCACGACACCAAGGTGCGCGGCGGCGACGGGGGCCCTCCATCTCGCACACCCCCTTACCGCCCGGCCCAGCCCACCCCTCCATTCCTGGCGTGAAAAGGGCGGGCCTTGCGTCTGAACCGCCGCGTCTGGCGTCGCGGAAAGGAGCAGGCTTTTCCCCATGTCCGCCGCGGCCGCCGCTCCATCGGCGCGCCGAGAGAACGCGCCCTCCCCGCTCCCGTGTGTGCCCCTCTCCCGCTCACGCCACCTCGTCACACACACACCCACACAAAAGCACAGGTCGTCCTCTCCTCGAAGAGGCCGGTTGTTTTTATATCCGCAACCCCCCCTCCCCGCCTCCCGCGCGCGCCCCGTGGCCGCGGGGGACGGGCCATTGAAACTCCTTCCTCGCTCTCTCCCTCTCCCTCGCTCTCCCCCTGCTCCGCCGCCCCACATGACGATGGAAGACGACCGCGCGCGCCTGCGTGTCCGCACCACGCGCGCGGCTGTCGGCGGGTCGGGCGAGGCGGCCGCCGCCAAGGCGACCGCGGACGCCCCGCCGCCCGCCGCACCCGCCGCGGCTCGGCGGGCCCGGTCGTCCTCGCGCTCGGCCGCGCCGCCGCCGCCGCAGGCCCCGCCCGGCTGGCACGCCGGCCGGACGGCCGTCTTCCTGGCCTACCTGACCTCCCTGGCCTGGTACATGCACGCCCGGGTGACGACCAGCCTGGACCTCGGGCCGTACACCTGGTGAGGGAAGGGAGAAGGGAGAGAGCAGAGCATGGGGGCCCCCATGCTCTGCGGCGCGACCCTCTCGGCCACACACATCGGCAAGCCGGGGACCCCTCATCTCATCAACCTCCTCTTCCATTCACAGGTACGCCCGCCTCACCTTTGGCGCCGAACTGCTGGGCGCGGCCGCCGTCGTCCTGTTTGGCCTGTGCTCCTGCCGCACCCTGCCCGTCGCCACGGACGACGCGGGCGTGGTGGACGCCAAGTACAACGTCAATGTGAGTTTTGTTTTTTTTCCTTTTCCGCTCTCGTTTCGGGATGATGGATGGAGAGAAAACACCCCGCCCCTCTCCTCTCTCTCTCTCTCTCTCTCTCCCACCGCCCACCTCTCCCTCCCTCCCTCTCTCTCTCCACACCCCACCCCACTCCAAACAGGCCCTCGTCCCCTGCTACACGGAGGCCCTGGAGATCGTCGCGGAGACGGTGTGGGCCCTGCACACCGCGCGCGTCCCGCCGGGCTGCACCGTCACCGTCTGGCTGCTGGACGACGAGAGGGACCCGGCCAAGCGGGACTGGGTGGCGTCCCTGGGCACGCCCCGTGTGCGGTACGCGTCGGGGCGCGCCCGCCCGGCGGGCGAACTCAACGGCAAGGCCGGCAACCTCAACGACGCCCTCGTCCGGCTCTACCCACCGGGGACCCCCGTCCCGCACACCGACGTCGTGGCCCTCTTCGACTGCGACCAGGTGGCGGACCCGGCCTTCTTCGAGCGCACCCTGCCCCGCCTGGGCGACGACCCGCGCGTCGCGCTCGTCCTCACCCCGCAACGCTTCGGCAACGTCGACGCGGCCTCGGACATCTTCAACCACGCCAACGCCCACTTCTGGGAGGCCGTCCTGCCGGGCATGGCGGCCTGGGGGCTTGTGGTGTGCACCGGCTCTAACCTGCTCCTCCGTGCGGACGCCCTGTGCGACGTGGGCGGCTTCCCGGGGCGGTCCGTGACGGAGGACCACCTGCTGGGGATGGAACTCAAAGCGGCGGGGTATGAGATGCGGTATGTGCCAGAGTACCTGGCGAGCGGAGAAGCGCCCGACCAGGGCGCCATCTTCCGGCAGCGGTCGCGCTGGGCCAAAGGCCACCTGGCGGCCGCCCTGTCCCGGGCGGACTGCCCCTTGTTCAATCCCCGCCTGCCCTGGGTGGCCCGGGCGCTGTATGCAAGCGGTGCGGTCTCCTACCTGGCGACCGCCCTGACCTCCCCCCTGCTCGCCTTTGCGCCCGCCATCGCCCTGAAGTGGGGCGTCTCCCCGGGCGGCCTCACCCCGGCCGTCGCGCGGGCGGCCGTGCCGTACGCCGTCCTCCTGCACGCCGTCTCCTTCTGCCTGCCGGCGCCGCCCACCTCCCTGCGGGGCCTGTGGTTCAACCTGCTGTCGGGCCACCTGCTGTGGTGGACTTATGCGAAAGCCGCCCTGAACGCGGGCCTGCGGGCGGTGGGACTCAAACGGCCCGCCAAGTTCAAGACGACCGTCAAGACGGGCGTGCTGACGGCGCCCGGCGGCACACCCCGCGGGGCGGGCGTGCCCGGGTCGCCCCGCTCTGCGCGCGCGGCGCCCGCAGCCGTGGCAGCGGGCACTGGGCCCTTTGCGGACGGTGGGGCGGCCGCCCTGGGGCGGGACCCCCGGTCGGACGGCTCCCTGGACCGCCTCATCACCATGCCGGAGCTGCTGCGCACGCTGACGGTGGCGGGCGGGGGGCGGCCGGGCTGGAACGTGGAGGTGTCGTCCGGTGGAAGGGGGCTGCCCGCGGCAGCCGACGCCCTCGCGCCGGCCGAAACGAAGCCTTCTCCCTCCCGCCGGGCCGGTGGCTCCACCTCCACCGCCCCTCACCCGGTTGACGACGCCTTCTCCGCCCTCGTCTTCCACACCTCCCTGCGCTGGGGCGCGGTGCGCGACCTGTGGGCGCCGGGCGCCGCCCTGGCGGCCGCCCTCTACGCCGTCGCGTCCGGCGCGGCCTGCCTGGCGGCCGGCACTCCGCACACCATCACCCTCATCGCCACCTTGTGGGCCGCCGTGGCAGCCATCCCGCCCCTGCTCCTGTTCACGTACGTGGGCGGCCTGCGCGGGCGGCGGCTGGGCGGGTGCGCGACCGGCGGCGGCTGGGCCGCCCTCCTCCTGGCAGCGTCCGCGATCGGGTCGGCCGCGGCCTTGGCGCCCGCCGACTACGACTTCCGGGAGGTCCTGTCAAAAGCTTACCTCTTCTACGACGCCCAGCGGTCCGGGCGCCTGCCCAAGAACCACCGCGTGGCCTGGCGGGGCGACTCCGCCCTGCTGGACAGGGGGCCGACGGGGCAAGACCTGACCGGCGGGTTCTATGATGCGGGCGACCACCTGAAATCGGCCATGTCCATGGGCGTCGCCGCCTCCACGCTGGCGTGGGGCCTGCTGGAGTTCCCGGCCGCGCACGCGGCGGCGGGCCAGGCGGGCATCGCAGCGGGCCACGTCCGGTGGGCGGCGGAGTGGCTGATCAAAGCCCACCTCTCCGACAATGAGCTGGTCGGCCAGGCGGGCGATTTCGGCATCGACCACGCTTTTTGGGGCCGGCCAGAGGACCTGGATGGGCAGGTTAAAAAGGGCGAGATGCGGCGGCCCGCCTACGTCATCAACGCGACGCACCCGGAGTCGGACATTGCTGCGGAGGCGTCCGCGGCCCTGTCCGGCGCGGCCAAGGTCTTTGAGAGGTCCGACCCAACCTTTGCGCGCAAGTGCCTGGAGCACGCCAAGTCCCTGTACCGGTTTGCCAAGACCCACCGCGGCCTGGCGGGCGAGTCCGTGCCCCAGCTGGCCCTCATCTACAACTCGACGGCCTACCGGGACGACCTGGCCTGGGCGGCCTCCTGGCTGGCCCTGGCGACGGGCGAACCCGCGTACGCGACTGAGGCGGCTGCTTGGCTGGAAGAGGCGTGGGCGGCCGAAAAGGAGCGGTGGTACTACATCGTGTCCAACTGGAACAACATGGCCTGGGCGGCGCAGCTGCTGCTGGCTCGGCTGACGTCCAACCCGGCGTACGTGAAAGGCACGAAAGGCTTCCTCGACTCGTGGCGCCTGGGCAAGCACGTCCATTATTCCCGGAAAGGCCTCGCCTTTGCGGACGACTGGGCCACCCTGCGCAACTCCGCCAACGCGGCCTTGCTGGCCTTGGTGTACGCCAAGCACGTCGGCCCCCGGGCGGGCGCGCCCTACGAGTGCTGGGCCCTGTCCCAGCTGCGCTACATGCTCGGAGACTCTGGGCGCTCCTACCTGGTGGGTTTCGGGGCCCGCTTCCCCACCCAGCCCCACCAGCGTGCCGCCTCCTGCCCGTCCCCGCCCGCCGGCTGCAACTACCTGCAACTCCACTCGCCCGACCCCAACCCGCACGTCCTGGTGGGCGCCCTGGTGGGCGGGCCGTACCGGAACGACACGTTCCCCGACGACCGCCAGAACTATGCGAAATCGGAGGTGGGGATCGAGTACAATGCGGGCTTCACGGCGGCCGCCGCGGGCGCGGCGGAGGCGCCCACGCCCTGGGCGGCCTGCATGCAGGGTGGGGGGTTGGCCAATGTGGTGCCCAAGAAGCTGCGGCGGCGGGGGGTGTGAAGAGGAGAGGAGAGGGAGAGAGAGAAAGAGGAGAGCGGGGTGGATGGGGGGGGGGCTGGAGAGAGGAGAGAGTCGAGGCGCGCGTCCCTGGTTGTGTGCGCGCCGTGTGTCCGTGTGTGAATCCATTTTTTTAAAATGACTTTCGTGAAACCATACGCTTGGAACGGTCTTGCTTACACGGGAGAGGGGGGGGGGGGGCAGGGAGG
>Ga0114918_10005605_pt1 | contig 10744 bp, 7 predicted proteins | sample LantaG_FD_87015 | JGI IMG/M metagenome (GOLD analysis project Ga0114918, IMG submission 87015) | Deep subsurface microbial communities from Baltic Sea to uncover new lineages of life (NeLLi) - Landsort_02402 metaG | ecosystem: Environmental > Aquatic > Marine > Oceanic > Sediment | place: Baltic... | reverse complement strand
CAATTTCATAAAATGGCTCATCGTTCAGTTCTTTAAATATTATATATATTAATTGTTTATTTATACAAAAAATAACTTATGAAAAAAGATTTCAATTTTTTATTTTTTTATAAAATACACACTTACTAAAATTAATTATAAAATATACACTCACTTAAATTTTTTAAAATATACTTTCGTGACCCCAATCTTCAAACTTTGGGATATTTCTTGGATGGAAACGGTTCTTCATCAACCCTTCAAATAATCCACTGTTATACATTCGGTCCTTCATTGCTTTGTAATCATACTCAAATATTGAGGGATTTACCGACAACCATTTCCAATTAATCTTCTCCTGATTAGCTTCAAGGAGATGTATGGCTCCAGGAGTGGGATTTAGCGACAGACAATGCCAACGAATTTTATCCTGATTAGCTTCTAGGAGTTGGATGGCTGCGGGATTCTGCGATAGTCGTGTCCAATCTATCTTATCCTGATTAGTTTCCAGGAGTTTCATGGCTCCAGGGGCAGGATTTCCCGACAGACAATGCCAACGAATTTTATCCTGATTAGCTTCTAAGAGTTTTATGGCTTCGGGAGCGGGATTTAACGACATATGTTGCCAATCTATCTTATCCTGATTAGTTTCCAGGAGTTTCATGGCTCCAGGGGCGGGATTCTGCGATAGTCGTGTCCAATTAATTTTATCCCGTTTCGCTTCCAAGAGTTTGATTGCTCCGGGAGCTGGATTTCCCGACAGACACATCCAATTAATCTTCTCCTGATTAGCTTCCAAGAGTTTGATGGCTCCTGGGGTGGGATTTGTGGACAACCAATACCAATCAATCTTCTCCTGATTAGCTTCCAAGAGTTTGATGGCTCCAGGGGCGGTATTTTCCGACAGATTAATCCATCGAACCTTCTCCTGATTAGCTTCTAAGAGTTTTATGGCTCCATGGGCAGTATTTTTCGAGAGACAACTCCAATCAATCTTCTCCTGATTAGCTTCTAAGAGTTTGATGGCTTCGAGGGCGGGATTTGCCGACAAATTGACCCAACGAATTTTATCCTGATTCGCTTCTAAGAGATGTATAGCAGAGGGATTTTCCGACAGAAATTGCCAACCAATCTTCTCCATATCAATAAATGCTCTCAATTTCATAAACTGTTCCATAATTCGGTTCTTTCAATATTATATATTTATTCTTTATTTATACAGAAAATAAATTGAGGAAAAAAGAATTCAATTTTTTTAATTACTTATAAAATACACACTCACTTAAATTTTTTAAAATATACTTTCGTGACCCCACTCTTCAAACTTCGGAATATTTCTTGGATGGAAACGGTTCTTCATCAACCCTTCAAATAATCCACTGTTATACATTCTGTCCTTCATTGCTTGGTAATCATATTCAAAGATTGAGGGATTTCGTGACAGATTATACCAACCAATTTTCTCTGGATTTGCTTCCAATAGATGTATCGCTGCTGGATTTGAAGACATAAACTCCCAAACAATTTTCTCTGGGTTCGTTTCCAATATATGTATCGCTGCGGGGTTTGAAGACATATACCACCAATGAATTTTCTCTGGATTCGCTTCCAACAGCTGTATCGCATTGGGATTACCAGATAACAAATTCCAATGAATTTTCTCTGGATTTGCTTCCAACAGATGTATCGCTGCGGGATTTAAAGATAGATTCATCCAATGAATTTTTTCTGGGTTTGCTTCCAATAAGTGTATTGCTGCGGCATTTAAAGATAACCAATTCCAATGAATTTTTGCTGGATTTGCTTCCAATAAGTGTATTGCTGCGGGATTTTCAGATAACCAACTAAAAACTATTTTGTCTGGATTTGCTTCCAATAAATGTATTGCTGCGGGATTGGAAGATAAAGCAGCCCAATTAATTTTCTCGGGATTCGATTCTAAGAGATGTATAGCAGAGGGATTTTTCGACAGACAATCCCAATCAATCTTCTCTGGGTTTGCTTCTAAGAGATGTACAGTAGATGGGTTTTCCGTCAGACAATACCAATTAATCTTCTTCATATCAATAAATGCTCTCAATTTCATAAAAGCCATGTTTTCAATATATTTTCAATATTTTAATATTTATTTTAATGTTTATAGTGTATATTATAAATATAAATTGGTTTCAATTTTTTTTTATCCCTATGTATTTCTCAATTACTTATTTTTCTTTAAGTTCCATTTTCAATTTATTAATAAAAAGGCATTCGCCTCACTTTTATTTAATTACTTAAAATAACATACAACATATACACATAATACACAACACATAATACACAACACATAATACACATAACACAACACTTTTATTCATAATCATCCACCAGTATACTTTCGTGTCCCCACGACTCAAATTTTTCTAAATTACGCGGATGGAAGCGGTTCGTCATCAATGCTTCAAATAATCCGCTGCTATACATTTGTTTCTTTATTACTTCATAATCATAATTAAATAATGCTGAACTTGTAGATATCCAATTCAGCACAAATTTATCTAGATTTGCTTCCAATAAATGTATTGCTGCGGGATTATTAGAGAGAAAATCCCAATTAATTTTATCTTGATTTGCTTCCAATAGATGTATCGCAGACGGGTTTTCCGATAGAAATTCCCAATTAATTTTATATTGATTTGCTTCCAATAGATGTATTGCTCCGGGATTTTTAGACAATAAATCCCAATTAATTTTATCTTGATTTGCTTCCAATAGAGGTATCGCTGCGGGATTTTTAGACAGACATCCCCAAGCAATTTTATCTTGATTTGCTTCCAAGAGATGTATCGCCATAGGATTTCTAGATAGATTATACCAATCAATTTTATCTGGGTTCGCTTCCAATAGATAGATTGCTGCGGGATTAGAAGATAGATTACCCCAATTAATGTTATTTGGCTTTGCTTCCAAGAGACGTATCGCCGCAGGATTTCCAGACATAATGTCCCAATCAATTTTCTTTGGGTTCGCTTTCAATAGGTGTATCGCGGCAGGATTCATAGATAACCAATCCCATCGAATTTTCTTTGGGTTTGCTTCCAATAGGTATATCGCTAACGGATTTGCTGATAATCCTGACAAATCCTTTTCATTCATCACAAATTCTCTCAATTTCATAAAATGGCTCATGTTCTGTTCTTTCAATATTATATATTAATTCTTTATTCTTTACTTATACAGAAAATAAATATAGGAAAAAGAATTCAATTTTTTTAATTACTTATAAAATACACACTCACTAAAATTTTTTAAAATATACTTTCGTGACCCCAATCTTCAAACTTTGGGATATTTCTTGGATGGAAACGGTTCATCATCAGACCTTCAAACAATCCACTATTATACATTCTGTCCTTCATTGCTTGGTAATCATATTCAAATATTGAGGGATTTCGCGACAGCCATGTCCAATTAATTTTCTCCTGATTTGCTTCTAGGAGTTTCATGGCTCCCGGGGCGGTATTTCCCGACAGCCAAAACCACACAATTTTCTCCTGATTCGCTTCTAGGAGTTTGATGGCTTCTGGGGAGGTATTACTCGACAGACACGTCCAATTAATTTTCTCCTGATTCGCTTCCAGGAGTTTCATGGCTCCTGGCGCGGTATTTTTCGACAGATAATACCAATGAATTTTCTCCTGATTAGCTTCAATGAGTTTGATGGCTCCCGGGGTGGGATTTCCCGACAGACACCTCCAATCAATTTTCTCCTGATTCGCTTCAAGGAGTTTGATTGCTGAGGGATTTTGCGACAGCATATCCCAATTAATTTTATCCTGATTCGCTTCCAAGAGTTTCATGGCTCCCGGGGTGGGATTTAGCGACAGACCAGCCCAATTAATTTTCTCCTGATTCGCTTCCAGGAGTTTCATGGCTCCTGGCGCGGTATTTTTCGACAGATAATACCAATGAATTTTCTCCTGATTAGCTTCTAGGAGTTTCATGGCTGATGGATTATATGACAGCCAAAACCAATTAATTTTCTCCTGATTAGCTTCCAGAAGTTTGATGGCTCCAATTGCAGGATTTTCCGACAGATAATTCCAATCAATTTTCTCCTGATTAGCTTCAATGAGTTTAATGGATCCATGATCGGTATTTCCCGACAGACACGTCCAATCAATTTTCTCCTGATTCGCTTCAAGGAGTTTCGTGGCTCTGGGATTTCCCGACAGATTACACCAATCAATTTTCTCCATATCAATAAATGCTCTCAATTTCATAAAATGGCTCATCGTTCAGTTCTTTCAATATTATATATTAATTCTTTATTTATACAAAAAAATAACTGTTGAAAACAGGTTTCAATTTTTTTAAATTATTTATAAAATGCGCACTCACTAAAATTTTTTAAAATATACTTTCGTGACCCCAATCTTCAAACTTTGGGATATTTCTTGGATGGAAACGGTTCATCATCAGACCTTCAAATAATCCGCTGTTATACATTCTGTCCTTCATTGCTTGGTAATCATATTCAAAGATCGAGGGATTTATTGACAGCCGTTTCCAATAAATCTTCTCTGGATTCGCTTCCAGGAGATGTATAGCAGAAGGATTTTGCGACAGACCCCACCAGGCAATCTTCTCTGGGTTCGCTTCTAGGAGATGTATAGCAGAGGGATTTTCCGACAGACAATCCCAATCAATCTTCTCTGGATTCGCTTCTAAGAGTTTAATGGCTCCAGGGGCGGGATTTTGCGACAGATATTCCCAATCAATCTTATCTGGATTCGCTTCCAGGAGATGTATAGCAGAGAGGTTTCGCGACAGATATGGCCAATTAATCTTCTCCGGATTCGCTTCCAGGAGATGTATAGCAGAGGGGTTTTGCGACAGAAATAACCAAGAAATCTGCTCCGGGTTCGCTTCTAGGATTTTGATGGCTCCGTGTGCGGGATTTTGCGATAGCCTCCACCAAGTAATCTTCTCAGGGTTCTCTTCCAGGAGTTTTATAGCTCCTGGTGCGGGATTGTACGACAGTCTCCACCACTCAATCTTCTTCGGATTAGATTCCAGAAAATCTATAGCAGAGGGGTTTCCTGATATAAACTCCCACCACTGCCGCAGACACTTCGGATTAGCTTCGAAGAGTTTGATGGCTCCAAGGGAGGGATTTTGTGACAGAATATACCAATCAATCTTCTCCATAGGAATAAATTCTCTCAATTTCAGAAAATGTGTCATCGTTCAGTTCTTGCAATATTATATATATTAATTCTTTATTTATACAAAAAAATAACTGTTGAAAAAAGGTTTCAATTTTTTTAAATTATTTATAAAATGCGCACTCACTAAAATTATTTAAAATATGCTTTTGTGTCCCCCTCTGCCCCGCCCTACCCCCCTGCTTTTCCCGCCAATATGCGGACGGATAACTTCAATAATCTCCAACGAATTTGCGGGCAAACATGGGGTCTAAATTGACTTCTAATGGCGGGGTGGGATGTGACACCCTCTTCAAACTTTGGGATATTTCTTGGATGGACCCGATTATAATATCACTTTCTCTAAGTATTTTAAATATATATTTAACATATTAAACTGGTTCTTTTTCAACCATTACTTCCTTGGATACCTTCTTGATAATTTTTTCTTCCTTTTCAAAGTCATTGTCACCCTTTCCACCCATTGCTTCCATAATAATTTTATTATATTGATCAGAATAGAGAGAAGTACTTTTGATACAATCAGGATGAGCTTCTTTGAATTTAGGTAGCATTCTAGCATTTTTATCTGCCACCTTTCTAACCATTTTGTGCATTTTCTTCTGCTCTTCATCCTTTTCCCATTTATCATCATCTTTAATATACATTGTTTCTCTCTTCTTGTCTGTGCAATGAACAGGTCTTTGAGTAACATCAAGACCCTTGAGACTTTTTACAATTATATTAGAGATTCCTTCCACGTAACCAATCTCTCCAACTCTCTCTAAATCTGATAACTGTAACTTAATTGATTCAACAAAATCAGTAATATTCATTGCGTCTTTACACGTTTCATTCAAGAAAAAATTCAGATTGAATGCTTTGTTATGTGAGTTATTATTTGTAGTGTTATGAGTGCCAGTTTTAATTACATCCATCATCATATTTTGTGTAGATGTATTTTGAACAATCATTATATTTTGTTGTTCTAACATCATATTTTTAAATTCAGTTGTCTCTTTGATTAATTCGGCATTCTGGTTAATAAGCATTAGAATTAACTTATCTTTATCAAATGATTCAGCAATTGAATCAGTAATAACTATATTACATTTATTACATTTATTTTTGTGTCTCCATAAACCAGCTCTATCATTAAAAGATTTTAAACAATTTACACAAAAATATTTTTTTTCGTTTTTTTCGTTGTTGTCCGTTGTTGAAGTGTTGTTTTTGTGTTTTTGGGTTAAATTATGTCTGTTATAATCTGTTTTTTTAGACGTAATAAAGTCGCAAAATTTACATTCATAAATTATTTCGTTTTTTTGTGTAAATTCCGTTGTCATTTACTCTATAAATTAACAACAGAAAAAACTCCTAAATACTTTTCGCAAAAAAGAGTTAAAATTTTATCGTCACAAAGTGAAAATTATTTTTTTGGTGACCAGACCATAAAAATCAATTATGCAGTCATGACTCGCATTTTGGCAACATCGTTTTGCCTTTTTCGGTTTTTGGACATTTTTTTTGTCCATTTTCAACTTTCCCAAAATACTTTCCCCAAAATATTCATATTCATTTTTAGTTTATGTAAGAAATACATGAAATAAAAATAATACATACAATGTATATTTTCTACCAAGGTCTAATAAATCACTTTTTAGAAACAAACTTTTCCAACACATTTATATCTATATGTGGCAGATTTACGTGCGACTCCCAGAAATACTTACAATATGCCCATACAAACGTACAATCGGAACTATACCATTCATTATGGTTTATTAACAAATTTTTATATAACTCCTCTGGTAAAAATTTCAAACTCTGCTTGGGTAAAACATAACATAATTGAACTAACTCAGTAACGGGATTTGGTTTTACTGTTTCAACAAACGTTGTATCAAAATATGGAATATAATGAATCAAATCACGTAACAATGGCGGATAATTATAATTATAACGCCATCTCCAGTCGGCACAGCCACTAGTATAATACTTCATAGTCCACTCAAGACCCTCCAAATAATTAGTACAGATTTGTTTTTTTCTAGTTTCGTCAATGTCAACATCACAAAGCGTCTTATAATATCTTACTTGCCAATTTGAATTAAATGGATTTATATATTTTTCTAATGAACGCTCGTATACCGGAATGGAGTCAAATTGCTTATATTTATCGTCTGGGGTTTTGTCTGGCATTTGAATTTTACACTTTCTATCTCTAATCTTAGTTTCTGTTTTGATAAACTCCTCTTCATTGTCTGCGAGAAACTGCACTAACTTTCTAACGTTTCTCCAGAAAATAGTTTTTCCATCTGTCAGATTTTCATTTGTGTTGCCAATCGTAGCTTTATAAGCCTGTAACATTTTGTCTACACCACCAGTTCTTATATTTATAGCTGGAAAATGCGGTAAAAAATCGTTCCCGAGAAAGAAACATAAAAAGATGTAATCATATATTCGATTTTTCTGTTGGATGGTTGTTAATTCTTCTCCATTATTCATATCTAATGTTATTATTTTTGCGAGCTCAGGAATGTCTATAACGTATGACTCATTAGGTTCTAATTCTGAATTAATTGACTGAATAAAATGAGGGGTTTCCCTGAAAAGATAAATGTTATTTGAAATTGGAAGATGGTTAATAGAAAGCATTATAAGATCGGCATCTAAACCGTAAATTACTGTAGTTGCGTTCTTATGTTCATCGGGATAATCCCTGATATGTTGGAACAACTTGTGCTCTCCTTCGCCACTATAGTCACTGCCTGATACTATAATATTTGTTGCGTTGTATTTCGAAGGGTCTTTGTATTCAGCATACAATTTTTCATTTAATCGTTTCATAAACAATGTTCCTGGAGTGATAGCTGTAGTATTCCACGGGTCGGGCTCAACCCCTTTATAAATTGAACGCGAAATTGTATTTTGATATAATGATTTGTAACGTCTTGACCGCTGTTGTTCAAGCTTTGCAACTGGCGCAACCCCATCAAATGCGATATAAATTGTATGATTCGGTTTTAATTGGTTGATATATTCGTCTATTTTATTACATAACTCCTTTATAATAGTATCAATATCAGACTCGACGAGCTTTGAAAAATCTATATTTCGAACTACATCATAAATAATTGAATTACAATCCATATAAAGATTGTTTACACAAATCGCATTTGTTCCTAATTTTTTTATTAAATTAGCGTGATTTTTTACAATATATGAAAAATAACTAGGAATTCCCATCTTAATAAATATTCAATAATGTGTTTAATATGTTAATATATATAGTATTTCGTGCAACGGTCGATACAATTAATTTATTCGGTTTATATTTAATATTATTAATATTATACTATTATATGTCAGAAAAGCCAACACCAGTAAAAAACGATAATAAAGTTGATATTTATAATTTAATCGAGAAGAAGGTGTTGTTTTTTAATAATGTTATACAAAAAACGACTTTACACGTTCAAAAAAATAAAATATTGGATATTTTAGGAGTTAGCGAGGTAAGCACATGCATCGAACGATTGGGTGAATTAAGCAGAACAATAAAGGATATATCAGTTGATAATTACTCGTCTGATAATACAATAAATACACTTCAATTGATAAATAATGAGCTTTCTAGCCTTTTAAAGGTTTATGGGACTGATAGTTTGGATGACCTATTATTGATATGTTTTGGTAACAATAATAAAATTATATCAGACGATATAGAGTCAAGTAAATTAGAACTACTTAACAAGTATTTTCACCCTACTAGCTACAAGGTTGTTACAAAAAAGGAAGAAGTAAAATATCAAAAAACAGAGGACGATATTGAGGATTCCAACCTATCATGTTCGGATGTATCTACCTTGTACAAACAATTTCACATGAAGGTTTATGGTATAAAGTTGTACATTCGTAATTCAACATCTAACAAGGGCTTATATATTTTTGGGACGGTAGACGACGTTTTAATTGATTTCTTAAATAATAAGTATATTAACAGTATTCATACAACCGCTAATTCAGGTTTATTAGAAAATGGATTTGAAAAGAACATATTTGACAAATTTATATCGTCTTTTATGTTGAAGGACTTTCTAATTTGTGGAACTGGACAAGATATATATGGTAAATATGCTGGATGTATGACTCAAAATACAACATTGATTAAAAAACAAGTATCTCAAACGGTGAGAGAGTTTGTATCAGACGATATGTATACTAAGCGAAATACATTGGTAAATCTACTAATACACTCAGTTAGTTATGAAAATCAATACATAGCATATTTACTTTATGACATTCTATCTAATGATGCGAATGGGAGTGTTGATACTCAAGAACAGGTAATATTATTTGATAGCTTACCATGGACAATAAAACAACACTTTAAACAGGCTATGAAAAAAACCATACAGTATACTAATGAACTCTCAAACTTTGATATTAACAAAATACCTCTAGAACAACAAATTTGTCTAATGAAGACAAATGATTCGGTTAAAGAGAAAGCAATGATAAAATTAAAGGAGGTAAAGGCAAAATCGGAAGATTCAGGTTCAAAGGCACGTCACTACCTAGACGCATTATTGAAAATCCCATTTAATATATATAAGAGAGAACCAATTTTAGATAAGATGAATACGATAAGACAAAAGTTTACAAAAATGAGCCAAATCTACCAACTAAATAAAACATTTCCAACTATACCAAGTAAGGAAAATTATAGTAGTATTGAAGTTCAAAAATACATAAAAGTTATCAAAGAAAATACCCAAACCGATACTTATGATGAGAAATTTATAAAACTAGTTGACAAGATGATTAGTGGTGATAAAAAACAACTAATTACAAATGTAAATAAGTTACATAGTGTAATGAAAACATACAAACAAAAATGTATCAAGATTTCGTCATTATCCAAGGAAGGTATTATTTTACATATACAAGATACTTTGAAAACCTATAAGGCGTTGTCTAATGAAACCTCAAATAATATATTGAATGACCTATTTATTGAATTAAATAACAAGTCGTCAAATTGTATAGCAGACAAAATAAAGCTACAGCAAGATATACATTTTATAGATAACAACCTCGGCGATATTACAAACTATATGAATGACGTTAAGAAGACGCTTGATAATGCTGTTCACGGACACGATAAAGCTAAAAAACAAATCGAACGAATAATTGGACAATGGTTAAACGGCAAGCAAGATGGTTATTGTTTTGGGTTTGAAGGTCCTCCGGGCGTTGGTAAGACTAGTTTGGCTAAGCGAGGGTTATCCGACTGTTTAAAAGATGATGCAGGAGGAAGTAGACCATTTGCGATGATTCAAATGGGAGGAGATAGCAATGGCAGCTCTCTACACGGACACAACTATACATATGTTGGTTCTACATGGGGTTCTATTGTTCAGATTCTTATTGATAAAAAATGTATGAATCCGATAATTTTTATTGATGAAGTCGATAAAATAAGTAAGACTGAACACGGTAAAGAGATTGTAGGTATATTAACACATTTATTAGACCCGGCTCAAAACGATTGTTTTCAAGATAAGTATTTTTCT
>Ga0114918_10005604_pt1 | contig 10749 bp, 10 predicted proteins | sample LantaG_FD_87015 | JGI IMG/M metagenome (GOLD analysis project Ga0114918, IMG submission 87015) | Deep subsurface microbial communities from Baltic Sea to uncover new lineages of life (NeLLi) - Landsort_02402 metaG | ecosystem: Environmental > Aquatic > Marine > Oceanic > Sediment | place... | reverse complement strand
TTTGATGGGTGTTAAAATTTCCTGGGATGGTGGCAGTATGGTTAATTTCCCATCTGCTTCCTTGCGCATCTCTACCATATCGCCGTCCTTGTATCCCAGTCGTTTTGCCTTTTCCCGGTATTCCGCATCCAGTTCCTCAAATTTCTTAGTGATTACTTTTTCCTGTGTCTGTTTCTCTTCCAGATTATTTCTCGCCCCATCACAACTCTCATCTCTGGGTGATGATCCGAATACTGGTGAGAACACTGCCATACAAATTAAAATCACACCAAATGTCTTACTATACTTTTTAAAGTTTTCCAAAATATACCTCCTTTTTTAATAATATATTATTACTGTTAAATATATTTAATACAGGGTTTTTAGTTTTTTTATTGTTTCATTTTTCGGGTACATGTTCTGTATTTTTGTATATAGTTGTTGGGCATCATAAAACAGCCCTTTATCAATGTACATCCCGTACTGGACTACAAAACGGGTGATTTGATTTTCTTTAGGAATTCGGGTCATTATGTCAGAAAGTTCCGATAAAAAGTTTTTACTATCTGCCTGATTCATTAGCTGAAACATACCTGTCTCTTCTCGCCACTCGGAAAAAACGATCCAGCTATATGTTTTACTTTTCTTAAATAATGTGCCTGGTAATTTCAGATTTGTTTCGTGAAGTTCTTTTTCATACACTTTCCGCCGATCCCCATTGTCCAATTCCATATAGATTTGGACCCCGTAGGGAGGTCTGGCCGGTTCCCACTTGAAACGGATATATTCCTTGGGATAAAGGATTAGGGTGTTTTTTGCAGGCTGAATTATTTTTATCCTGTCCTTGATATCTCTCACATTTAATCGTGTTGTTCTTGGTTTTTCTTTTTGAAAAATACCAAAAATAACATTTTTTATTTTATTAGCGGCTTTTTGAGTTTGGCTCTGTCCGATTTTGATGTTTTTCAGAGTATAGGGAGATTTTTTATGTGTGATGGTTTTCACAGAGGCTCCCAGATACATTAGAACCGCTTTTCCCCCGGTAGACACCCGGATCACATCCCCATGAAATAGGGGTTGAAGCGGATTTAAAATTTCCCACTTTCCCCCCTTTCTTATTTCCACGGTTCCTTCAAATTCGGTGACAGTGGCTATGGCTTGACCGGTGTTTGCCAGAATATTAAAGAAAGAGATGTAAAAAATTATGATAAAAAGCAAATATTTTTTTTTCATGGGACCTCCTTGTCCTCTTTCTCCTTCATTTTTTGTAAATCACCAATCGTGTGTTTTAAATTGGATATTTCGTTTTCTTTTTCACTCAGGTCTGACTTTAGTTTAATAAGTTCCTTTTTCAGTTCACCATACCACTCAAAAAAGGAAACCTGGCCATGTAAAATAATAGAAACACCCACTGGGATAAAATTCAACCAACGGCTGAGGGATGAAAAAGCCACAAAACTTCCGAATATAGCCAGAGGTAATATAGTTATCAGTCCGATGAGGGTTCCCTTGAATGCAGAAAAACGGAGAAAATAATAAGAGAGGATTAAAATAATAACAATTTCCATCAGGAATTCAACCAGGTGATTGATGGGTTTTAATATCCTGGCATTTAGAAGGGTTTCTACCGAATTAGCAATGATTCCCACGCCTGACATTTTACCTTTGGGTGTCATATAAAAATCCCTCGCTTCTTCAAATGTACCGCCGATTATGATGATTTTGTCTGAGAATATATTTTTTGATTTAAAAAACCGGTCTGAAATTTTAAAAATAAACGAACTTTTAAAACTGTTAAAACTGCTTTTATCTCCGATATATTGAATTTTCTGAACAGGGAAATGGGAACCGTTTTTTATAATTGCCTCCAGTTTTCCCTTTCTTGGTTGACTGTTTTTATTCGTCTTTTTATGTGATGAGAGAATTTCATAAAAACGCTTCCATGTATATCCCTCGGTGGCTGCCAGTATGGTAAGGGGTAAACATGGATGTGATTTTTTTTGGCCCACATCCTTTACAAGAAACATCTCTCTAATCACACCATCTCTCGATATCGGGTATTCGCTAGTTCCAAATAACAAATTACCTGAATTTATTGGCAGCTTATGTTCCATCTCTGACGGAAGGATCACTGGAACATTTAATTCACCCAATTTTTGAAAAGCCTCTATTAAATATTTGTCTTCCGCTGTATCATCGGAGAGGTTGATGTCAATGGCAATGGCTTTAGGTTGAGCTTTTGCAATTTTTAATATAATTTCAGAGAGTTTTTTTCTTGACAGGGGACTTAGCGAATTAAATACCTCGTGGTAATCATCTCCATCTATTTCAATGATTATTACATCATTTGATTTTTTTTCTTTCCCCCACCAAATCATGAAATCAAAAACACCGTTTTCCCAACCACGTAAAAACCCCATCCAAGAAAGAAATGTAACAATGAAACTGATGACAATTCCAATAACAATCCCACGTAAAAAAGTTTTTTTTGTTATGGTGTATTTTTTCTGATTTTTTTGAAGAACCCCTTTTATCATTGATTTTATTTTACAAAAGTAGAAAATACAAGTCAAGTGATTATTTTAAAACTTTTCTAAACAAAATAAGGAGAAAGAGTCAAATCTTTGTTTGGTTTTTATTGTGTGATTTGATATGAATTTTTCATGAGGCAATGATACCTGTTTCATGTAGATTTTTAATTAGTCAATTTGTTTTTTTGACTTTCCATGACCTGTTTCCTATAATTGACATATGATTAAAAAAGGATTTTCCTATGTTTTAATAATTTTAAGTAGTAATATTATAAATAAGACTGTCAAAAAGAGGTGACACTGTGAAAAAAGTGATATTACTTTTGCTTGGAGTTCTAATAATTGCAGGTTCGTTTTTCCCTTGGTACTCAGCTAAACGACCTGGTGTAACCATACGTTTTTTCCATAACTACTTTTTTGGAATACCAATCCATTCAAATGATTCTCTTTTGAGTTTTCACGGATTTCCAATTGTCTTGGGAATTGTTTTAATTGTTTCAGTAATATTCCTGTCAAAAGCAAACTTTTTCCGGACACTCGGAATTATTTCTATAGTAATTATCCTGATTTTGCTTTTATATGATGGCATTCATTTTTTAGTGACTGAAAATGAAGGGATACAAACAGCGTTGTTATCATGGGGATATTGGATGACATTTATTGCATCAATTATTTCTCTCATTTTGATAATACCACAAGAAGAGGTTAACTTTTAATCCCCTAAAAATTCTTTTCTGTATTCATCTCTAAAAGAAATTCTCCGCTTAGCATTGCCCCTTGAAGTTAACAGTTCTGTTTGATTATTTAATCTCCTCCCAGCTCTGGCCGTCCCACGCCCACATATCACCATAGATTTTTGGTTTCTTACTCTTGGTTAGATCAAAAAACAAGCCTCCGAACAAAATTACTCTATCCCTGGCTAAATCGTATGCCATTGCATGATTCAGGCGAGGTGGAGGTCCTCCTACATCTATTTTACTCCATTTACTACCGTCCCATTCCCACATATCACCCAGACAAAATCCACTTCCGGTCCCTCCGAATATGATCACCTTTTTTGCCGAATCCATATAAACCATACAATGATAATGGCGGGGATCGGGGCCAGTTTCAGACATTTTATACCATTTTTTTCCATCCCATTCCCAGGTATCGCCAAAACTTTTTCCTTTTTGGGGTAATCCACCAAACAGAACAACTCTTCCTCTGTCCTTATCAAAAGCCATAGCATGACCTGATCTAGCTTCAGGTCCCGTTACATCCTTCTTTTCCCATTTTTTTCCATCCCATTCCCAAGTGTCTTTAAAGGTTTCACTTCTTTTCTTGCTGTCCACTTTTCCGCCGAAAAGAACAACATGTTTCCTTAAACTGTCAGAAGTCATTGAATGATGAATACGGCCAGTTGGTTCTTCAGAGTCAGAGACAATTGCGGTCCATTTTTTTCCGTTCCAAGAACAGGTGGGACCAAGATAAATCTGAATATTGTATCCCTCGAGAGGTGTTATACCACCGAAACAAATCACCTCATTGCGGGTATAGTCATATGAATAAGCACTGTGTATAATTATTTCTAACGACTTTTTTGATTTTTTCCATTTTTTCCCATTCCACATCCATGTATCACCAAGGTTGGCTAATTTTTCGCCTATCCCACCTTCTAAAATAATTTTTTTTGCTTTTATATCATATATCATCCCATGGTTCATGCGGGCTGATGGTTTGGTTGTCTTACCACGACCTAATAGGATAAAATTAGTATTAAATAATTGTACAATAACAATAACGAGAAATATTTGTTTTATAATTGGATTGAATCCTTTCCTTTCACTTTTCATAAAATCACCTCCTCAATTTCCAAATATTTTATTTATTTATAAGTGCTTTTAACACCTATATCCATATATTTATAGAAACAAAATTATTTTGTCAAGTCAATTTTTGATATATTCATGGGTAATAGATTAAAAACATCCTCAGAAGTTTGAGCATAAGGAAACTTTTCAATTAAATATCGAAGATATTTCGATGGTTCTAAACTGTTATAATGTTCTCCCAAGAAAATAGTTTAGAGGAAGATACATTTACTTCAAAATAGCAATTTACATCACTTACAAAAAAGATTATAAATATTGAGAAACAGGGGAAAAAATAAAAGTGTAAAAGACAGGTATTGACTTTTTATTTTTCTTGGTTATATATTAATTAAGAAATATTAAATGATTATGAATAATATCATGAAAAAGATTAAAAGGGGAGGTAAAAATGATATGTAATGGGAGAAAATTATTGATGTTAATTCTGACGGGATTACTTTTAGTATTTTTTGTCGGATGGAGTGCGCCTGCAGAACAGCAGGGACAAAAACTAAAAGCCATTTCAAAAGCGGAAATGAGAAAATTGCTGCCAGACCCGTGGCCTGATGATTGGCATATCTTTATTCAACAAATCGGGAAGCAGGCAATCGAGCACTGTGAATTTATGCAGTGGAGCAGCGGTGGACTCAGGTGCAAAGTATTGCTCCAGAAAGGAACTGCTACAAAAGGTGCTGTTCCGGGTCTGACGAACGGTATGCCGGCCCAGCAGGCTAATATCGAAATAATTGACTTGCGGGACCCCTCAGCAGAGGATCAGTTTACTCCAAAAGATATAGAACACAAGGATCCTGATGGAACTGTGCTTATGACGGACAAGGCAATCACTTTCAACGGTCATAAGGCTAAACTCACGAAATTGCTGTCAATGAAAGATACTATAGTAATCAGATATCGTTCCGGAAGGTTTGAGATAGAGGTGCAAAGTCCGGGCCAGGGTATTGGTATGGATGATTTGAAGATGTTGTGTAAAGCTCTGAACCTTTCAAAATAGCAATTTACATCACTTACATAAAATTATTTTTTTGTGTCGAATAGATTAAGCTGGATGTGATCTTTGGTTTCTTTTTTTTTATATTCTTTTGTTGATAATTCTATTAATTCTTCTTCAATATAGTCCAAAAAGGGGCTTCTTTTTAAATGTAATTCCCTTTTATGTATAAATCTCCTCTTTGCATGTGAAAGGAACAGGAAGTTCTTGGCTCTGGTCATTCCTACATAGAGTAATCTTTTCTCTTCATCTAAATCTGTTTTCTGGGTTTCATATAAAGAGTAGGGGAGTAATCCGTTTTCACACCCTATTATAAATACACATTTAAATTCAAGTCCTTTTACAGAATGAAGAGTCATTAAGCTTACATTCTCTAAACTCCGATTATATGTGTCAATTCCTGTATCCAGTGCTGCAAATGTTAAAAATTTTTCTATGTTATGTGAAAAATTTTCTGCCAGATCATACAATTTTTTGAATTCATTATAATTTTTAGATTTTTCGCTTTTAAAATAATTGTCAATAATTAATTTAATTATATATTTAACAGGTTTTTTGTCTCTTAAAAGCTGATTGAAATCCATAAGTTTTAAGTCTATGTTTATTCTCTTTTCTCTTAATTTGTTCTTTAAGAAACTATTTTCAGAGCTTATTGAAAATTTTAATATATCAATAATAGATCTTATTGGTTCCTGCACAAAGAAAGAAGAATTTCCAATTGCCTGATAAGGTATACTGTGATCATTAAATGCCTTTTCAATAGTTTTAATCTGTTCTTTTATTCTGTATAAAACTGCAAAATCAGACAGGCTTTCTATTTCTGCATTTTTTTCACCCCCAGCTATATGACTATCCATAGAAAAAAATCTTAAACCGCCTATCATGTTTTCAATGGTTCTTGCAACGAATTCTGCTTCGCTTTTGTCAGAATTGTTTTGAACTATGTTTATTTTAACACCCTTTTTAATTCCCTTTATAATGTTATCTTTTGAGCTCTTTTTTTGAATTACATCACTTGAAGCACTTAATATTTGATCACTACACCTATAACTTTTTTTCAGTTTGTATACCTGAGCTTCCGGATAATCATCAATGAATTTTCTTATAAATTTTACATGCGCACCCCTGAAACCATAAATTGCTTGATTTGGATCTCCTATTGCATACAGATTTGAAGAAGCATAGGGCATGAGACTTTTTATAAATTTATATTGAGCAAAATTTATATCCTGGTACTCGTCAATCAAAACCCAATGAAATTTCTCCCTGTATAGAGATGCAATTTTCGGATATTTGTTAAAGAGTTTTAATGTATTGTATATAAGATCGTTAAAATCAAGTAGATTATGATGCTTTAGAAAAATCTCATACCTTTTAAAAATTGCTGCAATATCTTTGTCTTCTATCTCTTCTTGAGATTTTAAATTTTGTTTAATATCTCTTATATAAGCAGAAATTTTTTTAAGCCTTTTTTTCTCCAACCCCAGCTCTTTGAAAAGAATCCTTTCTTTGTCATCGTCATCTATGATTGTAAAATTTTCTGTTTGTTTTCCATGTTTTCTTAGAATTGAGTACCCAAGGCTGTGAAAGGTTGAAACTTGCAATTTAGCAAGATAGTTCTTTTTATTCAGAAGAGGAATCAAGCGTTCCTTCATTTCATTTGCTGCTTTGTTTGTAAAAGTAATTGCTAATATATTTTCAGGGTTTACTTTTTTGAATAAGATTAAATTTGCTATTCTGAGTGTAAGTACACGTGTTTTCCCTGTGCCGGGCCCAGCTATGATTAAAGCAGGCCCTGAGAAGTGTTCAACTGCATTCTTTTGTTCTGGGTTGAGCTCTTTTAAGAGTTCTTCTGAGAATTTTGAAATTGGCTTTTTCTTTTCTTCTTCGACAATTTCTTTTTGTTTTTGAGTTTTTTCAATATCTCTATATGCTTTTAGATTAAAATCGAGTATTTTTTTTCGTTGCCTTTTTATATGTTTTTCTTGAATATTATCCTTAAATAAAAATTTTTGAGATACAAATGATTTTATTTCATTTTCTTTGAAAACCTTTATTCGTCCATATTCTCCGTCAAAACCCTCTTTTATATATACCTCTCTATTCCTCATCCTTCTGATAGCTTCCGAAAGTTCAGCTCCTGCTTTTGCTTCAATTTCTTTTAATGGTAAATCAAGAAGAATTTTTAGTTCAGAGCCAGCTTTTTTTATTATGGAAAAATAGAGATCATTTACTTTTTTACTGTTTGGGCCATACATTAAAATTTCAGATAGAATCTCTTTTAATGGAATTATTGAGTAAAAGGGAAGGCGATTTGGTCTTTTATTTATATCTTTGCGGTCTGAAAGTTTTGCAATTCGATTCATAACACCTACAGTTACCTTTTTTCCGCACTCTGAACATATCCCATTATGTTTAAGTGTTTGTACAGGGCTCCAGCAAATGTTGCATTTTCTATGCCCATCATAAAAGTATTTCCCCTCTTGTGGGAAAAGGTCAATTGTACCCAGGAAGAGTTTTGGGTCTCCTTTTTTCATTGCAAGGATAATTGAATCATAGCAGAGTTCAGTATTGAAAAGGTTCGCATTCCTTCCCAATTTTTCAGGAGAATGAGCATCAGAATTAGAAATAAGTGTATATTTATCTAAAAAGCTGCACATCCAGTGCATGGGTGCATCAGTGGATAAACCTGTTTCCACAGCACTGATATGCACAGACAGATCAGCATAACATTCATCGATAGTATTAAATCCGGATTTACTTCCAAGAGCTGAGAACCAAGGTGTCCATATATGTGCTGGTACAAAAAAAATTCTATCGGATGCATTGATAGCTATCTCAAGTAAATCTCTTGAATCAAGACCTAAAATAGGTCTGCCATCAGATGTTATATTGCCGCCTATTTTAATCAATTCATTCTGGATTTTTTCTACTGTTTCAAAATCAGGTGCAAATATGATATTATGCACCTTACGCACCTCTCCATATTTTTTATAAATGTTGCTAATCTCAGAGGTAAGGAGGAATCTTATTTCCTGATCAGGAATAAATGGAGTTTCAAGGGCTTTATTTTTTTTGTATTTATCTTTTAATTTAAAGAGTCCAGGTTCAGCAGGTTCAAGTTTTTCTTTAAGCTCTTTTATCCATCCAGGGTGAGTAAAATCTCCAGTACCAACAACCTTAATTCCTTTAATTCTTGCCCAATAATCTAAATATTCAGGTATAAGGTTTTTGCTTGTTGCAATAGAGAAGTGTGAATGTATGTGAAAGTCGCCTATAAATTTCATAGTGTAGTTCTTGATTCATATTATCAAATAGAACCTTTAAATACAAGCTTTTGATTTAAGAAAAGGGAGATTCCTGAGGTTCTTCTCACACAAAAATCTTATTTAGGAAAGAAATAAAATTTAATTTGACAAGGTTTTATCAGTTTCTATTGGAATAAATATTTGTTATAGAAAAGGGTCAAATTGATAAAGCCATTAATGAGTTTTTTCTGTAAGTTCAACTTCTTCTGGCTATTTTATTAGCAAAAATACTAATCAATCCACCTAGCATTACATATCCTATAACTACTTCAGCCATTACCCATATCTGCATTTTCTCAATTGTTGGAATAATATCACCAAAGCCAAGGGTTGTAAAAGTCACAACACTATAATATATGAAAGATAAGAAGGATTGAGATTTTATGTGAGGATCGAAATGAAAAAATTCGGGATGCAAACAATAAACTCCATAAAATTTGGTTGCAAATGTCAATGCAAATATAATAGACCAGATAATCCACCTGAGAATACTACGTCCACAATCTGAAAAAAACCACCAAAATAAAAACAATATTGAATGTTTTGTTTTAAATCTTATCAAATAATTATCATCATTTATCGTTCTAGCAATAATAGGATATCTGTTATAAGTTCTTTCTCCTAATGTAGGATTAATTTGATTGTTTACAAATTTAGTTATTCTAAACCTGTTTATAAACCAATTTTTGAGTTTGCTTAAAATCTTATTATTGCTTGTTGTTTTTGATTTGTCTATATAATAAATATTATCGAGCTTGTTGTTTTTAATTTCTTTTTCTACTTGATCTAGTAAACCACGTAAATCATAAAAAAATGTATCCCTAAGATTTAGTTTATTATAATTAATACTTTTTACTTCTTCAAAATCAGCCTCTCCTTCAAATGTTGCTTCCATAAAAATAGCTTTGCAAAGCGGTGATATAATCCCGGTGACGATAGGTTTTGTCAAGACTTTTTGAATTTTTAAACTTGACTTTTTAATTTTAAAGGATAAAAATGGAATTGATAAAAGAGGGAGAAAAGCTAAATAAAGGTGAAAGCCTTTAATATAAAGGATTCTGAAAGTTTTACCTTAAAAACTTTTGACATTACGTTAATTTTAGTAAGGAGGTAAAAATGGAAGTAATAGACGCCGCAATGGATTTAATTATCATGACGGATATGTCAGAAGGAAAAACTCATTCAGCAGAAAAGCATATTAAATTTATGAGTCTTTTTGCAGCATATTTAGGTATAAGCTCAGGTAGTGTGTTGAGCGAAGCATTCTCAAGGGTAAGAAAAATAAAAACAGTTAAAGAGGGTCTAAGACACAGGGATAAAGCTATAGAGGTTGTAAAAAAGAAAGCCCTTCCAGAGACGAAAAAGCTTATACTTAAACTTTTTATTGCCAGGAGTACACTTGTACTTAGTGGCAAAGAGTCGGGCGGATTAGGAATCTATATTATGGACGAGATAGCTGATGACCTTGGATTAGATATTGGAAGAGGAGGTCTTTTTGAAAAACTAATGGATGAACCCTCTAAACACTTTGGATTATCCTTTATTCAGGCGATAGCTAATGAGCTTTGATTAGGGGATAAGGGGTAAATAAGACCATTTATTACCCCTGAACATTTATGAAATAGATTTGAAATTACAATTCTGTTTCAGTATTCCAGACATGTAAGTATTAAGGAAAGTGCTTGCATAAAAAAGCAAAAGAAAGAATTGCAGGCGAAAATAATAGAAAAAGTGGGAATAAATATCTAGCATGGGCTTTTGTGGAAGCAGCTAATTTCTCAAAACGATTCTGCCCATATACAAAAGCATTCTACAATAGAAAATTAATTAAAGCTAACAATACTTTGGCTATTAAAGCTCTTGCCAATAAGATTTCGCGAGCATGTTATCATATAATGAATGATAAAGTTCCCTATGATACATATAAAATATTTGATAAACTGATAAATGTAGATAAGGGTGGTGGCAGTAAACAAAAAAAAGGGACTGGACTACGAGCCAAAGCACCGATTGGTAGAACTGCCACTGCAGTTAAATTATCAAATGTGTAGGCTTAACCCCAATTGTTG
>Ga0114918_10005602_pt1 | contig 10755 bp, 10 predicted proteins | sample LantaG_FD_87015 | JGI IMG/M metagenome (GOLD analysis project Ga0114918, IMG submission 87015) | Deep subsurface microbial communities from Baltic Sea to uncover new lineages of life (NeLLi) - Landsort_02402 metaG | ecosystem: Environmental > Aquatic > Marine > Oceanic > Sediment | place... | reverse complement strand
GTGCATAAGGAATGTCTTCAATTTCAAAATCATGATAAAGAGATTGAACTCGTACCTTTATTCTACCTTTTCTATTTGGATCTTTGTTATCTTCAACAATACCAACAAAAAAATCTTTTTGTAATTCCATTTAATTAATCTTTTTTTAAAAATTAGCAGCACTTTTTACTGTATCTTCTAAATTATTTAACAAATCACCACCAATTTGAGATGCAAGATTACCTAAATTTGTTCTATCATTAAAGTTTTTTTCATAGACATTATCTGGCTCTATTTTATTTAAATTCGTTTTGTCTCTAAATTGTGACAATAAACTATTTACTGCACTACCTCTAACTTCTCTTAATTTTGTTTCTAAATTATCTAAGTAATTTAAGCCTTGATTGGTAACTGTTTGTTTGGCTTTACTTAATAAATTGTTCAAATAACCTTTTTTTTCTGGTTTTTTATCTTCTTTTATAGAATCTAGAGCGTTGAAATAATTTTGTTTTTCTGATGTCCCATGTAAAATATCTCCCCATGCATTAATAGGTAAACTATTTGTTAGTAATGGGAAAGTGCTTTCTCTCGTTACTGATTTATATATAATATCAAATGTTAACGTTTCAGGTGTTGTGTTAGATACTGTACCATAACCACCAATTTCCATTTCATTTTTATAATTTTTGCTACTAAAAAAATCAAATGTACAATCATGTAATGTGTATACTATTTCAGATTTTTTTGAAATGATGTTTTTTATGTCTTTGTTTATTAAATAATCTTTATTACCAGGTGCATCAGGTGAACTATAATTATTTGATTCAGGTTTTTGAAAATTTCTCATTTCATTTATAATTATTGTCATATCAAACCTTATAGCATTTTCTGGAAACATATATCTTTGGTTTTTGTAACTATATACAATATTATTATATAATTCTGATAAATACCATGCTACCATAGAAACATCTTCGTTCATTGTTATAGATATTTTATCTTCACCATAATTGATCATTTTCTTGTTTAAATTTTCAAGACCTTGAATTTTACTTATATAATATGCTTTATTTAATCTATTTCTATTATTTCCGCTTTTTAATTCTTTTTCAAATATTTTAAAAAATACTCTTTTAAATTCTACCCAAAGTTGAAATCTTTGAGAATATGTAGGATCAGCTTGTTCATATTTTTGGATAAAATTATATAGACAGTTGGATGGTGAAGATTCAGTTCCTAATGTTGTGGTTGTCCCATTAAAAAATGGGGTTTCATCATGAAAAAATAATTCAAATTTTGGTATAAATGGATCTTCATACCAAAAATCAGTTTGTCCATATCCTCCTAATTCAGGATTTGATAAAAATCCTCTTTTGAATGTATTTGTATCTTCATCATATTCTAATTGTACTGCTTTACCATCAATTTTTTCATTTTCTTCATTGAACCAAAATTCTTCACCTTTAGCATCCCCTATATGATTTGGATCATAAGCATCTAATTCTTTATCTTCGGCTCCAAATATCTGTTTAAATAACCCTTTATTTATATTTAATGAATTTGCTAATGATTCAATAGCTGTATCATCAGCATATCCTTTGATGTATTTAGCTGAATTTGTACTACCTTTTTTCAAAACGTTTGACCAATTACCTGTTGTAATTGCTTCTGTTAATTGATTTACATTTAATATGTTTCTATAGCTTAATGGCATGTTTTATATATATTATTTTGGTATTTCTTTTCTCATATCATTTTCACCTGTTCCTTTACCGTATTCTAAATTTAAATCCCTTCTCATTAAAACAATTTCTTGTTCAACACCACCACTTCTTTTATATAAGTAGTTAATACCTGTAACAAACCAAAAGCCTGATAATTTTGTGTTTAAGTTATCTAAAGGGCCTTTTTCATTTGCATCAGTTGAAAACATATCATCAGGGTTATATATTTCAACTCTTAGTGTTTGAAACCTTGTGATTGAGAAATTTAATTTATTTAATGTTACTATCATTTTAATTTTATCTAATGCTCTCAAATTATAAATATTTAGCATTTTAGTGAAGAAATAGTTTTTATGCACATTATCAGTATCAAGTTTACCTATAAAGTAGTCATCATTTAAATTTTTACATTTTATTTCTGAATATTCATCTAATAAAACTTTTAATTTATCTGGGTCTGGATCAGTTTTTAATTCATTTACAAATTTTTTATAAACTGTGTTTTCGTTGTTATTATACCATGTAGTTTTCATTTTGTATGATTTTTCTAAATTTACTCTAAATGAATTATTTACTAGATTGAATCTATTTATATAGTGATTTGTCATTTTAAACGCAGTGTTGTTGGTTAGATATAGTAATACATTTTCTTCTTTTTCTTCTAACACTATTTGTTTATTGGTTGACATTGTTTCTCTATTTTTTATCATTTCATTTAGTTCAACATTTATATCAATATAATTTAGATTATAATTAAAGTCAATAAATGTCCATATGAATGATTCATCAGACACATATGCATATTTTGTTATATCTTCAATGAAATTTAAATAAGTGTTATTAGGGTTTATCCATTTCATTTCATCATCACTTTTTTGGATGTTAGTTGAAAACCCAAGTTTAATGTCTGTTGCTAATTTTTTTAAAACATCGAAGCTTGTCCCTTTTCTTAAATCATATTTTGTATAATATAAATCATCAACATCTAGTATACCTTTTATTAAATATTTAAATACATTTTTTTCATCATCAACTTTCATTGTCTCGTGTTCTGTTACTCTAAAATCCATTCTAATAGGAAATGTGTTTTCTGAATTTGATTTGACGAATATGCTAATTAATGTATCATGATCAAATGGGTAAAAATCATTAAATAATACCCCCTTTGAATCATCACAATATAATTCTATCTCTGGGAGAAATTGACTATTGTGTAACTTAATATAAATTATATCTGTTGGGTCAATTGTTGTCCCATCAAGTGGAACTTTATCTGGATAATCTTTTTCAGTATTAAATTTACTTATAAATATAAATGGTAAATAATTGAATGATTGAACAAGTAGATCAGCTGATAAATCATCTGCAAGTTGAAAATATAATTGTTTTGTCTCTATCTTTGACGGTATAATATTTTCTATCATAATTATTCAAATTTATTTATTATTTTTACTTTATTATCCTTAGTTACAGTTATTTGATCTAAATTGTCTGGTTTTACAGTTGGTGGTAAGAATCCACTAGTTTGTTTTCTTTTATTTGTGTTAGATGAATCTATTAATTGTTGTTTAGATTTATTTAATTCACTTCTCATTTTATCTGTTACATATAATTGACTTAAATTTTCTTTTGAGCAATAAAAAATATATTGGTTTTGTTTAACGCTATAAGGACTTATGATATCGTTTAATACCATTAATTCTTCTACATAATCAGATGTACCATAAATATAAAGAGATATTCTATCTAATCTCATTTCAAATTCTCTTGGTACAATATATAATCCCAAAGCTATATTATTAACATATATAATATTCTTTTGAAATAAATCAAAAAGATTGTCTTGTTTATAATCCCTAGATATTCTATTATTTATATTACTATCAAATGATGTTATTTTCATTTATTAATTTCATTAATTTTATTATTAGCATTTTGTCTTAATTTGTTTTCTTCTAATCCTCCGTGTTTTGGTGGATCTGAATTTTGTTGATTAACGACATTAGCTTGTTTAGATTCAATTGATCCTTCGAAAGTGTCATATGTTCTTCTAAATGAATTATTAAACATTCTCATTAATTCTTGTTTACCTAATGCTCTTGAAAATTGACAATTAAATTTTGCTGTTAATCTTTGAGGTTGATCATTAAACCCCATTTCATTACTTGACTCAACAGATGCTGATTTAACTATAATATGATTAGTTGCTAACCAAGGAGTATATGGATTTCCAAGTGATAGATGCCATGGAGTTGAACTATATTTACCTCCAACCATTAATTCAATAGACCCTCTTATTTCAAATCTATGTACAGCAATAGTACTTGTTAATATTGATTGCAATAAGGGTTGAACTCCAGCTAAACCTTGTTCATCTATGAATGTTGTGTCACCATCTGCACCAGAACCACTATTATTTAATTCTATAATTTCTGATTCTATATCTAAATATTCATTGAGTTTTTTATCATACTCTGCACTGTTCACATCTAATTTACTTAAATCATTATTTATTTTACTTTGTTGTGTTTCTAATTTTTTTACTTGTGCTGTCCTATTCGCTTTTTGTTCAAGTGATTTTTTTGCTTTTTGGTATTCAATTTCAACTTTTTCATAAACCCCTTTAAAGAAATCTGTCATAACTTTCCAGAATTTTTTCATTAAATCAGATACGAAGTCCCACCAAGCATTAAGATTACTACCGTTACCTTTAGCTGCTATTCTAGCGTTAGCAATAGTTGGTGATGAATCACCCCAATAAAATGTCATATTAGATGTTCCCATCGCATATATGTTATCTAATATATCTAACATTGCAGAACCTGGGTCAACATCCCCTAATATTTTTTGTTCATATGTTGTTTCTAAATCGAAACTAAAATCTGATTGAATATTTTGCCCAACTGGATCTCTAAATGGACCTTCTTGTAATACATTAGGATCACCAACAGGGATTTTACTTAACCCCCATTGTGATGCACTATTATTACTACTTGATATACTAGATGATGTATGTGAATCAAATTTTTCATCAACACTATCATCTACACCACTTCTATCCAATAGTTCCATTTTATTGTAGAATTCATATAACATACCCTGTGCAAAGTCTGGTATTGGTACTATTGGGGATGAACTTTGCATCCCCAAATTCTTTTTAATTATTTTTGTTAATAAAACATCAAATCTATTGGTTGTTTTTGTCCAATTTTCATTGAAACTTACAGATCCAAAATTTTGATCTGGTTTAATCCACCCTATAATTGTTGAAATTGGTTCAATTTTAACTTCTGTTAAATCTTCAGTAACAAATGCACCTTCTGGAAATCGTCTAAGTATAACCATTCTGTTTATAGGATAAACTCCTAAATCTCTTAGATATGCTAAATCAGCTGCCTTTATTTTCAATCCAGCACCAGGTGTACCAGTATTTGAGTTAAAATCACTTAATAGTTTTGTATATGGGTTTTGGTTTGATGTTTTGTAAATTTTTTCATTATAATAATTTTTAATATCATTTGTTGTATTAACATTTTCATTTTTGTTTGACTTAAATATAACATATTTGTTGCCATTAAAAATATTAGCAACATTACCTCTATTTGTATTATTTAGAATTTTTGTTGCAGAAGTATTATCAAATAAGAAGTTCATTTCTGAATAATGTGCCATTGGTTATTTATATATTTTTCTTTATATATAAAAAATGTTCTTCTGAAATTTAATAATCCCTTATAATTTGGATTGCATCGAATAAGGATATACTTGATAAGAGACTGTTATATAACTCTTGGTCTTCTTTAAAATCTTCAAAAAAGAATAATAGATTGAAATTTATATTACCAACTAAATTTTCTTTAATTTGAAAAATATCATCAATTTCCAGTTCTGATATATTATTTAAATTAGGTATATAATATATGTCTTTATTTTTTCTTATTGTTTGTGTGATTTTAGTGTATATTATAAGATTAAAATATTCTTTCCATTCAGCAGCATTATCTACACCGTGATCGTCTAGTTGCTGTCTAATATCAATTATTATCTTATTTCTAATTCTGTTTATTTTGATATATTTATCAAGTTTTTTTCGATTTTTTACGAATACAATATAAAATTCCATAAATTATTAAGATTTTATTTTTGATATTATATATATATTCCATTAGGTTCTGTGTTAAGTATATAAAAATTATTTATATCAATTTATATTTAAAACTTTTAAAAATCTTTTATGTATAATAGAATAAGGATAAAAATAATAAAAATATATGGCAAAAAAAGCAAGCACAACTAAATCAAAATCAACAAAAAAAGATTTTAATTTTTCTAATATATCATCGTTAATTGATAATATATCAAAGAAAGAAATTATTTCTATTGAAGATTTTGAAAAAGAAAAAACATTTATTTCTACTGGGGTTTATTCATTAGATGCCCTACTTTCTAAAAGTATTTTAAAGGGTGGAATTCCTAATAATAAAATTACAATTATTGCTGGACCTAAACAAACTGGTAAATCTTTTATCTCATTAAATATTGCAAGAAATGCACAAAAAATGGGGTATAATATTGTTTGGATAGATACAGAATTTTCTATTGAGAAATCTGATTTCGATATGTATGGTATTGATACATCAAATTCTGATAATTTTTTATTAATTAGAACGAATATAGTAGAAAAAATTAAAATGTTTATGATGTCATTTTTAGATGCATTACAAAAAATAAAAGATAGTGGGACAGATGTATCAAAAACTATTTTCTTTTTAGATTCAATTGGGATGTTATCTAGTGAAAAAGAAAAAGATGACACATTAAAACTTAATATTAAACAAGACATGACAAGGGCAAAACAAATTAAATCTCTAGTTAGATTAATAACTAATGATTTAGGATATTTAAATATTCCTTTGGTTGCAACTAATCATGTTTATTTATGCTTAACGGCAGGGCATAAAGTAATAAAAGCAGATGGAAATTCAGAATTAATAGAGAACTTGATGATTGGGGATTCTATACAAACATTAGAAGATAATAAAAACATTATAAAAACAGTAGAATACCCTAAAAGCCCAATAATTCAAATAACATTGGAAACAGGTGAAAAAATTAAATGTACACCACAACATAGATTTTTAGTTAAACCAAATTGGGTTAGTGATGAAAATAATGAGTGTTGGAAAAAAGCAGAAGATTTGACTGATAACGATATAATTTTATCTGTTGAAGCGTTAAATAAACTTGATTAGTGTAAATAACTGGATTTTTATTTTTATATATAAAATAAAAAAGAGTGATGGAAATAATAGAAAAAATAAAAAACAGTAAAAATATGTCTGGTATTATTAGAATGATTAATAATAATAATAAATTAAAGGGTGTTGTTATAGATAAGACTAAACATTTAGATGATGTTACTATTCATGAAAGATTATTTAATATTAAAAATTGTATTATCGAAACGACTGTTTGTCCTATTTGTAAAGTAAATTTATTAGAATGGGATTCTAAATATAAACGATATAAAAACACTTGCTCTGATAGGTTGTGTAAAAATAATTTTTTAATAAAAAATAAAAATCCAGAAATTGAAAAATTAAGAAGACAAAGGATAAGTGATACTCATAAAAATAAAACAAAAGAAGAAAAACAAAAAATTTTAGATAAAATTAAAAAAACAAATATTGAAAAATATGGTGAAGATTCTTATGCAAAAACAGATAAATTTAAAAATGATATGATTAAAAAATATGGATATGTGAGTGCATTTGAATTAAAAAAAACACATGATAAATCAAAAATAACATTATTTGAAAAATATGGGTGTGATCATAATTTTAAGATTGAAAAAGTTAAAAATAATAAAAAAATAACATATTTAAATAAGTATGGTGTGGATAACCCAACAAAATCTAAAATTATTAAAGATAAAATAAAGAAAACTAATAATAAAAAATATGGCGGCAATTCACCTATGAACAATAATAGTATAAAAGAAAAAGCAAAAGAAACATATAAGTTAAATTATATTGATGATGAGTTAGAAATGAAAAATCTTGTTCATAAAAGAGAAGAAACTATGCTTAGTAGATATGGTGTTAAATATTGGATACAAGATAGTAAAAATTTAGAAAAATTGATAAAAAAAACAAGCACAACATACAAAAAATATCTATTTAATAATCAAGAAGTATATTTACAAGGATATGAAGATTATGTTTTATTTGATATTTTATTAAAAAAATATAATAGTTTGGATATTTTTGTTTTTAATGGTGATATTGAAAAACATACAGATAAAATATACTATAAATATAACGGGAAGATGCATAAATATTATCCAGACTTTTATATAAAAAGTGAAAATAAGATATATGAAGTTAAATCAGAATATACTTATAATTCAAATATAGAAGTTAATATACTTAAAAAAAACGCATGTATTAAAAAAGGGATAAAATTTGAATTTGTTATACCAAGTAAAAAAGATTATAAAAATTGGAAAAATAATAAAAATAATAAAAATAAATGAGAAAATTTAGAGAAATAAAAGTGACTAAAGTTGAATATTTAGACGATTTAGAACCAACATATGATATTCAAGTTGAAGGTGTTCATCATTATCTTTTGGAAGGGGGTATTGTTTCACATAACACTCAAGACATGTTTCCACAAACAATAATGAGTGGCGGTGAAGGCTTATACTACGCAGCTAGTGTTATTTTGTTTTTGAGTGACGCAAAATTAAAAACTGGAGAAGAAGATGAAATGGATTTAGGGAGGTCTGGATCTGTTATTACAGCAAAATCTGCTAAAAATAGGTTAGCTAAACCAAAAAAAATAAAATTTGAAATTGATTATAGTAAAGGTATAAACCCATATAAAGGTTTAAGTTTATTTTGTACAATGGAAAATTTTGAAAAAGTTGGTATAGCGAAGGCTAAAAAAGTTATAGATAAAGGTACAGGTGAAATAACATATCAAACTTCTAATAGATGGTTTGTTAGGCATTTGGATAAATCTGTACCTGAAAAACAACTTTTTAATAGAAAAGTTTTTACTGATGAAGTATTAAAAAATCTAGAACCAATTATTTATGATTATTTTAAATATCCATCATATGATGAATGTTTAAAAGACTTAGAAGAGATTGATGAAAAATTAAACAAAATAGAAGAAAATGATATTTTAACTTCTGATGAATTTAATTTAGGTGATGATGATACGTTATTCGAATAATTATGAGATTTTATCTGAGTGTCGATGTGGTGGTCAACCAAGAATAGCATTTGAACATAATATAAATTGTCCAAGAAGATTAAGTTTTTATGGAGCACCTTGGCAATGGGGTGTGGGAAAAAATGGTGAAATAAGAATGGATCATAATAAAAATTATTTTCATTTTTTATACTTGGGTTTTATTGGATGCCTCTTTGGTGAAAGAATATCAGAAAAATATCAGAAAAGATAAACTTTTCAGAATTCAAAAAATTAAACAATAAAAAAAAATTAAACTATACTTTTTATATGGCTGAAGTGATGAACACAAACATGGAAAAACATTATTTTGTTTTTATAATGGACAATCCAGAACAATTTTCAAAAGTTGAACCATTCTTTTTTAAGAATGGGGATATACAATTTATTTACACTGTTATTCGTGAAGAATATTTAAAAAGTGAAAATCATGTTGTACCAAGTCCACAACAAATATATTCAATGGTTAAATTACATGATAGTGATAATAAGATAGATAACAAAGTTATTAAATTATTATTACAATCTGATAATAGTGATATTAGTGATGAGTGGTTACAACCAAGATTTAAAGGTTGGAAAATACAAAATCAATTAAAAGGTGATATGTTAAAAGGTATTGATATTGTTCGTGGTATTGAAGAAATTAATTATGATAATGTTGTAGAAGTGGCACAAAGAATTAAAGGGATGTTTAATAATGTACTTTTAGTTGATGATGATGATGATGATTTAGGTGAAGATTTTGATGATCCAGAATCACATAAACAAGAAATAAGTAAAAATTGTATTTTGTCAGGTTGGCCTACTATAGATTTGATATTAGGTGGTGGATGGAGTCATTCAACATTAAATGTTATTATGGGAGAGACTAATGTTGGTAAATCAATGTGGCTTCAGAATATTGCGACAAATGCAGCAAATTCTGGAGCAAATGTCTTATTTATAACATTAGAAATGGCGACTAGAAAAGTTATGAAAAGATTAGGGTCTATGAGACTTAAAATTGATTCAAAAGAATATGATGAAAAATCAAAAGATGTTATTTATATGAAACAACGACTGAATAATTTGAGTTCTCAAAGTGTTGGGGGGTTATTTGATTCTAAACCAGGAAAAATATTTGTTAAAAAATATAATACAAGTGATTGTACAGTAACAGATGTTGATAATTATATCAAAAAATTTGAAGAAGTAAAAAGATTAAAAGTTGGGATGATTATAGTTGATTATATTAATATTATGTCAATTGAAAAAGGTTTTGATAATGTTAGTAGTATGTTATATTTAAAAGGTAAACATTTAGCAGAAGGATTAAGGCGTATAGGGGATAAATATGAATGTGCTGTGGTAACAGCAACACAAACAGACAAATCAGTTTGGGGCGCATCTGATATTAAATTGGGGGATATTCCTGAAAGTAAAGCGATTGCTGATACTGCCGATTCAGTTTGGGGAATTATTAGAAATCAAGAAATGAAAAAACATAATATTTATAGATTAAAAATATTAAAATTAAGAGATGGAGAATATCATGAAGAACAAGTTAGGTTTGAATTTAATACAACCTTTTTAACTATGGAGAATGATGTATTAACAGGTGCAAAATAATACTTTAAAAATAAATAAACTATAATGAAGTTAAATAATGATTTAGATAAAGAATTAAATAAAGATAAAATAGATATTGATGATGATGTTAAAAATATCGAACTTGAAGATGAAGTTGACGATGATGAAGTTGATGAAGTTGATGATGAAGTTGATGATGAAGTTGACGATGAAGATGAAG
>Ga0114918_10005601_pt1 | contig 10755 bp, 26 predicted proteins | sample LantaG_FD_87015 | JGI IMG/M metagenome (GOLD analysis project Ga0114918, IMG submission 87015) | Deep subsurface microbial communities from Baltic Sea to uncover new lineages of life (NeLLi) - Landsort_02402 metaG | ecosystem: Environmental > Aquatic > Marine > Oceanic > Sediment | place... | reverse complement strand
TTCTGCTTGAGCATCTGCACGGTTAAGACCATGCATTTCTGGGACTTTATAATAATCAAAGATTTCAGTAGCATCATTACCAATGAGTAAGATGTATTTACCCATGTCAATTTTCTTCATATTACAATATACAAATAATTTATTACAAAACAAATGTGTATTATTCTGTATCATAAAACATTCTTTCAGAATCTTCTGTATGCCATTTATCAAAACCTTCATCAATTTGTGCATATACCAATATAGGAAATAATAATAAGAGTAATAAGAAATACTTCATACTATAAGATAATAATAAGTGAGGACATTCCCAAGGTAAATGAATATACGGTGGTAGAACTTGACCATATTAGAGATAGTGGTGGGTCCTTACAACAAACACCCCCCACCCTTTCCAACTTTGGTGCTACCCCCCCTGATTTCTACAGAACCAAAGCAAATTCCCTATGTGAATTTGTAAAAAATATCTCACCTGGAGATATTTTCTATCATCTGTGCATGGATGATCTAGTACATCATCCAACACAGCTGAGTCACACAGAGGAAGAGGGGTACTCATCACAAGCTCACACAGGCTCAGAGTCACACCAAGAGTAACTCTTTCATTAAGGCAAATTAATTATTATGAAAAATTTAACTACACCTCTTAATCTTTTATCTGTACTGTTCTTTGGATTGTTCTGTTATGTAACAGGAGTATTCCTTTCATCAGGTAGTAATCTTGCTATGCATTTAAGCATATGGTTTCTTTTATTTACACTTATCCTTGTTATCATTAAACAAGTAGCTGTATCAATTAAGAAAGAATATGCTGATGATGCTAAATGTTATGAATCACAGATTAAATCCTTGCAAAGACAAGTCTTAGATGCAAAGTAATAATAAGCCCACTTATGGTGGGCTTTTTGTTTTCCTGTTATAACTCTTTCATTAGTTAAAATATATTATGAACAAAGGACAAAGACAGTATCAAGACATGATTGAAGTGTACAAAGAAACAGTAGAAAGGAACAGAAAGTTGCTTAAAGAAAACAAGCATGATGTGTTAATCCCATTCTATGAGCATAACATAAGACTACACAATGACATGATAAGAACACTCATGGCTAAACAGATTGCATGCAAGTTCTAACACATAGCACCCTAGCGGGTGCTTTTTGTTTTCTTGTTATAACTCTTACAGTAAATTAAATTAATTATTATGAAAAATTTATCGCTTATTAAACTTTGGTTATCATCAAGTTTATTCTTTATCCTAATTGTTTTGCTTATAGGTCTTGCCTCTTGCAAAACTTCATATGTACAATGTGATGCATATGGTTCAACTAATACCAACCAAGAAATAGATAAGGTTTAATTACCTTATCTTTTCTTTAAATTATTTATTATGCCTAAAACAAAATTAGATTACATTAAGAATGTAGAAAGATTAGATGCTCAATTTACCTTACTCTGTGAGCAATTAGATGCATTAAAAATTGCATGGCATGCCAAGCACATAGAGTACCTTGTAGCTAAAAAGAAGCTTCATGATATTAGATGATATACCACAAAGAGGATTAAGTTCCTCTTTTTCTTTTTTAAATGTACTCAGCCTATGGCTTCGTGAGTTTAAAGCTTCAGACTTATATGTCTGAAGCATTGCATAGCCTGTTATAACTCTTTCATTGAGTTAAATATAATATTATGTATATACCAAATTTTATTAAAGTCCGTAATGAATGGCAACCTGTTATTAGAGCAAGACATTCTAAAGCTTTTGACATTCAAAATGAAAATCTAATGCGTATGAAGTTTAATTCAGCAATTCCTAACTTTGACCCTAAAAAGTCATATACTAATTGGAAAGAGCTATTGGATAATCTTCTGCCATTCTAATGCTATTACCCCCTTATCAGGGGGTTTTTATTTCTCGTGTTAATAACTCTTTCATTAGAGAAAATAAATATTATGAATTATACAAAATTAAAAGCAGAAATTGAAACAATGAAAGAGTGGATTGAAAACATATCGGATAATGATAGTGTAGATGTTCACTGTATGAATGACCAATTAAGTGCTATGGAAGAAACACTTGAAACAATGCTCCCTGAATAAGGGAGTGTTTAACAAATATTATTAAAATTTAAAATTAATTACTATGAGTGAGAAATTACATAAAGAAACAATTAAATATTGTTTAGAACAGATTAAAGAAACCATAAAAGATTTAAATCCTGAATTAGACTTTATGTCTTTTTCTGGTTATGATGAAAATCAAGAAGACCATCACCAATATGGTTTTTGGTACAATGGCCCTGGAGAACCTAAACAAGCTGAATGGAAATTAGCACAGTTGTATCTTAGTATTAAACAATGTTATGAATATGATGCAGGTTTAGGTTTAAGTTTTGGTATGCAAGAATTAGAAGAAGATTAAGCCCTGACGGGCTTTTTCTTGCCCTATATACCCCACAATTGATTACTGTGGGGTAGGGTAGGGTTTTTACATTGTACCATTATACCACTGTACTGTGATTCCTATTACCTTTGGTTTATATAACTTTTACTTGGTCTCTACAGACTTGATTTGGATAAGGAACCTACCATTATTTGTTATAACTCTAACATTAAATTAAATTATTTATTATGAAAACAGAAATCTTTGAAGTTGACTATCCTAAATTAGGATTAAGCAACAGTTGTGTTACCTTTAACTCTACAAGAAAAATAAGAGAAGTTTTAGCAACTAATTCTTATGGCTACTCAGGTATTTGTATACTTACTTTAAGTACAGGTATTAGTAATGTTTACAAGTTTTCTTTCTCTTGTATTGGAGATGATGGAAACATTAGTACAGTATCTGAACAATTTTCTTTGGATAGAGAGATTGTTAAAAGCTGTATTGTAAACTATGCTGTTGAGTTAACATTAGCAAAAAGAGGGGTGTAATGCCCCTTTTCTTTTTAGTCTCCACCCTGTGGACAAAGTAGACTCACTACTTGATTATCAAGCAGTTATGAAACCTACCTTTTTTCCATCACCCACTCTGGAAAACCATTGCCTGTTAATAGACCTAAAGGTCTTGGCTTTTAGTCGCAGCTGGCGCTGCTCCTATAACCCCACAGCCTGTTAATAGGAGCTAAAGCTCCTTGGCTTTTTTTATAACTCTACCATTAAAGGAATTATTTATTTAAAAAAAACACAAGTTATGAATTATTCGTCTGATGTAAAAGATGCAATCACAAGTTTTGAAAACCGTGGTTATGAACAATCTGTTAATCCTAACAGTAAACAAATGCAAGTACGTAAGTCTTGTCAAGTTGTATTCCTTGAATTTAAATCTGTAGATGACACAGGTGCTCCCAAGTGGCAAACTCGTGCAGGTAGTGACAAACTATCTACACCTGTATTGTGTAAAATCAAAGATTATGAAATGCAAGTTACAGCAACTTTGTATAAAACATCCTTTGATGCACACGCTGTCATTGTTAATGGAGTGTATTCTTGTATGGTTACAAATGTATTATCTGAAAAAGGTAAGCCATCAATTAATCCTAATTACAAGAACTCGTACTTCACAATGTTTTCTACTGCAGGGAACTCCATCAATTCTGATGAATTGGCAAATATGGGACTGTAATGTCACTAACACCTCACGTAAAGTGGGGTGTTTTTCTATTTGTAGTAGTATCTATCCCACAGTAGTAGTAACTGACCCATTGTAGTAGTATGTAGCCTATGGTGTGAGTTGTGTGAGCAGTTTGTTCAGTACCTTTTACCTTTTACCTTGTACTGTTACTGAAACAACAGCGGTCTAACCTGATGTCACCTTGTGTAACATTGAATCGGTCTAACATACTGTAACTTTGTGTAAAATAAATAATTTATTTAAAAAATTCACGGGAATACTTGTATAACAATGAGTATTGTAGAATACAACTTATACCTATATCATTGCTTGTAAATTAGTATTAGTATTACTACATAGTAAATAGTATATAGTATTTTATATAGCTAACTTGGTTGTAAAACAAGAGTACTATACCTATATACAATGTTAGTACTCTCTCTATGTAGAGTATAAGACATATAGTATCCCGAATTAAGAAATTCTCTCATCCAATTGCAGGTGTGAACAATTAGCGAAATAAAACATTGGCTGACCTTCACTTTGAAGAGTAACAGACCAGAGAGACTGGGAAAGAAGGTCTTATTGTGTTATCAAGGATTGCAACCTTGTGAGAGAACCATTAGTACATCAACTGTAAATAACTGAAGAGGAGTTTTAACCTTTGCACTCTATTCGGTTTACATACAAGTATCATAGTAATACTTGAGGGGGTTGTTGATGTCAAGCAAAGTCAATATTATTGTAGTGTAGTGTAGTAGACAGAGCGATTTGAACACGGTTGCAAACGTAAAGTAAGTTTCAATTAAATTGTCTGACAAGACATAACGTAAGAGTCCTTAGGGGATGGTTCTACTACCTACATTACATTTAACAGACTCAGGACTGGATAGTCCTTTGAATTACTAAGACTACATATACCTACGCCACCACCCTGGAGCATTAGGTTGAAAGATAGTTATAGGGCTGTGTAATGAGAGTCTGTCATATTAATGTATCCTAACCGTAATGTAGATTGTTTAATAGACCGTCTATAGATAAGGTTAGGGTATGTTATTTTACAAGTCAATTCTCAATTTGCGAATTGCAAATCAATTAGTAACCACTTAATATATATAATATGACATTAGAGTTTATAGTGTTCGGTATCATTGATAATCTTGTTATGATTATTGGTGCAATGACAGGATGTGAAGTAGAGAAGTATCTTCCTTCAAGATTCCAAAAAGGATTAGGCACAGTCGTTGGTGCAGGATTAGGTAATGCATTAAGTGATTGGCTTGGTGGTGCAGGAGCAGGTAATTTCTGTTTAGCTAATGGAACAGCACTTGGTTGTATCATTGGTTTGTTATTTATACCTATAATTTTATTTATTCAAAAACTTTTTAAATCCACTTAATATGAAACCTAAAACATTTTTTTACATTATGTTATTCTTTAGCATTATAGCAGGAACATTTGCTTTTATATGCTTTATGGATAATAGAGCTACAGCTTCCGTTATTGGAGCTATTATCAGCTTTGTATTTTTATACGGTGCTACTATTAGTCCATCAAATAATAATTATGACTAAAGAAGAAGCATTAAGCAAGACTAAAGAACAATTCACTAATCTTTTGGAGGGAGATATCCTTCCAGGAGTTCGTGTCAGTGAGATTATATCTTACTATGAATCACTTATTGAAGGTAACAAACCTGTAGTTAGTGATAGAGACTGTAATATCACAAGAGCATTTTTTGAAGCATCAACATATGATATGATGGATGATCTTGATTATTATTATAATAAGCATTAAACTTGATACAGCAGGTTTATTAGAGATAACCTCCACAAAGGTCTCTTAAAATTAAGCGTGTGGATATGCTGGTGAACCCAGACAGTGAAAACATGAAACCTTAGACATGTAATTAATGTCCGTATGGGAGTAAATCACTGAAAACCAGGGGTAGTCTGTAATGAAACTGCCCCTTTTTATTTAGTAAAAACAAAAATTAAAATAAAAACAAATGTTTGAATTACAAAAACAAGTAATGTACATGTATGTACGCAATGGAAAAGAATTTTATACCTCAAATATTGATCTAGCACATAAAAGAGCAGATGAGGGAACAGAAATTAAAAGTTATGAAGTATATTAATTTAAATTAAAAAATTAGAAATTATGAATGAAACTATGATTGAAGAAATACAGGATTTACATATTAGAATACATGGCTCTGATATTACAATAAATGACATACTTAAAGAATATAATTGTAAATTAAATACTTTAAATCTTACAAAGATTAGAGAAAAATTAATTATGTTACATCAGGAAATGATGTTTGGTAATATAGGAATGTTTAATCCAAATGATATATGAGGACAATTATCATTTTTATGTGGCTTGTATCTACAGGTTATATAGTAAGTATGAATGAAAAAAATGAAGGTAGAAATATGTACACCGTCATTTTACCTAATGATAAGGTTTATGAAAGTGCATATAAACAAGAAATATTTAAATGGATCCGAACAGGTGAGTTTAAATACAATGATTTTAAATACGAAAAGAAATGAAAAAATCAATATTAATACCTATAGGTTTATGGTTTGCTGCAATTGTTACAATGGCAGTATTATTTAGTAGTTGTGGAACTGGACACGCAAGCTGTGATGCTTATGGTCAAAATAATATAGACAATGGGATCTCAGAAGAGAATACAAAAAGCAAATAAGCTAATTAATAAAATAGAATCACAAATTGAAAGTTGTGATGACAAAAAATACAGAAAAGTGCTTGTAGGTAGATTAGATTCTACCTACAGAACTTTAATGGCAGAAAAATTTGAATATGATGCTCAAAGAATATTAATTGTTGTAGGCATATTTATGCTTGCAGGAATATTATTAGTAGCACTAACCAGAGGTGTGTAATGCACCTCTTAAAATATGATTTGAAATGTATAAAAAGAAAAACAAAGGAGCTGGATTACTAGTTCAAAAATTAGACAATGTAATAGAAATAAGTTGTAATTACTTTGACAAATGGGTCGCACATAGTGCAAACCTTGATAAGCAAGAGACTAAAATAATGGTAGGATATCATAATCATCCAGGTTTAGAAGGAAAAGCTGTAAAATGGAAAAGTGAATGGTTGAATATTAGATTTATTGAAAATGTTCAAGAAGTTGGTAATGAAACTTGGTATATTAATATTGATAGCCATAGTGCAAGAGTAAACACTGAAAGAACAGTATCAGGTATACATATTGGTGAAGATTTTAGAAATATTATCAAAGCTAAATTTGTAGCTAAAGTTGCAAGTAAAATTAATAGTTATATTAAACAGGAAAGAGACATTTCTATTGTTCCTCACTATGAAAATATAGATGAAGATAGTCCAAGAATGTCATTAAGACCTGATGTATTAATTTCTTGTATCAAAGCAGTGACTGAAGAGTTTCCTCATTTAATTGTTGATACTATGCAAGAAAACTATGAGTATGGTATGAATATCTTTGACATAACTCAAGGTAAGGAACCTGAATTAGAAGATTTACCTTTTTAAATTAAGCATATGGAAATAAGAAAAGTAAGTGTAAATATTACAGAAAAAGATATAGCCAAAATGGTTGAAGACATATGTAAAGAAGTACAAAGTCTTAAAAAAGCAAATAATATTACAGATTTATTCACAGAACTTTTATTAAAAGATACTACAGCTTGTAATCATTTTATTCAGATTATGATTGGCAATGGTTTACCAGAAGCTTTGTGTGAAGGAGATTTAGTGAGATGTAACTGGAAAAGACTTAAAGTAGGTCTTTCAGATGCTGATCCTATATTTGAAATGCTTAATGAGAATAATCTTCTTAATGCAGATGAAGATGTTGTTTGTACAATAAAATCATTTAGAGGTTATACAGAATATTTCCCATATACTGTAGAATTTAAGTATGGAGAGAATCTCTATGCTTCCTGTAGTATGGGATTTGAAGATATATTATTCTAAAGACTTTATATTTTAGTCGAATATATGCTTGTAGCAGATGACAAGGGGAGAATCAATAAATATTTTTTCCTTGTTAGCTATATAATGGTAAATTTAAATTATTTAAAGGTTAACCTTTAAAGATTTATTACGTACTTAGTATATGAATTATCAGTTACCTAATGGCAAAGTAATATACATCTCTATAGATGAATATTTGTCTATGACTGATGAAGACATCCAATACTTTATAGCATCAGATTTTGGTGAAACTGTTATCAATCCATTTAGTGGATCAGCAGTAGATACTAAAAAGAAACCTTTAAAAGAACCTGAAGAAGAAAATCTTATAAGTTTTAAAGGTTTTGATAATGATGATGATGATGAAGATTTTCTTACAGATTCTGATATCAGGAATCTAACATCTTAATATAATATAGCTTTATTAAAGCTCACTTACCTGCATTTGAACAATGTGTGGGTATAGTATCTAGTTGTTCAACAAATTATTTATTTATTTATTTATTTATTAAAATTCAAATTATGAATTCTAAAGTTAAAGTTGTAGCAAATGCTACTACAGGAGCGGTTGTTAATATTTCAGAAAACAATCCAGAGTACGGTTATGTAAGATTAGAACAAACAAAACCAATTGTAGATGATAATGGTTTCTTAAAACCAAGAACAGTTTCTACATTGTTGCAAGGTGCAACAGAAGATTTGCAATCAATGAGTTTCTTTGCAGGACAAGAACTAGAAGGTAAAATTCAAATTAAAGAAGCTTTAGTGCCTTTTAATGAAAAATATCCTGAAAGAGATCTTAAAAAAGCAGGAGAAACAGGAATTATATGTTCTGTAGAAGGTAGTCCAATTTATCGTAAAACTATTTATGATATGACAGGATCAAAAGCAGATAAATTTGAACAACATGATAATGTTGCTGAATTACGTGCTGCATATGATGCACAAAAGTCTAATAAGACTTTAACTCCTAATGAAGACTTCTCTATAGGAGGATAAATTAGGTGGGTGAATCCCATTTTAAGTGGAAAGATTGGGGAGATAGAAGTATCTCCCTTTTCTTATTTTATGAATTAAACAAAAAAGTTGTAATATGAGTTCGACTAAAAAACAAAAATTTGAATACTCTGGTAAATTAGAAGAGTATCAGTTGTATAAGCCAAATACTTATACAAAGTATGAAGCAGATCAATATTCTCAATATCAAAATTATCTTTATAAAAGAGTATTGTATGGTCTAAATTCTCTTGATAAAGAAGAGGTTGCTAAAATGTGTAGCAAGAAAAAATATAGAATTAATAGTGTAAATAGAAGAGCACAAGGTGTTCTTAATACTATAAAGCAAAAGAAAGTAATTCATATTACTAATGCTTTATTTAATAATCTATTTCCTAATAGTTCTATTACTAAGTACTTAGTAAACAATAAAGAAACTGATGAAAAGTTCAGAAATAATTTAAATTTTAAAGATTTAGATATCAATAAAACTGAAATTATTAGTATATTTATTAGCGAAGGTATTCTACCTAAAAACTTTTTAAGTTTAGATAGAAATCCAAATGCATTACCAAGACTTAAAAATGTACAGTAGACCACCATTATCAGAAGTTGATCAAGAATTTAATGATTTAACTAAAAACTTTGATTTAGAAGATTGGAGAACAGTTAGAAATGAAAATTATTGGTGGATAGAAGAAATGTCTGGGTTAAAAAGATCCAGGTCTACTTATGAAAAGCTTGATTTAATTAGACACTATGTTAATAAAGGTGTACCAAAATGAAACTCAAGCTTAAAGAATGTGATGGTTGTCAAAAGATAACTGTTATATGGAAGAACCATGAGGGTAATAGATTCTGTAAATATTGCTGGAGTTGCCACAAAAGCAATACTAATGATAAGCCACAGAAACCAAATGTATCTATCCCTCGTGTATCTTCTAAAAGAAAGAAGAAAGATGTTGAGTATCTCAAATTGAGAAAAAGATATCTTACTGATAATTCCCTATGTACAATTAAAGTAGATGGATGTAGTGGTAATGCCACTGATGTTCATCACAAATTTAGTGGTAGTAACCGTGATGCTTTTTATTTAGTACAAAGTACATGGTTGCCTACTTGTAGGAATTGTCATAACTGGATTCATGGAAATCCAAAACAAGCAAGAATTATGAATTATTTAAAATGATTTTATTATGAATATTAAGAATACAACAAATTACAAAATGTTCTCTATACTACCAATGAATAGAGAAATTAGATCAGAACACGTTGAAAAACTTGTTAAAAGTATAAGAACTATGGGTATAATCAGACCTGTAATAATCTGTAAAACAAATGTGATTGAAGGAGAAATGAAAAATTATATTATTGATGGTCAACATTTAGCTACAGCATGTGAAAGAGAAAAGTTACCTATACCCTATGTTACTATTAAATGTGAAAATGAAATAGATATAGTAGAACAAATGGGTATGTTAAACAACTCTTCTAAGTCTTGGGCTCTTATTGATTATGTTAATGCATATAAGTTTTGTTTTATGGATTATATGAAACTTTTAAAGTTTAAAAACTTATATAATCTTGAATTAAACATGGTAGCTGCATTATGTACAAATCATTACAGTCTTGTAAAAAATAGTCAAACTATTAAAACAGGAACATTTACTATTACAAATAGTAAAGCAGCACAAATGTGCAAAGAATTCAGTGAGATATTTTTAATGATTAACAATGTAGATAGAGGTATTAAATTTGCATTTCTAAATGCATTCATGCAATCATATAATAAGATAACTCAAAAAAGCATTATAAATAATTTGAAAAAGAATTTAAAACAAATTAAATTAATTTCAGATAATACAGAAGCTACTAATTATATTAAAGCTAAGGTATTTAATTTAAAGAAATAATATGGATAGAGATAAAGTTCAAGCTGAAGCTCTTAAAGCAACGCAAGGTAAAAGTAGATGTAGTTTAGGATTAGCAACAGGTGTTGGTAAGACACTTGTTGCATTAAATCATTTGGAAGAACATTATTCTCCATTACTTAATATACTTGTAGTTGCTCCTAAACTATCAATTTTTGATAGTTGGAAAGCAGAAGCAAAAAAGTTTGATAAAGAAAAGTTGTTAAACAATATTAAGTTTAC
>Ga0114918_10005600_pt1 | contig 10757 bp, 11 predicted proteins | sample LantaG_FD_87015 | JGI IMG/M metagenome (GOLD analysis project Ga0114918, IMG submission 87015) | Deep subsurface microbial communities from Baltic Sea to uncover new lineages of life (NeLLi) - Landsort_02402 metaG | ecosystem: Environmental > Aquatic > Marine > Oceanic > Sediment | place... | reverse complement strand
TGCTGGATTCTGCCCTGGATGTCAGCCGTCTCGCCGGCGCCTTCGATGATCGTGGTGTTGTCCTTATCGATGCGGATGCGCTTGGCCGAGCCGAGGTCGGTCATCTCGATGTTCTCCAGGGCGATGCCCATGTCTTCCATGATGGCCTTGCCGCCGGTCAGCACGGCGACGTCGCGAAGCATTTCCTTACGACGGTCGCCGAAGCCCGGCGCCTTGACGGCCGCAACCTGTAGCGTGCCGCGCAGCTTGTTCACCACCAGCGTCGCCAGCGCCTCGCCCTCGATGTCCTCTGCGATGATCAGCAGAGGCCGACCCGACTGGGCGATCTTCTCCAGCAGGCCCACCAGATCCTTGATGGCGGAGAGCTTCTTCTCGTGGATGAGGATGAGGGGCTTTTCCAGGTCGGCTTCCATCGTCTCGACCTTGTTGACGAAGTGCGGGCTGATGTAGCCCTTGTCGAACTGCATGCCTTCGACCAGCTCGACGTCGGTCTCAAGGGCCTTGCCCTCTTCGACCGTGATAACGCCGTCCTTGCCGACCTTGCCCATCGCCTCGGCGATCATCTTGCCGATTTCGGCGTCCTGGTTGGCGGCGCACGTGCCGACCTGGGCGATTTCCGTGGAGCTCTTGATGGGCTTGGACAGTTGCTTAAGCTGGGCGACGATGGCTTCGGTGGCCTTATCGATGCCGCGCTTGAGGTCCATGGCGTTGGCGCCGGCTGCCACGTTCTTTAGGCCCTCTTCGAAGATCGCCTCTGCGTAGATCGTTGCGGTGGTCGTGCCGTCGCCGGCTACCGAGGAGGTCTTGGAAGCGACCTCCTTGACCATTTGGGCGCCCATGTTCTCGTTTGCGTCTTCCAGTTCGACTTCCTTCGCTACAGTGACGCCGTCCTTGGTGACGGTCGGCGCGCCGAAGGACTTCTCCAGCACGACGACGCGTCCGGTCGGGCCGAGCGTAACCTTCACGGCATCGGCAAGCTTCTTGATGCCGCGGTGAATGCCTTCTCTCGCCTCGACGTCAAATACGATTTTCTTCTTGGCCATGTGTGTTGCTCCTTTAATGGCGACCTGCTGCCGGCAAGCGTACCTGCCGGGCGGTCAGCCGATGATCGCGAGTATGTCGCTTTCGTCCATCAGCAGGTATTCCTGCCCGTCGATCTTGATCTCCGTTCCGCCGTAGCTGGCGAACAGCACCGTGTCGCCGGCCGACACCTGGAAATCGCCTCTGCTGCCGTCGTCAAGCAGCTTGCCGTCGCCCAGCGCCAGGACCGTGCCGCGCTGCGGCTTTTCCTTGGCGGAGTCCGGCAGAACGATGCCGCCTTTGGTCATCTGGTCCGCTTCGAGGCGCCTGATGAGAACCTTCTCGCCAAGCGGACGAATGTTCGGCTTTGCTGGTTTTGCTGGTTTTGTTGGCTTTGTTGGCTTTGGCTTTGCCATATGCGTTGCTCCTTCTAAAGTTGATGGCTCACTCGAGCGTTTCAAGGCGCCGGCAGCGATGAACGCGCCTGGCCGGCTATTTGCAGGCGGCGCCGGCACACCCGGCGGCGCTCATTAGGACGCTAGGGCCCCTCCCGGTCGGGCTCGCGAGGCGGCTGGCCCTCGCGAAGTATCCGCTCCAGGTGGCCCATCATGCCGTGGATCTGCTGGAGCAACTGCTCCAGCGCCAGCGGGCGGGCGACTACGCTGTAAGCTCTCAGTTCCAGGGCCGACTGAAGGTACCGCCCATCCCGATGGCCCGTGACGACGACCACGGGTAGCTGCGCATCCAGCCGACGAATCCGCCGCAGCACCCTCAGCACGTCCAGGCCCCAGTCGACCTGGTCGTCCAGCACGGCGGCGTCGGCCTGGCGGGCCCTCACGATACTCAGTAACTCATTGTTATCGCTAACCTTATGCGGCTGGACGTATTTGGGACCTATCAACTGCGCCAGCGCGGGCAGCCAAGACTCCGCCTCGCCAGTTACAACCAGCCGGAACGGACGGTCTGTCTGTTGGCTCGGGATGACCATGACTCCAGGCTGCCGGTTACGCATCCGCGCAGCATCCGCTTGGTGGATGCGCGCAGTCCATGTTACCCAGGGACATGATGCAACGCCGGTGCCACATAACTTAAGCTCTGCCGTGTCAGGCTGTTATGTCTGGCCCAGCCGCGCCAACGACGTGCGTTTCCTGCCGAGACAGGCTGGCAGGCGCCCCGTTGGCGCAGGAATTGGCAGGCGGGCGACGTGAGTGTCCTGCGGTGGCGGCAGCGCGCTGTTATCCGCGGCGGGCTTCACTCCGGGCGATGGTCGGCCCGACCAAGCCTGTAGCCCACGCCACGGACCGTCTCGATGTGCCTGCGGGCCTTGCCCAGCTTCCGGCGAAGGGCCGCCATGTGCACGTCAATCGTCCGCCTTGAGACGACGGCGTCGTCGCCGATGGCCTCGCAGATGAGTTCTTCGCGGGTGAGCGCTTTGCCCCCGGCTTCCACTATCACCGCCAGCAGGCGAAACTCCGTCAGTGTGAGGGAGACGTCTCTGCCGCCCACCTCGACGCGGTAGGTGGCCCGGTCGAGGCGAATGGCGCCGGCAGTAAGTTGCCCGGCGCTGCGCGGGGGCCGCCACTCGCCCGGACGCAGCATCGCCCCGACTCGCCCCACCACCGCCGACATGCTGAAGGGCTTGGCCACGTGCTCGTCGGCGCCGACCCACTGCCCCGCCGCGGCGTCGCCTTCTTCCTCGTCGCCCGATAGCACCAGGACCGGGATGTCGGCCGTGGCTGGGTCGCTGCGGACCTGCATGAGGGCTGCCCGGCCGGCCGGGGCGGACAGGGTGGCATCCAGGACGAGCAGATCAGGCCTGAGCGTGCGGGCCAACTTCAGCCCTTCGGCGCTGTCGGCAGTGATGTCGACTTCGTAGGCGTGCCGGCTTAGCCGGGAGGCCACCAGTTCGGTCATGTCGTTGTGCTGCTCGAATATGATGATATGTTCGCCCGCCATGGCCGGGTATTCTAACAACGCCGCGCGAACATTTACAACCGCTTGTTCCAGGCACGTGCGAAGTTCCCCGGCTCACCGACCGACGCTCGTGGGCCCCCGCCAGCCGTGGGAAAGGCTCCGCTGGGCCGATTGACAGTGGACTTCCGCCCGGCGTACCGATAATGTACATAATGCGCTTCGTTCCATATAATGCCCATTGGCCCATGACACGCCGCCAACGACATGCCGCTGCGTTCAGCCTGGCAGAACTCTTGGTGGTCATTTCGCTTTTCTGTCTGCTGGCGGCGATGTTCCTGCCGACCTTCCCGCGAGTGGTGGCCATTGCCCGGCGCGTTCACTGCGCCGAGAACCTGCGCAGCGTGGCCGCTGCGTATGAAACGCACGCCGCCGTGGCGGCCTCAGGCGACTTGTCTCCCCTGGAGGCCCGTGGGTGGGTTACAGGCATTACGCCGTACCTGGGAGGCAACCTTGACACTCTCGCCTGCCCTGAAGACGAAAGCACGGAGCTGTTCGTCCCCGACGTGAAAATGTTCGTGTGGGGCTCGGGCGGGGCGAGCAGGTCGGACTACTTTATCGACTTGACGACGTGCTATCCCTACTGGCTGGAGATGCCCTGCGCGGACGTTCATCCGGCACTGGGCATTTGGAAAGTGGCCGAGGTGAACCTTCATACCGACGGGTACTACGGCGAGGCCTTCGGTCTGGCGGGCTTCTCCGGCGGTCATAACAACACCGACGTGCTGCCGATCTACACCCCCGGGCCCGACCCGAACGTGTACTGGTACGTGCTGGAGACCGCCCGTTACGGCGAAGACCTGCACGCCGGCGGCGACCTGGACTACGACGACATCGTCGTCCGCGTCACAGAGAACCGAACCGCCAGGCGAATCGAAATGGAGCCGATCAGGATATGGGAGGGGCAGGTCTATAACCTTGTCGGGCCTGACGGTACGTGGTGGCCCAGCGGCTCGAACGATCCCGAGGCCAACCGCAACCAGTCTGTGGGCTCGCCCGGCACGATAGGGCCTTACTTCTTCCCGATGGGCGGCACGAGCTACGGCATGAGCCTTTACGCCCAGGCCATCCTCTACGGCCTGCGAAAGGTGCTGATGCTGGACTACCGAGACGAGGTCGTCGATGTCGGGCCGGACGCCCAGATCGGCGCCGGCTGGGACAATCTCCGCGCCCCGCGACACCTGGGCAAGTGCAACGTCCTGTTCGCTGACGGCAGCGTGGAGGCCATCGAGCCGGACGCCATCGACCCGGACCTCGACGCCAACGATGCGATGTATTGGGACTCCTCGCGATGACCCCCTCGCGCCGGCCAGATTTCCTGGACTCCTCCGTCTCGATGACCAACAAATACCGATAACCGACGAATATGGTGATGAGCTACCTCACCACAATCGGGGGCACAGCCGGTCGGTCCGCACCAGGCAGCGCACGCCCGGCGGAAAAATCGGCGTAATCGCACTTGACCGTTGGCCGACGAGACGCTATCCTACGCCGCTCAATGCCGGCAGGTGAGAGGCGTGTGGCCTCTTTTGCTTACAGGCCGGCACGAACGTTATTTCTAGGAAAGTCAGCCCCCGGGCCGGATGCCATAATCCGGACTTTACTCGGCGGCGGAGGTAGTTCTTGTCAGACCAACTGGTAAAAGACCTGATCGAGGCGGGTATCCACTTCGGCCATCGCGTCAGCCGCTGGAACCCCAAGATGAAGCCGTACATCTTCGGCAAGCGGAACCTTATCCACATCATCGACATCCGCCAGACGCTCAGGGGCATCCTGCTGGCCAGGAAATTCGTCCAGCAAGTCGTCTCCGAGGGCAAGGACCTGCTGTTCATCGGCACGAAACGCCAGGCCCGCAAGGCCATCGAGGAAGGCGCCGCCAGCATCGACATGCACTGGGTAACCGAGCGATGGCTGGGCGGAACGCTGACGAACTTCCACGAAATTCGCAAGCGCGTCTCTCGGCTGGAAGAGCTTGAGCAACTCGAGGCCGACAACCTGCTGGACACCTACTCGAAGAAGCAAGGCGCCTCGCTGCGCCGCGAGCTGCGGAAGATCCACCGAAACCTGAGCGGCATTCGCCGGATGACCCGCCTGCCGGGTGCACTGATTGTGGTCGATCAGCGGCGCGAAATCATAGCCGTCCGCGAGGCGCGTAAGCTGGGCATACCGGTGATCTGCCTTCTGGACACGGACTGCGACCCGGACCTGGTGGACATCCCTATCCCCGGCAACGACGATGCGATGCGTGCGATTGAACTGATCGTCGGCACGCTTGTCGCCTCGGCCCAAGAGGGCGTCGGCATGCGCGCCAAGCAGGCTGAATCCGCCGACGAGCAGCCGCGTCGCCGCAGCCGCCGCCCCGCCACGGGGCAGGCCTCGCCCGCCGCTGAAGCAGTCGGCCTCGCCGGGCCCGCCGCCGCTGAGGACGCACAGTCACAAGCCGCACCGGCAGCCGACGACACAGCCGGTTAGTTCGGCCGCCAACGCACGAACACACCGGGCCAGACGCCCTTGTACGCAAATGGCAACATAGGAGTAACGATGGCAGAAATCCAAGCCGCAGCCGTCAAGAACCTGCGCGGACAGACGGGTCAGGGCATGATGGAGTGCAAGAAGGCCCTGACGGAAGCCAATGGCGACGTCGAAGCCGCCAAGGATCTGCTTCGCAAGAAGGGCCTCATCAAGGCCGAGAAGAAATCCGACCGCGAGACCACTGAGGGCCTCATCCGCGTAAAGCTGTCCGACGACGGCAAGGCCGCCACGATGGTCGAGCTGCGGTGCGAGACGGACTTCTGCTCCCGCAACGACGAGTTCCGCGCCATGGCGGACAAGGTCGCCGACCTGGCCGCCGCCAACGGCGAGGGCGAGTTGACCGCCTCCGAGGAGATAAACCAGGCCGTCCAGGAGTGCTTCGGAAAGATCGGCGAGAACATGAGCTTCGGCCGAGGCCACACCATCAAGGCCGCCAGGGTCGGCTCGTACGTCCATCACGACGACAAGACCGGCGTGATCGTCGGTGTCGACGGCGACGTGGACGCGGACATGCTCCGCAAGGTCTGCCACCACATCGCGTTTTCCGACCCGATGGGCATCACGGCTGACGACATCCCGGCCGAACTGGTCGAGAAGGAAAAGGCCTTCGCCAAACAGGAAGCGATCGACCTCGGCAAGCCGGAGGAAATAGCCGAGAAAATGGTGGCCGGCAAGGTCAAGAAGTACCTGGCCGCCAACGCCCTGATGGAACAGAAATTCGTCCACGATGAGAAGAAGACCGTCAAAGAGGTGCTGGGCGGGGTGAACGTAACCGCCTTCGTCCGCTATAGCCTGGGCTGACTAATGTCCAAGAACCTGCGCTACGGCCGTGTGATTGTGAAGCTCTCCGGAGAGATGCTCTGCTCGCCGGGCGGGTCCGGCATCGACTCGGCAGCCCTGGCGACGGTCGTGGCGGAGATCGCTGCCGCCGTTAAAACCGGGGCGCAGGTGGCGGTAGTCATAGGCGGCGGCAATTTTCTGCGTGGGCGGCAACTGCGGGACGACCCCGCCATCAGCCGAGTCACCGCAGACTACATGGGCATGCTCGCCACGACGATGAACGCCCTGCCCCTTCGCGACGCCCTCGAACACGCCGGACTGTCCAGCGAGGTCCTGGGCGCCATCTTCATGGAATGCGTGTGCGACCCGGTGGACATTCGCCGGGCGCGGGGGCTTCTGGACGACGGCGTGGTGGTCATCCTCGCCGGCGGCACGGGCAGGCCCTTCGTTACGACCGATACGTGCGCAGCCCTGCGGGCGTGCGAACTCGGCGCAGATGCAGTGCTGAAAGCCACGAAGGTCGACGGCGTGTACGACAGCGACCCCCAGGCCAATCCCGACGCCAGGCGATTCGACCGCCTCACGTACCAGCAGGTGCTCACCCGTCGCCTCGGCGTAATGGACCTGACCGCCATTTCGATGTGCATGGACAACAACATCCCCATCGTCGTTTTCGAGCTGGCCCGGGCGGGCAATCTTGCCGGCGTGATAAGCGGAAAGGACATCGGAACGTTCGTCGGGGATTAGATTCGGGAGCCTAATGGCCATGGACGAAATCCTGTTCGAAGTCGAAGAGAAGATGGAGGGGGACATCGAGTACCTGCGGAAGGAGTTCCGCGGTATCCGCACGGGGCGGGCGACGAGCGGCCTGGTGGACCACATCAAGGTGGACTACTACGGCTCGCCGACCGACTTGCAGCAACTGGCCAGCATCGCCACGCCAGAGGCCACGCTCATTGTCATCAAGCCCTTCGATCCGCAGTCCGTCAAGGACATCGAAAAGGCCATCTTCGCCAGCGACCTGGGCATCACGCCCAGCGTCGATGGCAAGGTTATCCGCCTGCACGTGCCGCCGCTGTCGGGCGAGCGCCGCCAGCAGATAACCGGGCAAGTCAAGAAGATGTCCGAGCAGGCGCGCGTGGCCATCCGCAACGCCCGCCGCGACGCCAACAAGCGCGTCGACGCCTTGCAGAAATCTTCCGAACTCACCGAAGACGAGGCCAAGAAGGGCAAAGCCGACATCCAGGACCTCACCGACAAGTTCGAAAAGACCGTCACAGAACTCGTCGAAGCCAAGACCACGGAAATCGAAGATATCTAGAAGCGGCATGGGCATCTTGCCCGCGCGTGGCATGGGCGCCTGCCTCCGGCAGGCAGGTCTCGCCCGCGCGTGGCATGGGCGTCTCGCCCATGTCCCGTTGTCGGTGACGTGGGCATCTTGCCCATGTCCCGTTGTCGGTGACGTGGGCGTCTTGCCCATGCGTGGCATGGGTGACTTGCCCATCTCGGGGCCATCCCGGCCTTGAAGTACGCAGCGCCCGGCGGCATCCGGACCCGTCGGGTCTTGCAGGCTGTGTTCTCGCAGCTACCCAGCCCGCCGCGGCGTGCCGTGCCGCCCACCGTTGCGACGGGTGACGACTGGTGCGGGCAAGGCCTATCTGCTAGAATACGGTCAGACCCCGGCGGACCGGGGGAGTAGCTCAATTGGCAGAGCAACGCCCTTTTAAGGCGTAGGTTCTGGGTTCGAGTCCCAGCTCCCTCACTTGCGACCACGGGCCTTGGGAGCGATTCCAAGGCCCGTTCTCTCGCGCCCGCCAGCGCCGCAGACACGTCGGTGGTTTTCTGGGACCGGCGGGTTGCGTTAGTCGATACAATGATTACAATGCCTGGCTTACCTGCCGGCGCGTTCCGGCTGGGCGCCGCAATCGGCCCCATCGTCTAGCGGCCTAGGACACCGGGTTTTCATCCCGGCAACCGGAGTTCGAGTCTCCGTGGGGTCAGTTCAACAGAGGTCGAGCCATCGAAACGATGGTTGGCCTCCGCTATTTTCGATTTTTGATTGCGGATTTTGGACTGCGGAGTGCCGAATAGCTCTGCACACGCGCATCAAGCCGGGCGCGCCGTTGCACTCATCATTTGTCATCTATCATTCAGCATTCACGATGCAGCATTCGCTTTTACACATCAGTCCTTAGACATTAGACATTTCTCATAGCATTGAGCATTGCCCCTTGGCTTGTCCCGCTCACCGGTGATAAACTCACGGCCCTGCCAAACACTACAAATGCATCCTGCGAAAGGACCAGAAAGATGACCGGCGACGACTACGGCGACCTCATCAGTTCGCTGGCGATTGCCAACGACAAGCGAATCGTTCTGTTGGTCATGGACGGCGTGGGCGACTGTGACAACGACGGCCACGGGACCGCCCTGCAACAGGCTAAAACGCCCAACATGGACGCCCTGGCCGCCCGCAGCGCCCTGGGCCTGCACGTGCCCGTGGCGATGGGCGTCACGCCCGGCTCGGGGCCCGGGCACCTGGGGCTGTTCGGCTACGACCCGATGGTCTACAAGGTCGGCCGAGGCGTGCTGAGCGCGCTTGGCATAGAGTTTCCCATCACTCCGCGAGACGTGGCGGCGAGGCTGAACTTCTGCACGGTCGACAAGGCCGGCAACGTCACCGACCGCCGGGCCGGGCGAATCAGCGACGACGAGAACAGGCGCGTCCTGGTGCTCATCCGTAAGAACATCACGCCGCCCGCCGGCGCAGAGGTGCTGTTTGAGACCGAGGCCGAGCATCGCGCGCTGATGGTCCTCCGCGGCGACGACCTCGACGACGACATCGGCGAGACCGACCCGCAGGCGACCGGCGTGTGGCCGCTGTCGCCGACCAGGCCGCCTCACGAAGGCTCGAAAACGGCTGCCATCGTCGCCGACATAATCAGCCAGGTCCGCAAGATTCTGGCCGGTGAGCCGCAGGCGAACATGATTCTCGCGCGAGGTTTCGCGAAGTTTCCCAACTGGCCGACCTTCGCCGAGCGGTTCAAGCTCACCCCCGCAGCGGTGGCCGGCTACCCCATGTACCGCGGCGTGGCCAGGCTTGTCGGCATGGAAGTCGTCGCCCAGCCCACCACGGCGGCTGACATCTGCGCCGCCACGGCCAAGGCGATGCGGGACCACACGTTCGTGTTCAGCCACTTCAAGTACACGGACAAGACCGGCGAGGACGGCGACCTGCCCGGCAAGATCGCCCGCATCGAGGAAATGGACGCCGCCCTGCCGACACTCCTGGCGGCCGACCCCGACGTGCTGCTCATCACGGGCGACCACTCCACCCCGCCGAGCCTGAAGGCCCACAGTTGGCACCCCGTGCCCGTGCTGATGAAGGCCCCGCACCTTCGCGGCGGCGACGGCGGCAGATTCGACGAGGTCACCTGCCGGGCCGGCCAGATCGGCACGATACTCGCCAAGCAGCTAATCCCCCTGGCGATGGCCCACGCCGAAAAGCTCCAGAAGTTCGGGGCATAGACGATTGCGGAGTGCGGAATGTGGAGTGCGGAATGAAGTGGCTGAATTCCCGCGCCCACGGCTGGAGGCGAGCCTCATGGTCAACAGAGACGGGACTGATTGGAACGCTCTGAGAGCGGTCGCGATGGGCTGGCTGGACACCGGGCTTACCCGCGTTCGGCACGAGCGACGCGATGCAAGCAGCGCCGATCTGCTGTACTTCAAGGTTGCGGAGTACCTACTGCTGTCAGCGCGTGAGTATACGGAAACAGCCTTCGAGGCTTTGATGGCGTCGCGGTACCACTCGGGGATTTCGTGCACGCGGACGGTATTTGAGATGGCTATCATCTTGAGATGGTGCTTTCGTAGCCCCGCCGAACAGCGAGAGCGATTGAAGAGGTGGGCAAAGACGTCGATGGCCGACAGACAGAGGGTTCTCCGTGTATGGCAGGACACACACCCCGAACAGTATGGGAAGGCGCTCGCAGAAGCCGAGGCGCGCCTGCAGGCGGCAATCGACGATCTTGGTGACATCAAAGAGCTTCCCCCATCCGGACAGATTGCCACAGACCTTGAGAACGACCATCACAGCCCTGAGGACGTTAGGTTCGTGTGGACCGCTCTCTACAAACAGCAATGTCAGAGCACGCATGCTCAATTGGCGCCAGAGCGATTCTTCGAGGCTGTTGGCCCTGCCGAGGTCTGTCATGCTACTCCAAGATGTCCGCCCTATGCCGAGTGGATGGCGTTGTCGTCTGTCTTGTGGCTGGTATGCACCGTTTACCGAATGCTTAGCTGGGATGTCGCCCCTCTGGTCACAGCCTACCACGAGGCCCTGTCCGACGACGAGTAGCCGATCGGCCTTGGGCCACAATCCGCATTCCGCAATCCGCAGTCCGCAATCCGCAATCCGCAGTCCGCACTCCGCGCTCCGCATTCAGCAATCC
>Ga0114918_10005599_pt1 | contig 10759 bp, 7 predicted proteins | sample LantaG_FD_87015 | JGI IMG/M metagenome (GOLD analysis project Ga0114918, IMG submission 87015) | Deep subsurface microbial communities from Baltic Sea to uncover new lineages of life (NeLLi) - Landsort_02402 metaG | ecosystem: Environmental > Aquatic > Marine > Oceanic > Sediment | place: Baltic... | reverse complement strand
TGCAAACCGAAACAAAGGATAAGGCATCTCATTATCACCCCCGGCTGTTCGGCCTCCCACATATATCAGGAGGTCGAACAGGGGGGATCATTTTTGATCAGAAAAGGAGTTCGTTGGATGAAAACTTCTTCCGGAGAATAGGGCGTTCACCCGTTGTGAATATCATTTCTAAAATCGTCGTAATCACCGGAATTTTAATGTTATTTCAAATGGGCTCACCCCATGCGGTTGGATTTTTCACCAAGCGCGAAAGGAGGCACTATGAAAGCTTCAACACTTATTATACGTGGATTGGCATGGATGATTATCGCCCTTCTTTTCATACCTCCCGGAATATCTGCACAGGATTTCGAACAGCCAGAGCAAACGGATAGGTTCAGGCAAGAAGAGCTGGACCAGATGCTTGCGCCGATTGCCCTGTATCCCGATTCACTGATCACCCAGATATTGATGGCATCAACCTATCCGCTGGAGGTCGTTCAGGCCGACCGTTGGATGGAACAGAACAAAACGCTAACGGGCGATGCGCTGGACGACGCCCTGAAGGAACAATCCTGGGACCCCAGCATAAAATCCCTCTGTCATTTCCCTGACGTGCTTTTTGCGATGAGCGACAAACTCGACCAAACAAGTAAACTGGGAGATGCTTTTTTGAGTCAAAATGATGATGTCATGGCGACCCTACAGCAATTGCGACGAAAAGCCGAGACGCAGGGAAATCTCAAAACAACCAAAGAACAGAAAGTCATCCACGAAGAGGATGCCATCAGGATCGAACCTGCCGTCCGTCAGGTCGTTTATGTGCCGGTCTACGATCCGCTCTATGTTTATGGTCCGTGGTGGTATCCTGCATATCCGCCCTATTACTGGTACTATCCGCCCGGTGTAATGATAACCGGCGGTTTTATCACCTTTGGACCGCGCTTTTTTGTCGGAATCGATTTATTCTCATGGAGCTGGTTCGACTGGCACAGGCACTATATTTATGTAGACGTGCATAAAGCGAAACGATTCCACAGATTTCGCCAAAGACATGATTCCGGCCGTTATTTCTGGAGGCATGACCCTGTGCACAGAAGAGGCGTCGCCTACAGGGACAGAAGAACCGGTGAGCGCTTCGGACAGAAACCGTCACAAAGAACGGCGCCCGTCCCGAAAATTCGGCGGAATCCGAACCCGATAAAAAATTATAAAACAAAGGCGGTTGAACCGTCGAGGAACTCCATCAAACGTCTAAAACCAGCGGATGTGCCCCAGGTAAGAACTGAACGTGAAAGGATTCAGCGCAACGAAGAACACCGGAAAAAAGCGGATGTGCCCCAGGTAAGAACTGAACGTGAAAAGATTCAGCGCACCGAAGAAAGCCGGAAAAAAGCGGAAGTGCCCCAGGTAAGAACTCAACGCGAAAGGATTCAGCGCACCGAAGAAAGCCGGGAAAGGGCTGGCGCACCTGGAGCAATGCCCGAGAGAGAAAAACTTCAGATACCTGAAGGCCGGAATGCTCCCTCCCATGGCGTCGATAACGGAAGCTTTGACCGCAAGGCAAACGAACGTGGGATCCAAAGCCCTCAGAGGCAAGACACGAGATATCAGGGCAGCAACTTTCAGCTCCAGGGCAGAGGCTTCCGGGGAAAGTCCGGGAGATAAGATTATAAGTTTGTAGTCTATGGTATCTTGAGAGGAGCCATGATTGGAAAATATTGCTAATAAATGATGGATGTTCCCAAAGTTTTGCATACTTCGCGTCCTGGCCCGTCATTTTATTTTCCAGGGTTAATCATTTGGTCCAACTCCTGGATCGGTTTGTTGATGGGATAGGCTGGTGAAATATGAATTTTTAAGAGCGGACTTTCATTAACGTTTATGTTACAGATCATAAAAATTTGGAAAAATGATTTTTTTTTAGACTCTTCTCCAAATTATTTGGAAAATAGGATTCAAGGGGTCAAGTGAATACAAATGTTTTGATACAGATGACATAAGCACTTGCGTCTTCTCTGCCCTTACTCCTTAGTATTTTCAAAGTATGCCTATATAAAAAGACGGTTCCAAAAGTCAGGGATATTTCTGTATGTATTTGTTTTTCTATCATTTTCACTCGAATCCTGGACTCCTTGAACCCTGATCAATCGACCAACTCTTTGGGAGATGATCCTTTTTTTATAACTCTCTTATCAAATATGTAACAGGATTGTATGGATAATGTTTTGGAGTAAAGGGTGGCATTGCGCATAACGTTTTATCAGCACACGTTCTAAGTCTTTTGGTCTTGTCACAAGAGTCCCACAGTTAAATGGAATGTCAATTTCAGACTTAAGTCCAAAGGGGTTCTGATGTTCACTCTTCGATTTGGTTTTTGTAATAACAAGCTTTAATTGGTTTTGTAATTCGGATACTATGTTCTTAATCTTACTGAAAACATCTGATGCTGAAAAGCTAATGAATTCAAACTTAGTAGTATTGTCGGAAATCGCAGTTTGCCCTTTAAAACGCAAAGAGTCTTCACCATACTTTCGGTTTATTGCCTGTTCAATAATAAGTCCGGTATAGTAAGCCAGGTCTGAAAATGGCATATCCAAAAATATTTCCACTGTATTCTTTATTTCTGCAAAAAACTTTTCAAAATCATCGGGATTAGTATAATCAATTAATTTATCATTCCAAATAACGTGGGTGCATTTAACTTCTTTAATATTCCATTTATGATGATTAGTATCGGTTATATTGGCCCTCAATATGTCACAACAAGAAAGATTAGTGTAACTTAAGTTGGCCCCCATCAGGTAGGCTCCGCTCAGATCGGCCCCGCTCAGGTCGGCCCCGCTCAGATTAGCCCTTCTCAGGTCGGCCCCCCTTAGATCGGCTCTGCTCAGGTTGGCCTCTCTCAAGTCGGCCATACTCAGGTCAGCCCCTCTTAGGTTGGCCTGACTGAGGTCGGCCACGATCAGGTTGGTATGGATTAGGTTGGCTTGGCTAAGGTTCGCCTGGCTCAAGTTGGCCGCGATCAGGTTGACTTGGCTTAGGTTGGCCGCGATCAGGTTGGTATGGCTAAGGTTCGCCTGGCTAAGATCGGCTTGTATGTTTGGATTTTCTTCTCTCCATTTGTTCCAAGTCTTGACACTATCTTCATATAGTAATTTTAAGTGGGATTGTTCTGCCATTTATCCTGTACTCTAATGCGTGGGTTTATAGTTTTTTACACCAAATATGATGGGGCAAACTAAAAGAAAATTTTTTAATATCTTGTAAGGAGCCCATATGTCAACAAAGTATTTATTTAGACCATAAGGTGAAATTGCATCTTTTAAAAACGTATGATTTCTTGCAATTATTTCAGTATCATGTCTGGTACAGGTTGGAGTAATGGCAGCTTTTTGCTTGAAACGTAACACCAGTTGAAAAATAATTCCGATAGATTCAATTATCGGTTTTGTTCAACTGCAGCAAAATAATGGACACGATTACTATTAGCCCTCCAAACATCTGCAAAGGCAGCATCACTTCACCCAAAAAAATACTTGCAATAATACCTGCAGATATTGGTTCCAAAGTTGCTGTAATACTTGCATTGGTTGGTCGTATCCTTTTGATGCCTTCGAAATAGAGTCCAAAGGGAAAAACTGTTCCGCAAATACCAATAAAAAAAATCCAGCTCCATTGCACGGGTGAGTATTTATTCAACAGCGCTTCCAATGGCGGGTGCAAGACATTCCATATCAGGGCAGCGAAAAGCATACCATAGAGCAAAACTGTCCAAGGCGTATATTTCCGCATACCGTACTCACTTAAAACAGAATAGATGGCAAATGAGACGGCGGCCAGCATACCGCTGATAATTCCGATCCGGTTTAATGCCAATAGTTGCAGGTTATAAGCACCGACGACTAAAAAGCACCCGACCAATGTCCCGAAAATGGCCAGAATACTTATGATGCCTATTTTCTGTCGTTGCACAAATACCACATATAAAGCTACGAATACAGGCCCGGTGTAATGAAGTAATATGGCGGCTGCCACATTAATCTTGCTGATGGCAAACAGATAAAAAAACTGGGCAGCACCAATCCCTAAAACACCCAAAGCCAGAAAATAGGGCAAATCAGTTATAGATATTTTAAGAAGAGCCGAATGCCTCAGACATAGCCATATCAGCAGACTGGTAAATGACAATGTGGTTCTCAATTGAATCAGCTGATAAGGGGTAATACCGCTATGAAAAAGGAACTTGGAGGATGTTCCAGATATAGCAAACAAAAAGGCAGCAAGGGCAACATAGAGATATCCGAGCTTGCTTTTTTGTAGACCAACTATATTCATCCATGGCACCCTAAAATTCTTATTCTTTCTTTATAAATAAAAAGATATACTACAATACCTTGTATCTGCCTATTTATTACCCAACAGATAACACATTGAAAGTATCCCATAAAACCAAGGCTTGTCAAATCCTTTGATCCCATTATTTCAATATCATGTCAGATATAGATATGTTAGACTTGTCAGTATTTTTGAAAGGGCAGATTTATCGCAGATAAATTGCAAGATACTGTTTTTTTAAACATAGAATTATTTTTTCAGGGCGATCATTTCTTGTAGCTTCGCCTTTGAGTACCATCGACCTGCTGCCATAACACCACGGAAATTTTTGATCTTGGCTACATTGTCCAAAGGATTCTCTTCGACCAAAAGCAGATCTGCTCTTTTCCCAACTTCGATGGTGCCAAAATCATCCGTTCCAGTCATCGCTTGGATGATTTTTGAGGCATTTACAGTGCCGGCAGCAATGGCTTCATAAGGTGAAAAACCATTCTCTATAAGGATTCGCAGTTCATCATGGATAGAAAAACCAGGTACAATGCCCATCCCTCCGGTCCCGGCATCTGTTGACAGAAGTAAGGGTATTCCTGCCTGTTTTAACTTTATCAGCAGCAGTCTTTCCAGGTTATATTTAAAGGACGCAAAATCTTCATACCCTTTAAATATCAATTGATGCTTTTCCTTTCCCTTACGAAACATATCTATATACCATTGAGGTAAATACCTGTTTTCCGGTCGTGCCAGGAATGCATCTGTCTCATGCAATTTTTTGGTGATACCCTCACCTACAACCAGGGTGGTACAAACTGGAACATTTGCCGTCCGTAGCTTATCAACGGTAGTGGATATGATTTTCCCATATCCGTCCTCAAGATCCCCAATATCAAGACCAAACAACGTTTTATGCTGTTGATCAGCAGCGTGGAGGATATACCGGAACCATTCGATTCGCCCCAGTTTCCTGGTACGGTCGAAATCAATAAATTCAAAATCCAACTCCTCAATATGGGCGATTTCATTCATGCCTTCTAATAGAACACCATCCAGCCCCACAGAAAACGGAATGTGACCCGCTGTGTATATCCCTAATTGCTTTGCTGTCGTCATGGCCTTATGAAATTCGTCTTTTGACACGAATGAATAGATCTTTAAAAAATCGAATCCCCCATCCTTTTGTTCACGAACAAATCTCTGAGGATCTTTAGCAGGACCATATAGAATCGAACCACAGGTAATGACAGTTGGTCCGTTGAGTTTCCCCTTATTGATTGCATCCCGCCATATCAGGATATAATTGGGAGACTCTCCTGCCGGACCGAAACACCGGATCGTTGTCACACCGTTGGCAAGGTACAAATGAAATGGTGAAACCGGCCACGCAGGGCTCAGCCAATCATCTCTCGTGTGCATGTGCATATCGGCCAAGCCGGGCATCAAATATGATCCTGACCCGTCAATGAGTTTCGAATTTTCCGGTATGGTCATTTCATCTGATAAACCAATTTGAATGATTCTTTTTCCTTTGACCAAAACAGGTTGGTTTTTGACTATCTTTTCATCGGTCATAGGAACAAGATTAACATTTTGAAATGCTGTTATTTGGTCTTTCGAACAGCTCATAAAAAACAAAGCGAACACTAGCATTAACCAGAAAGATTTGAAGTTCATATTTATTTCTTTTCTTATTATAGTTCTCGTTAAGGTACGATATTGGCTTGAAAATATAGGACTATAGAAGCATAGTTATAATTCCTGCACTCCGGGAAAATCCACAAATAATTAACCTCGTTAGCTCAACTTAAAGTTGCGATACTTTGATCCAATGTTACGCCAAGTTTTAATAATTGAGAATATGTTCTTTTTGCCAACATTGAATATATCTTGTCAATATCATTATCCGCCCGAATCTGCAAAATGCAATTAATGCCCTTATGGATGTTACGTCCCTGTGTCTGGCCCGTTATTTATTTTTTTAAAGGCGTTTAACCTAATCTTTTCCTTTGACACTCTTTGATTTTTTGTCTACATGAAGTTAATTTTATTAGTGTTTTCTTCCTTTTGTTTTTTATTATACTGCTTAAATAATAAAGGTTAAAAAATGGCGTTATCTTTTTTAGAAGGAAATGAAGCAATTGCCTGGGGAGCAAAAGAGTCAGGTTGCCGGTTTTTTGCCGGATACCCGATTACACCGGCTACAACTATTTTTAATACCATGCTTAACCTGTTGCCTCCTTCAGGCGGGATATGTCTTCAGGGTGAAGATGAGATCGCTTCAATCGGCTATTGCCTCGGAGCTTCCATGGCCGGATTGAAATCGATGACAGCGACTTCAGGGCCGGGTATCAGCTTGTACAGCGAACAGATTTCTTTTGCCATAGGAAGTGAAATACCGATTGTAATTGTAGATGTCCAGCGTCTGGGGCCTTCCACGGGCTCAGCCACCCGTGGTGCGGATGGTGATATTAATTTTATGCGCTGGGGCAACAGTGGCGGGTTGCCTGTAATCGTTTTAGCCCCGGTTGATGTGAAAGACTGCTTTTTACTGACCATGCATGCCTTCAATCTTGCTGAAGAGTTTAGATGCCCGGTATTCATTGCATCTAACAAGGAAATCGCAATGACACGCGAGAGTATTGACCTGGGAAACATTAAAAGACCGGATATAAAAGAGCGGCATGCTCTTTTGGAAGGAAAACCCTTTCTTCCGTTTCATGTTGCTGACGGCCGGATGGTACCCGACTTTCTTCCCATAGGCAGCGATGTGCCTGTACGCCAGACTTCTTCAACCCACGGCCCGGATGGTTATATTACAACAAACTCTACCGAGATCGCCGAAAATCAAAACCGGTTGAAAAATAAGCTGGTTTCAGCGGTAAACTCCTTTTCTTTTTATGAAGAAACCATTAACGAAGATACGGATACTCTGCTTATTACTTACGGAATCACCACCCGCGCGGCACGGGCAGCCTGTGAAGATCTCAAAAGGACGGGCACACCGGTATCTCACCTCGTTCTCAAAACACTTTGGCCTGTTCCTGAAGACCTGATCCGGGAGAAAGCCAAATTTTTTAAACATATTGTCGTTGCAGAGATGAATCTTGGACAATATGTTCGTGAAATAGAGCGCGTTCTGCCGGAAAAACAGGTAAAGTTCTATGGGCAGATGGATGGCAGCCTTATTTATCCGGATAAGATAAAGGAGGTAATGGCCGATGTCTAGTTTGTTAAATAAAAGCAGGCCTCCGGTCTTTTGCCCTGGTTGCTCCCATGAGCGGGTTACCCACGCCCTTAATAAAGCCTTCCTGAATATGAATCTTAAGGGCAATCAGATTGTCATGGTCAGCGATATCGGCTGCTCCGGACTTTTTGACACATTTTTTAATACACATGCATTTCATGGTCTTCATGGCCGCGCACTGACTTACGCAACAGGACTGAAACTTTCTCGGCCTGAATTAAATGTCATAGTTACCATGGGAGACGGGGGCCTTGGTATCGGCGGAGCTCACCTTTTAGCCGCCTGCCGCCGGAACCTTGATTTGACCTTACTGGTTTTGAACAACTTTAATTTCGGGATGACAGGGGGCCAGTGTTCTGCAACCACTCCAACAGACGCACAGGTAGGATCTGGGTTTTTAAACCAGCTTGAACGTCCTTTGGATGTCTGTGAAGTTGCTTCTGCAGCAGGAATTGCGTATGCTGCCCGCTGCTCAAGTTACAAAAAAGATCTTGCCCAAGAAATTGAAAAGGCAATCCGGTTTAACGGCTTTTCTTTGATTGATATATGGGGAATTTGTCCGGGACGGTTTACCAGGCGAAACAAACTGACAACAAAAGATATAGAGGACTCTCTTTCTGCGCTGCCTTCAATAAACGGATTAGTTTCAGGAAACGTTAGAAAAGAATATGGCCGGCATTATAAAGAACTAGCCAAGAGCCGAAAAACGGTTGCCACTCCTGTAAAAATTGAGGCTTCGCTCATTCCTCCGAATACTGACCGGCAGGAAGTAATTATTCTTGGCAGTGCAGGTCAACGGATTGTAACCGCCGGAGAGATTTTATGTTTAGCAGGTCTGTCTGCCGGGCTTAATGCGACACAGAAAAATGACTATCCCATAACCGTGCTAAGAGGCCATTCAATCAGCGAGATTGTTCTTTCTTCGGAAGAAATCGGCTTTACCGGAATATTGAATCCTGATGTGATCGTTGTATTAAGCCAGGAAGGTGTGGACCGCCGAAACAATTTCTTTGATACCCTGGATGAAAAGACCCTAATCCTCCAGGTTCCGGAAGTAAAGATTCCTTCCTGTAAGGCCAGGATAATACATATAGACTTTAAAGCCCAAGGGATAAAATCCCAGGACCGGGCACTGGCATCCCTGTCTATCCTCGCAAAACTAAGTAAGATTATCAGCCTTGAAATGCTTCAATCCGCCTTGAAAGTTCGGTTCAAAGATCAGGCTTTAAGCATGTCTCTTGATCTGGTTGACCGAGTTGAATCAAGCAGCTTGTAGAAATTGATGTCGGCTGCCTGTTTATTCTTAAGATTATCCGGTTTATAGACAATGTCGGTTCATGCTACAGGTCAGCGGACTTCACCCTTTGTTAATCCTGGTATAAAAGCTCAAGCCCAACGCCGACATCTTTCAGTGCAGCCACACCGGACAGAGCCAGTTTTGAATTAAGGTCCGTGCAGTGGCATGCATGGACTTTATCTGGGGCTAATTTTTTAAAATATCGGACTGTCTCGGCCAGTTGATCTTCCGGCGGGTCGAGCAAATGAAATCCGCCGATAATGTCGACTATCCTTTTCTCTCCACAGACTTTCATGGCATATTCCACTGTGTTGCAAATACCGGCATGGGCGCATCCTGTGATGATAACCAAGCCTTCGGACGATTTAAATACAAGCGCCGAATCATCCAACACATAATCGTCCTTTTCCCCCTCTTTAGAATGAATTTTTCCGATGGGATTTTTAGCCTCAAAGGGCTGTGTTCGTTCAATTTCTCCGAGGAAAACCAGTTTTGGGTGTAGCCAAACCGGTTCTTGGCTGAGCTTGATATTGAAATATTCCATAGCCTTTTCTTTGGAAATCAGGCACCCGATTTCACCTATCCCCTGAATTGTTCGAGAAGAAAAGATTGATGGGTGAGCGATTAAAGCAGGCCATTTATGCGGTTTTTTTTCAAATTTAGCTTCCGCAAAATACTGAATAAGATGTTGAAGTCCCCAGGTGTGATCCAGATGAGCGTGGGACAGGACGATCAGATCCAAATCAAGCAGGTCAATCCCCATTTTGATCGCATTTTTAATAAAAATGTCGGAATATCCTGTATCAAATAAAATTCGGCTTCCATTAATTTCTATAAAATAAGAAACTGCCGGTTCACCGAGAAAATATCTGTCAATAATCGTGTTGTTATCAACCAGGACTTTAAGTTTCACAGGTATTTCCCTGAATTTAAAAAAATCAGAAACCAGTTTACGTCCAGCTTATTTGAATCTGTGGTGAAGGTCCACATACTCATCTTATTATGAGATAATACTCATAATTATGTCTGATTGACAACCGCTGTCAAGAAAATTCATCACCCATGCACCATACGACAAAGACAAATTTTCTTTTTTTTTATTTTTTCTTGCTGTAGGGCAGGCAGTGATGGTATTGACTCATCCAACAAAACGATCGGTCATGTACTGATAAAGAATATAGTAAAATAGGTGTTTTATTGGAACCGTTACAAGCAATTTTTTTAGGCATCATTCAGGGTTTAACTGAATTTTTACCGGTAAGCAGTTCCGGCCATCTGGTTTTATTCCAGAACCTGCTGGGGTTCAAGGAACCGGAGCTTCTGTTTGATATCTGTCTGCATATAGGAACCCTGATCGCAATTTGCATTGTATTTTTCCAGGAAATTAAAACTATTTTTATGACGCTCGTCTATTTGCCGGGTCTGGCAAAAACCGCAGGCGGTTATAAAACTTTGTATGAAATAAATGAACAGGTGCGAATGACCGCTTTAATTGTGATGGGCACACTTCCAACCGCACTGTTGGGAATTTTATTTCACAAGGTGGCTGACCAGATCTTCGGTGCTGTCTGGATCGTGGGCATCATGCTTGTCATAACGGGCTCCTTTTTGTGGTTTACTCGATATCTTAACCCCACCGGCAGACCCATCAGCCGTTTTACTGCTAAAGATGCCCTGTTTATCGGTATTACACAAGGATTGGCGATCCTTCCCGGCATATCGCGGTCCGGATCAACTATTTCAGTTGCACTTTTTATGGGAGTCGATCGAGAAGTTGCCGGGCGCTATTCGTTTCTTTTGTCTGTTCCTGCTATTTTGGGGGCACTTATACTCGGATTTGATCCATCTATAAGTCAAACCTCGATTTCAGCAAAAGTGATTTTAATGGGAACCATTTCGGCGGCAAT
>Ga0114918_10005598_pt1 | contig 10760 bp, 11 predicted proteins | sample LantaG_FD_87015 | JGI IMG/M metagenome (GOLD analysis project Ga0114918, IMG submission 87015) | Deep subsurface microbial communities from Baltic Sea to uncover new lineages of life (NeLLi) - Landsort_02402 metaG | ecosystem: Environmental > Aquatic > Marine > Oceanic > Sediment | place... | reverse complement strand
TGGGAAAAATTGGGATGAGAAATCACACGTTAAATAATTTTCTAAGCAAGATTTTTCTTCTTCGCTATGGCCACAAAAATGAGTAGCTTTTAAAAAAGGTTTATTTCCTGGCCCTAATTCTAAAACTTTTCCTCTAGCTTTAGATGCAACATAATTATTTACTTCCTCTATAGGAGCAAAATACCTCTCTTTTAATTTCATAAAAACTTTTTTATTATTAACTTATTTAATTTATCTTTGTTACTAAATGCATATAAGGCTGCGTGATAATCTGCAGGAAAGATTTCCCAAAAAGGGCCTTCTGTACCAGAACAGCCTTCTCTTACAGGATATATTTCTAAAGTAAAATTAACTTTATCTACTGTTATATGTTTTTTTATTGTTCTAGAAGTTGGCATTATTTTTTCCTTTTCTTGTGTCGACCCATGTACCATTCACTAGGTTCATAGTTCCATTTTTTACCGTGATGTCCTCTTATATCTGCGTACCACATACTTAATTTAACTATTAGTTTTCTTATACTTCGTGTCACTTCTTCTTTTTTATATTATCAATTTGTTCAACATCTTTAAAAGGAACCATAGTAATTTTATCAAGCCTGCCTTGACGTTGATAAATTTCATATATTCCTTTACCTTTTTTAAAATTATTTTCTTCTAATTTATTCCAAATAAATTCAAATAATTCTTTTCTTTTAACTATTAACCAGTAATCTGTTCTTTCGAAAACAATGTAGTCTGCCTTACCTTTTATCCAACCAGGTTTACCTCTTACATTAGTTCCTTCAATCCATGTAATATCATCTTGTTTATCTTGATCTGAACGATTTATTTTTTTCATTCCTTTAACATCAAACTTTAAGAGTTCCCCATTTAAAATTCCTTTTACATCCCAATGCTCAAACATATCTTGTTTACTATCTGCCCAGACAGGATCCTTTAAATTTTTTGCAAAGTTTTCCTCTGTTATTTTTGCTAATCTTTTAAACTCTTCCCAACTCATTATTTTTTCTTTTTTAAATCCTTTAATTTTAATATTTCTAAATCACAATAATGTTTTATTTTCTCAAGGTCTTCGATACCATTTTTATTTAAATATCTACAAACATATTTAATAACATTACCTTGAAAGAATGAGAGATTATTCTTTGATATAAATTCATAAGGTTGAATGTGAAATTCTTTGTAATGATTTCCCCCAATCTGCTTATCTTGTGGGAATGCGTTTTCTAATAAATCTTTATTGGTCATCTTGTCTCCTCTAAATATATTAAATAATCCTTACCAATTGGGTAATGATACTTATAGTCTGTTGATAAAATATGTAAAGTATTTTTTGCTCTTGAAGCACCTGTGTAGTAAACTTTTCTTTCTCCACTTTGATCTGATTTATTTTTACGACTAAAGTCAGAAGCATAATCATTTTTACTTGCAAGAACAACATGATCTGCTTCTCCTCCCTTTACACTATGTATCGTATCAATAATGATCTTTGGTTCTTCATTTAATTGTTGTTGTCCATATCGTTTAAGTAATCTAATAAAATATATTTTTTGTCTTGAAGTAAAATTTCTACGAAGGATCCACCACCACTCTTTATTTTTCTTTTCATCAGGAACCGTGAGCCCACACCATTCTTTTAAAGTTTCAAAGTTATAGGTTTTAAAATCTGGTTCTCCCATCCAAAACTTTTCTTGCCGATAAGCATCTTTGTCTAAGTCTCTGATATATTTAAACATAATCTCTGCATCAGATTTGTTAATTACTTTACCATTAGAGACAGCCGTCCAGGATTTTATAGCTTGCCATTGTTTACGATCAAAAGACTTATTATTTTTATTATCTCCAAAGTATAAACCTGCCTCTTTAGCTGCCATTCTTAATTCGTTAACAACTTTATTAACTCGTCCTAGTATGTACCATGTACCTTCTTGATTAAAATCTATTTCTTTAAAGTTTAAATATCTTTTAACAGCTCCTTCTTTATTTGAAGGTAAGTATTCTTTCTCTTCTGAATCTATAATTCCTCTTCTAATAATTTCTGTAAAATGATGTATAGCTTCTCCAAATCTCCTAGTCTTTCTAAGTACCACCTTTCGTCCAGGAAAATAAGTTGTAAAGTATTTTGAATCTGCACCATTCCATTGATAAATACCTTGGTCATCATCTCCTGCTAAATAGATTCTGTTAGATTTATTAGCTATTTTAAATAATACTGACCACTGTAATGGAGTAAAATCTTGAGCTTCGTCTAGTATTAAAACATCAAGTGTTGGAAAATCTATTTCATCTATGGCTTTAGAAATCATATCAGTGAAATCAATAAAGGATCTTTCGCCACCTCCAGTTTTATAATGTTCATAGGTAGCAATCTTTCTTTGAAACACATCTATATTATCTTTCTTATAAGATTCTCTTTTAAATACTTTGATTGGATCTTCCATCATGTTTCTTGCCTTATCATAAATAGACAAAGACCAATCTTTATAAATAAATTCATCATCTTCTAATCTATTGTCAGATCGTTTTAAAATACTTTCTTGTAATGCAAAATCAATCATACAGCTTTTAATATCAAATACTTCTTCAGAAAAATATTTACGACAATACTTATGCAGAGTTTTAAATCTTGTAAAATTTTCAATAGTGTATTGAGGAAATGCAGATAGAGCTCTTTCAATCGCAGTGTTAACTGCTTTGTTTGTAAAAGATATGAATGCAATCCTTTCTGGTCTAATACCATTTCTTAAATATTTTTTTAGTATCCTTTCAATTAAGGTATATGTTTTACCTGTTCCTGGTGGCCCATATATCTTAATCGTTTTCTTGTGTAGACTTCTCAGCCTTTGGATTTCTAAACTTTCCTGTGTGGTAGCCATCGTCCATTTCCGTTAGTGATGTATCAACTTTTTTTGGTTTATGTTTTTTAATTTCTTGGTGATTAATAAATTCTGGCATATCAACAGCCCAAATATTTTTCTCTCCCTCGTGATATTCTAATCGTTTACAATTTAACAAACGTAAAGCTTCCATAGAATTATTGAAAGCTTTGTTTATTTTTTTCTTCATCCAATTATCTAACGTAGTCCTTTTAAAATAACAAACATTAGTTTTAGAATCTAATACAACATAGCCATCTTTTAATTTTTTAAAGTCGTCTTGTTCTATTGTATCTTCAAAGAATTCTTTAAGTGTTTGATAACGCATATCTTCTAAAGTTTCTAAATAATTAAATTCATCAGACTCTTCAGCTTTCTTAACTAAACCGTCTAAGAATAAATCCCAAATAATAATATTTTTTCTTTTAGGTAAAGTTTTCCAAAGTATTTTATAGTTTAATAGTTTCTTTTTAAAATTAAGTTCAGAGGCCAAGTCTTCTGGTTTAACCATAATCTTCTCCCCTTGATATTTAAATTGATAAAAAGATTCTTTAATGTCTCTGATAAACATTACATCTTCAAACTCATCTATGATGGCAGGTGCTTCTTGAAAGATACCTAATGATCTATTTTTACATAAATCCTTATTACATATAGGTGTAATTGCATTTAATTTAGGCGGACATTTATAAAAGTAACCTCCCTTCTTAACTGATTTAGCAATCGTAACTATTTCTTTTTCTGGTAATGGTATTGTAAATATTTCTGTATTTCTTTTCTTAGCTATCTCTGTTAGTTCAGCTATCGATAAGTTCTCATCTTTCTTACATTCTAAAACTAAAACATTAAATAAAAAATCGTTTCTATGATTACCAGACCATTTTTCTTGTATCATTTTTTGAACACAAGGTGGATAATCTCTCCAAGAACTTTCTGGTTCATATTTTGTTGCTTTAAAGTTTTTAATTTGTTCTAAACTTACTTGTTTAAGTTGTGCTAATTCTATAAAAGCTTCTAACATGATTGGAGTTCCGTCATTATTATATGCAAACTCTGTAGTCATCTTTGCATTAAAGTATGGCATACCTAATGCTTTATTCATTGGAAATACTTCATTAGCCATGAAGTAATCATTGTTCCATTTGTTTAAAATTTTTAAAACATCTACTTTGTTTTCCCAATCTTTTAAAAATAAAAATATGTGTAGCCCACCAGATTTTGATCTGACAGGTATAAGAGGTAAATTATTATTTTTTATAATGTCTATATATTTTTTAGAACTATAATCTTTATAGCTTTGAGGATCGACATCAATGCACCCCCATTTAATTTTATCATCACGTTCTGGTCTAAGACCAATAACGTATTTCCCTTCTAAGTGATCTTGCCATAAGTCAGCGGTTACTGGTTCGTGGAACGTGAGGTAGTCAGCTTCCCTCTTCCCCCTTTCATCTTGGCCACCCGTTAGGGTGACCTTAATGAATTGACCAGAGTCGCCTTCAAACAACTCTAGTAATTTATGTTGCATTAGAACGGTGTTGCTTCGCTATTACTTACTTTTTTTATTTCAACTTTACCGTCTTCTTCAAATGCTACCTTACTAAAGATGTCTTGTTTTTTACAACTTTCATAAAAAGCTTTTGATGTTTGTAATGCATCTAGACTCTTGCTTGGATCTAATACTGAATCAAATTCGATTGTCCAACCGTACCAAGAGTTCTGACTATTAGACTCTTTAGTTGCTTTAAGTCTATATACTTGAGACCAAGATGGTGGATTAAACATTCCATTTTTACCTTTGATCTTTCTACTAATAATCATAGAATTCCACAACTTAGATTTTTTCTTTTGTGTGACCTTCATTGGTATTAGAGCGTTTTCAATCGGCTCATAATTTTCATTCAATAATTGAACGAAGTGATTACCAGTATCTTCGATATAATTACCATTAGGTAATCTATCTTTACCATCATCGCCTTTAGTTGTTTTAGTCATGATAGATGGATCTGTATGAATTGCTACAGGTCTACCAAGACTATCTCCTCTGTCTTGCCATTCATTAAAAGTATTATTGTAATGACATGCTACAGCAAGAACGCCTTCCTTTGCTTTGTACAAAGAGCCTGTTATCTCATTAAAGATATCTCCTTGTTTAGCGTTTTCATTATACTTTGCACTATCCTCATCTAGTACAGCTGAGCTAGAGTAAAGTATTTTAAGTAAAGGTAATCTTGTATCACGTGCTGTGATATTTTCAGTACCTTGACCCGATAAAGCTTCAAGATCCATTTTTACTGGAACTCCAGCTTCTTTTTTTGTTGCTACTTCTTTAGTAGCGTTTTGTGCTTCAGACATTATTTGTCCTCCTTCTTAATGGTTACACGGTTTGCAACGTAAACTCCAAACAAATCATTTGGTACTTGTTTACCTTCTTGTATTTGTTCTCTTACGAATCCTTTAAGAGTTGCCCAATGAATGTCTTGTTTCTGTTTTACGTTATACCCTTTTGCTTGAGCATCTTGTATTACAGATTGAGCGACTTCATCTTGACCCTTACCAAATTCAAGAGTTACGTTATTTTTGATTAAGTCTCCATGTCCGTTCTCACGTAACCAATTGTGAGCACGTTCTTTGAAAGACTCATTGATGTGAGCTTGGTAAAAAGGTTTAACACTTACCATGCTTCCATCGGTTAGCTCCATCATGGATATTCCCGCTTCACGCATTAAGTTTGGAATGATATTATCAGAAAGATGTATTTCTGCTTCTTTAAGTTTTTTAATTTCTTCTTCAGCATTTTTTATCTGTTTCTGAGTTTCCAAAAGCTTATTGCAATTTGAGGCAATATCCGCAGATTTCGCCGTATCAATCTTAATGATCGATTCTGCTTCTAAGTCCATATTAGAACCTCCTTGCGTGAGTGTATAAATTATTTCTTTACTTAATGCAACAATTAAATTAAAAATATTTTGTTATAACATGAAATATATTTATAAGACTAAACCTTTTGAACATCAAAGAGAAGCACTTAAACAAGGTGCTGAATCAAATAATTTCGCATATTTTATGGAAATGGGTACAGGTAAAACAAAAGTCTCTATAGACAATGCATCATATTTATTTACACAAAACAAAATTAAGAATGTAATTGTGATTGCACCTAACAGCGTATATCTCAATTGGAAAATAGAAATTGAAATTCATTGTAGTGTTGATTATAAAATCATGGCACACAAAGTTGATGTAATGCATTCTCCACAATTTAATGATCCATTAAAATTAACTTGGTATCTATTTAATGTTGAAGCCATGAGTCATAAATCTGGATTAAAAAAAGTAAAAGAAGTTTTAATAGAGTTAGATAAAACAATGGTAATAATTGATGAAGCTACTACGATTAAAAATAGAACTGCTAAGAGAACAAAAAATATAATTGAACTTGGTAAAGGTGTTGCTTACAAAAGAATTTTAACAGGTACTCCAGTTATTAAGTCACCACTCGACTTATATAGTCAAGTCGCATTTCTAGATAAATTATTATTAGGACATGGATCGTTTTATACGTTCCGAGCAAGATACGCAGTAATGCATGAAATAGATATGGGTGGAAGGTCAATATTGTTACCGAAATACTATACGAACTTAGAAGAGTTAGAGCAGAATTTGAAAAAATTTTCATATCGAGTTCGTAAGGTAGACTGTCTAGACTTACCAGAAAAATTATATACCCAATATTATATCAATTTAAAAGATGAGCATCAACAGGCTTATAATCAATTAAAGAAGAATGCGTGGGCCGTGATCCAAAACAAAGAGGTTAGTTACTCTAATAAATTAACTGAGATATTAAAGTTACATCAATGTGTCAATGGTCATGTCAAAACGGATGACCATAAAATAATAGAGTTTGATGACCCTAAGTTAGATCAGTTGTTAGATGTAATTGAGGAGAACGAGGGCAAGTTTATTATCTGGGCTAACTATATCTACAACATTGAAAAAATTATTAATGTTTTAAAGGATAGATATGGAAATGACTCTGTAGTTAGTGTATATGGTAGTGTAGATGCCGAACAAAGAATTAGAAATGTCAAACGATTTGAAAACGATAACGCTGTGCGTTTCTTTGTTGGTAATCCTAGCACTGGTGGTTATGGGCTTAATCTGGTGGCAGCCAGTTATGTCATCTATTACTCTAATTCTTATAACTTGGAAGTTCGTGAACAAAGCGAAGACAGAGCTCACAGAATTGGACAAGATAAAAATGTGCTTATTATCGATTTAATAATTAAAGATAGTGTGGATGAGATGATTATCTCAGCTTTAAAAAATAAAATTAAACTAAGTGCAAAAACACTTGGCGAAGAAGCAAAGAAATGGTTATCTTAAATGGACTTAATTATTTTTGCAGATGGTTTATATCATTTAGTTCCTGTAACTAAAACAATGTTATCTAGTCTAGAAATTCCTAAAGATGTAAATTGCTTAGATCTCTGTGATATTATTATAGAAAATTTTATATTTAAACAAGAATTTTTTGGTTGTTATTGTTCGGTTGAATAAAATTTTTCAACCCTTGCTAACCATTTTTCTTCATACTCTAGAAGCATTTGTTCATCCATTTGAAATCTTTGAAATAATAAATCAGGAGTGCACATAGCAATTAAACCCATCTTAATATCTCCATATTGTTTCTTATGAGCTAACGAATAGGCTGCAATTTGATAATAATAATCTTCAATCCATTCTTCTCTTTTAGGTTTATTAGATTGTTTAAAATCTAAGATAGTAGGTTGACCCTTATATTCACAAACTAAATCTGTTGAACCTGCCCATCTATCTTCATAGGCAAGAGATACTTCGGATCCATATACTTTAGTTAATTCTGGTAATCCTTTTACAATTTCGTGAGCCATGAGCCGTGCTTCGGTACCCTTCTCTGAAAGGCTTAAATAACCTATACCATTAATGTATTGCTCTAATACATAATGCATTTCAGTTCCACGAGTTGCAGCCTTTTGTGTAATTCGAGCAGCCTCTTGATAACCGACTCTTTCTCTCCAACGATCTAAACTTTTTCGCTTGTCTTCTGATTGAGTTTTTGATAGAATAGTTGTGACAGAGGGAACATTATATTCTCCGACCTGGTAAAGGCGTGACCCAGTTTCCTCGTCAGTCTCTCTAGAATATTTTTCATATTTAAAAGAATGATCCCAAGAAAAACCTTTTACAGTAAAGGCTGTTTCTTCTTTAATTAATTCCATTAGGAATTAATAACTAAAAATTATTTGAAAGTACAGCTAAAAGTATTGCAGCCATTCCACCTATAATCCACTTTTCTATTCTTAAAATTCTTTGTTCTAATTTTTCAATTTTATCAAATGTTTGTTTCTGCATGATTCGACAGACCTTTTCATGATATTCAATTCTGTCTATTGCAGTTTTTCTAGCCATTAGATAATCTTTTGTTGAGCGATTGCTTGTCCTAAAGTATCTTGTGGAAACAATGCACTATATTGTTGAGGATCTGTAACTTGTGTATTTACAGGTGTTGGAGCAGATGGTTGAGCAGGAGCTCCTCTAGAAACTGTTTGTCTTAAAGTTTCTTGTGTTTGTTGATTTTGTTGAGAGATTTGTTGTTCTTTTTCTTCTTGCTCTTTAGCTTGAGAAACTTGTTTCATTATTTCTAAATATTGATTTGTTAAATCTGCTGTATCTTCATCAGACATTCCAGCGATAGTTCCAAGTTTTGTAATGTGTTCTAACACACCATCAAAACCTTTATTACCTGCAATTTTAACTCCTTGAGATACCCACTGCATAAATGCAGGATTAGACATAACTCTTAATGCAAACGCCCCACCATAACCAAAGATTGGAATACCTAATAAGAATAAAGGATCTCCAGTTCCAATTGCAACTGTAGCACCCCCTCCGATTAGTAGACCTGTACCAGCAGCACCTTTTGTTGCGGTTTGTCCTAAATCTTTAAATGGGTTTTGTCTTTCAATATAAGTAGCTAATGCATTAACATCTTTTAATGATTGGTTTAAGGTTGCATAACTCTTACCTTTAAACATAGGGTTTTGAAATAAAGTCTTTTTAGCTTCATCAGATAATTCGTCAAAGTTTTTAATAAACTGTTGAGTATTAAATAAGTTATTTCTACCTAATGCACCCAATTGACCTGTTGATGGTACTTGTCCCATTTTATTCATAATAGAAGAAATTAAAACAGCCGATCTATCTGCTCCTATTTCATTCATTAAAGTTCTTAATGTAGTATCTCCAACTTTAGATTTATTAATTAATTGATTAACAATGTTATCTATATCTGCTTTTTTAGCTAGTGGTTCTACAAATTTATCAATAATTTTTATTTGATTATTATAATAATTATTAGCTTTTTGTACTGCTTTTAAAATTTCAGCACCTTGTTTACCACCTATGGATTTTAAAGAAACTTGAATATCATCTGTTATATTACTGTATAATTTTTTATAAACTGATCTAGGTAATCTTTCGAATAAAATAGGGTCTGATAATTTTTGACCTATTGCTTTTCTTATAGCGTCTACTCCATCATATCCAATCGTACCACCTCCTATTAATTCTCCGCTTTTTTTATTAAATTTAGCTTTTGAATCTTTACTTAAAGAATCAAACATTTTTCTTATCTTTGGATCATTGATAGATGCAAAAGTTCTTTCTAATCCACCTGGTGCTTTAGCTTCATCACTTAAAAACTGTAAAGTTTTTTTCATTGAAATTTGTTTTTGTGCTTCAGGAGTTACTGATAAAAGTTCTCTAACAGCTCCATAATTTACATTATTTATATTTCTAAATCTTTGAATTGAACCAGTTGAATTAGTAATACCAAACTCTAAATCACCCATATCAATTACTTTACCACCTTTACCAATTAAGCCTCTTTTAATTACACCTGCAGCTTGTCCTGTTGTTGCAAGTCTTGGTACTTGCAAACTATCTACTACATTTTTTGTAAATACTTTTCCTAATTGGTCTTGAGATTCTTCTGCAGCGGTTCTTAATATCTGTGCAGCAAAAGGTACGTTAGCAAAAGTAGTTTCTAATGTATCAATAATAGGGTTTTCACTTGCTTGTCCTAATGTAGGTTTAGTTTTATATTTGTTAAATAGTTTTAAACGATCTGCCATGTTTAATTGCAAATTACTATTAATTTTTTGTTCTAATGTTAATTTATTGTAGGCTGCCTTACCATCTTTGACATCTAATTTTGTAGCAGCCTTATCATATATTGATTTTTCACTACCTTTAAAAATATATTTAGTTCCTCTTAATAATAAAGGCCCAGCAGTTTGTGCTACTGCACCTAACGCAAATTCCATACCTCTAGTCGTTGCGTATTCTTTTAAATCTCTATCAATCTCTGCACCAGCAAGTTGACCCATTCTTTCATAGATCTCTGAACCTGCAGCTAAACCTACACCTGAACCAACTATTGTTCCTCCAGGGCCTAATACTGTTCCAGCTATAGCTCCACCAGTAGACGTTATAGCTTGTGTAATTCCTTTACCTTCATCAATTACATCACCAAAGGTTGTTTTTGATTTATCATCTAAAATAAATTTTTTACCGTTTGCGTCTTCTAAGATAAAATTAGTTGGATCATATTCATCTTGAGTTACTTTAGGAAAAAACTTTTGTAGAGTTTGTACCTTTGATTTAAAGTTAGGTGCAGCAGAAACCGCAAATCTTATTTTAGAGTCTACTTCTGGTAAGTTATAATATCCAGTTTCAGGATTGATATCTTCATCTGATACACCCGATGGATTTAATTTACTTTTATATTCTTTTTTAAAGTCTGTTAGAAATTCAAATTCTTCTTGAGATATTTCAT
>Ga0114918_10005597_pt1 | contig 10761 bp, 10 predicted proteins | sample LantaG_FD_87015 | JGI IMG/M metagenome (GOLD analysis project Ga0114918, IMG submission 87015) | Deep subsurface microbial communities from Baltic Sea to uncover new lineages of life (NeLLi) - Landsort_02402 metaG | ecosystem: Environmental > Aquatic > Marine > Oceanic > Sediment | place... | reverse complement strand
CACAACTACTAGTATCTGTTTAGAGATTACTTGGTTAGGCTTTTGTCTTGTTAACCGGTATAGCCAAACCCCTTTCCTCCTCGTAGCCAGACCATATAGTATTTTTTCCCTTGCTTGTCAATGCCTTGTGTTATTCTGGCGAGATAGCCTTGTTTTCTCTTACGATTGGCATAAGCTACAGCTTCTGTTTTTCTAGAGAATGGCTTTTCGTAGAGATACCTTTTACCTGCAAAATTTCTTATAGCATTTTTAGACATTTTGTTTTATTGTCTCCTTTTTGTTATTTTTACTTTACCTCACCTTTTTGTTCTACCTTTTAGGCATCTTGCATTTGACTCTTTTGCTACTGCCCTTGACTTTGCGGTAGTAGTATTTTTTCCTGGCCATCAGTTTTACCTCCTTTCTACTTATCTATCCCCTGCGCAGGTTCTTGCCGTAACGCTTGCGCTTGGTGGCGACAGCCTTTTTAGCTGCCTTCTTGCGCTCTGCTTTTGTGTACGCCATCTAAGCACCTCCTATTTTAATCCCAGAAGTTCCAGTCGTCCTTTTTCTTCTTGGCAGGCTTCTTACTGGTGCCGAATATGCTATTTAGAATCTTGTCAGCTCTGGTTAGCAGGCTGTCGCCGCCGGTAGTCTTTCTTTCCCTCTGGCTAGCATGCTTAGCCTTGAGATAGGCTAGCTTAGCCTCTTCTATTTGCCTCTTCAGCTTGTAGCGTTCAGCTTTGATATAAGCCAGTCTCTCCTCTCGCTCAAGCCTGTTCTCCTCCTTAGTAGCTTCCCTAGACATGCGTCTTAGCTTGGCTTCCTCACTATTAAGCTCCTTTAGCTTCTTGCTAGCATGCTCTAAGAACTGCTTGACTCTGGTTTTAATGTTGGTAGTCATAGCTCACCTCTCTTAAAAGCCCACGATGTCATTGACGTCCTGCTGAGTGCCCACATACTGGTCAATAGCTTCTTTCATGCCAGCACTCTCAGACTGCTGTGGAGCACTTAGCCCACTACTCACCATCCTAGCTGGTGCGACGTCAATGACGTCAGGCTCGCTCATGGCGATGTCCTTGGCCTCTTGGTAACTGTTGGCGTCAATGTCTATGAACTCGCTGCTACCATCGTCTTTGGTTACCCTTAGCTTGAATCTCATATTGACCTCCTAATTATATCTGTCTCCTTGCTCTCTTAATACTTAGGTCTAGGTTAGCTGTCTTGTCAAGCAACTTCCCTTTTAGCATCCTTACAGCAGCATTCATATCTCTAGTAGGTAATTGCTCTACCTTAAAATCTACATCACCCAGCTTAGCATAGCCCCAGTTGTAAGCCTCCTGTTCGCTAGACTTACAGCCTACTACTACTAGCCTGCCGTCTTTGATTGCCCATATCCAGTAGTAAGGTAAGCCTACCCGGTGAGGCTCGGCTATTCCTGCTATATGTTGCCTGTGTAACCTGCTCTTGTGTAGTCTGCCATACATGTTCTCTTCCACTATGGTCTCCTCATTACGCCCTGTGCTACCTGTATTAAGTAAATAGCCAGCACTACCACTAGTCCTATACTTACTGCAAAGAAGAAGTAAGCTACAAAGGCAAGGTCACCTGTCAAGAAGCTAAAGTTCCAGGCTATTAGCTGAGGTAGTGTGTGGGTAAAGAAGTTAAAGGGTATCACCGCTACACTCAGGAAGCCGTAGGTGGCAGCTGTGGCTGCTACATTAAATCCCATTGCTGAGTTAACTGTACTGGCATTGGATGTGTACACGTTGTCGCCATCGCTGTGGCTGATAGCTATGGTTCCATTGCAGCCCCTGGTACAACCAGTGAACTCAGTGTCTGTTTTGCCTGTGTGGAGTATTTCCTCATCCCCTATTGTAATATAATCGCTGTCTAGAAACATATCGGTGCTTAACACTGTGATAGTGACATCATCGGCATCAATAGCACCGTCCAGCGGCGAGGTAGCTAGCCCACCGCTACCGGCTAGTATGCCAGTTAGTATGCTAGCACCTACAAAGCAAAAAGCAAAGAACATAATTAGCTTAGCCATTACAGGGCAGCCTTCCTCTCATATATCACTATTGCTGTTGCTACGAACCCGAATATCATCGGTATCCAGAACGGGTATATGCCCATCTGCCAGAATATCAGCATTGTAACCCCGACAAAGGCTAGCACCAAGAACTGGTTCTTTAGATACTTTAGTGTAGCTACCAGTACTACTACTGTTATCGGTACTGCTAGTACCAATAGCCATATTAATCCTATTGGTATGCCCGACAAATCTGACAATGTGTGCATGAAGGGATAGAGCACGTGGGTAGTGTCAGTGCTGATAGGTGTAGTTAGGAAGCCAGTAGGTTGATTGATGGAAGGTGTTACATCTTGGGTAGGTAGTTGGGTAGTGCCGACACTAGGAGTGGGTGCTCCAGAACTCATCATACTGCCTATTGTAATGGCAATGCCAGCTGGGTTGCTTCCCCAAGTAATTACCCCATCATTACTACCTGTCTCATCTGGTAAAGTAGTGCCTGTTACTATTGACTCAGGTTGATACTTCAGCTTCTCAACACTGTTTACATCTATTGTAAGATACTTCATGTATGGCATAACATCGTTTTGTATTATAGTCCAATCATTGGCATTAGATGTTACAGATGCACCAAGTAAAGGAGTAGTGTCTGTTACTTCTCCTGCTTCGCCTTCATCCACGATTATTGTTAGGTCGGTTCCGTCAGCAAGTGTTCTAACTGTATGTTCGCCGCTTGCAATGCTTGTGGCAATGACAGACAAATCCCAAACCAATCCGTCTGGAGTGCCCAAGCAGGCATATGCCTTGGTGTTGTCGGTATCATAATAAGTCACCACGACGCTGTTGGTATCAATTAAGCAGACGCTAGTCTCGCTACTCTGGTCTGCATCAAATACCTTTGCATTGCCAAGAGTCACAGTCGTCCCTGAGAAGGAATTATATTTAGAAACTCCCTTATTACCATCTCCGCTATCCGAATAAGTTATCAAGAAATGGGAACTGTCAACTTTACAAATACCTAGGTAATTCGTGTTATCTGAACTGACCTCGTACTCAGCTCCCTCAGTGATAGTTGTTCCAGAAACGGTGCATATCTCAGTGTGTCCGCTAGAATTCGTAGCATCTCTCCAAGCTACTGTGAACTTATCTGTGTCTAATTGGCAACAAGAGTGTTCGTAGGTATTATCTGCATCTATTTCCTTTATTGTTCCAGCAGTAGGTGTTGTTCCAACCACTGTAAAAGCACAAGCCTTAGCCTTTCCAGTGTCTGTAATATCTCTGTAAAAGCCAACAAACTTATCAGTATCCAGCTTGCAACAATCAGTGGAACCGTAACAACCTATATTGCTCTCAAACTCAAGAGGTGTTCCAGCCGTTATGACATCAACAGCAACAGTGCAAACACAGACAGAACCTACATCACCACCTGTCTCATCGTTGTAAAGTATTGCAAACTTGTCAGTACCCAACTGGCAACAGTCTGGGTCTTCAACATCCGTATTCTCAAACTCTTTGGCAGTTCCCCAACTGATGGTGGTGCCTGTAACTGACCCGACTCTTGCATAACCATCGTCATCCAAAGCATCGTCGGCATAGACCACGACGAACTTGTCGGTGTCTAGTTTACAGACACTCATATCTTGCCCAGGGCCATAGGGGTCATTGCTGAATACGCTGGCAGTTCCCCAAGTAATAGTGCTACCTGAAACTGTTCCAACCCTCGCATAGCCATTCTGGGTGCCGTTGTCTACATAAACCACGACAAACTTGTTGGTGTCGATTTCGCAACAGTCAATGGAACTAGACTGTGCCCCATTGAACTCACTTGGCGTGGCAGACCAATCTGCTCCGGCAACAAACCCAGATGTAATCTCTTGTGTACCAGAGACCACAGTGGCAAAGGCATTCTCTTTGTAAATTAAGTTCTTGCCGTTGCCAGATGAAGTATCGATGTATCCTTCCTGCTCAACCTCAAAAGTGTCACCTAGCTCAATACTGTCGTCATCTCCGATAGTAACATATCCATCGTAACCAGTAATCACATCAAAGCTACTCAGTAGTGTATTGCCTACTGTATAGTAGAAGTTGTTGGTAGTATTAGCACCAATAGTGTTAACAAATAACACTTTATCATCGGCCAGCATGTGAGGGATGGCTGCTCCCCCCAGTTCTACTCTAGTATCAAGCCCATCGGTATCAATAAAGCCGTGAGTGGCTAGATAGTCATTATCAACATTGGCTATCATTGCTAACTTAACGTGGGCATCTCCATTACTCTCTACTACCTGTAACTTGGTGCTGTAGGTGTATGCCAGTGCCGGCGTAACCACTAATAGGCTTGCTAGAGCTGCGAGGAGCATCCACTTTTTGTAGCTATTCAGGCGTGAAATATACGGTGACGCTACGAGATGCCTGTGTAGCAGGGCAACACCCCTCCTAGGTATATTGCTATTGAGACTCTTGATTTTCACCGTCTTCGCCTATATCTCCTTTTAGTTTTAGGTCTGCCAGCCTTGCCTATGCTGGGAGCAAGTCTCAAGTGATAGCTCCTGAAGGGGTAGGCATTTACTAAGCTCTCAGCCTTGCCTATTCTGTTAGTTCCCACATGGTAAACATGCCTCTTTGCTTCTTTATCGTAGAAGCTACTGGTAACAGTCCTCATCCTACCTGGCTGTAGCTCCTCTATGACATACTCAGGAGCTTGTCTAGTGAGTATAACCTTGTCGCCTACTTTGAACTTGGCCACTTATATTTTTCTCCTGTACTCAGGTAGACGATTTCTCAAAAAAGAACACATAGGCCACAGCCACTATAGCTGCAAAGCCCATGAGTATTGCTATTACTAAGTCTAGCCAGCCTATCATTACGCCAATAGGCACTAAGCTAGCTAGTGTTATTACGGCAGGTTTCACGCTACCTGATGTCCTGCTTACACCGTAGGCTGAGACTGCCATAATCCCTATATATATAAAGGTAGTGAACCAAATAGTGGGCAACCCGGCTATGCTTGCTACTGCTGACAGGTCTAGCGGGGTGCCAGTAATAGTCCCTCTTAGTGCTGTAGCATAGACAGGAGCATGGGTATCTCTCTCAGGGTATATCGGGTTGGTTAGTGAAGCAGAAAACACACTGGGGCATATAAGCTGTATGCTCTCTATTGAGTTAGTAAAGTAGTCCTCGCCGTAACTCGTTAGCCAGCTACCCAGCCCACTTGACTCTATAAGGTCAACGCTCCAGTCAAGCTCTAGCAGGTCAGCGAAGTATAGTACTCTAGCACCTAGCTCAGACTCTGTAGTGCCTTGGCTAGCCGAGCTACTCCACAAGTCAAAGGTGCCGACACTTGTGCTAGGTGGGTCTCCTGCCCAGGTTAGAGTAGGATTGCCTGTCAGCTCCATTGTATAAGCACCTTCCCATGTGACGCCAAGTGCAGTTGCCTCGGCAGCAGTGAAGTAGATGCTAGCAATGCCTCTGCCGTAGCCTTCATCATAGTAGGCGTAGGGTGCTGTGCTACCCAGCTCAGTGCCTCCGTCCATTAGTCTAACTATGTAAGCCTCAGTAATGTTCTCGTCGGGGTTGACGGTATAGCCTACTGAGTAGTCTACTATGTACAGCTGGTCATTGTCCTCTTGACAATGTCTGTAGGCATATACTGCATTGATGGACATGCTGTCTGGGTCAGCAATGGCATAGGCAGGTAAGGCCAGACTAGCCACTGCTATCCCAGCCCAGATGCCTAATAGAATCAGCTTATGATGCCCGAGGAACTTAGCTATCATGTATTACCTTCTTGACTTCTTCTTAATGCTTGCTTAAAGTCCTCAATGTCTTTAAGTTGTCGCTCGTAGTTCCACTTTCTAGCTAACTTACTGGCGACACCTAGCATAATTATACTACCTATAATTGCTCTAATTAGTAGCCCTATTCCTGTGCCAGGATTAATACTTAAAGCACCTGTGAATATTGTAATTGCCATAATAGTAGGACTAGATATTGCACTTACAATTAGGATTATTATTACTGCCTTTTGTTTTGAAGATTTACTATTCATATTAGCTTTATATCCTTTACTCGCTTCCTATCCGAGTAGTTACTACACCTGTAGGTCTTAACTTACTGTTACCATTAGTTTTAGCAGTTGAACCAGTTGCCCTAGTCTTTTTTCTTCTAAGATAAGTAGGTGGTCTCTCAGCTTGAGGCCAAGTACTAGTAGGAGCATACTCTGTATCTACCTCTTTATAGTGAGCAATAAACTCTCTGCGCTTTTTATCGGGTAACATTGACAGTATTAACTTGGCTATCTTCAAAGCCTTATCTCTGCTAATTCTGCCTTGTCTTACCAATCTACGTAATAGCAATACCACTCTCTTTAAGTTAGCTTTTCTAAGCTTGGCTGGTAAGCTATGCTGCTCAGCAAACTTGCGTAGTTGCTCTTTGGTGTAATTCCTGACGAACAAATCTTCCAGTGTGGTGCTCAAGGGTAACTTGCTTAGTGCCTCTGCCGATGTGCCTCTGATACCCCTGACCTTGCCTTCGCCCATAGTAACATCCGAGACTGTCTGCTGGTTCGGGTCGGGCTTAAACTCAATAGCGCCTAGTTTACCCGGTGCAGCTATAGGCTTATCAATAGTTATGTCCATGATGCCCATGTCAACTGTAAACTTGGTAGCAGTGGCAGTTTTGCCAATAGACTGTATTGTCTCATAGGCTGTCTCAGCATCTGGTGCTATCCTGACCCCTTCGGGTGGTATATTGCTGACTACATGCCTTTTGACTGGCTCTCCGTGCCCTCGGTATGGCGGATAGATGATAATCCAGTGGTCGCCAAGTCCACCACCTTTCATCTTGAGCCTACCCTGCTTCCAAGCTACAGCACCTTTAGCACTTGGTTGCCTCCGCTCTGTAAGTGCTAACTCAGGTGCCAGCATTGGTGGAAATGGAGGTCTGGGTGGCTTGGAAGTATCTAGTGGACGTCTTGGCGGTCTTACAGTTCTTGGCGGAGTGATAGGAGGAGGTGGTTGCCCAGGTTGCCTAGGGGGAATCCCTCTCCTTGTTACATCGGTGTAAGGTTGCCTAGTAACCCCAGCCCTTTCAGCCCTGCTCGGCTGCCTTGTAGTTCTAGGTGTTATCCTCTCCCTTGTAGATACTATCATTTCCCTAAGTTGTGCTAGCCGTTGCTCCCTAGCTCGACCTTCACGGATTGCCTTAGCTGTTCTAGCCGTTGCTGTCTCACGAGTAGCTACCTCATATCTCTTAGGTAATCTCAAATTGTGGGATATATACCCAGGTAGCTCCGTAGGTTGAGTCAGCTCTTTGTACTGTACCCGAGCTTCGGCTGTAAGAGTAGCTGGCAATGTCTGCAATAGCTTGTCATAGACTCTTGCACGAGCCTGTGTCTCTAGCCGTAAGTTCTCAACAAGGCTGTCATAGGTCTGTTGTAGAGACTGTCTCTGCTGTGTTACTGTTGCTAGTTCCTGTGGGCTTAACCCAGCTCTAGGCTTTGCAAGGCTACTTAGAGCATACTCCAGCCTAATCATCTCGTCTACATTACCAGCCATGTCGGGCACTAAGGTCGTAGCAAGCTGTAATCGCTTAGCTTTGGTCAAGTCCTTAACAAAGATGTCCCGTATCATGTTCCAAGTGCCTCTGAACTTCATCTTGTAAAGCTGAGTAATGCTAGGAGGCTGAGCACCTATGCCTATATCATAGCCATAGTCGTGTGCCAGCTGCTGAAACCTAACAGAGGCTTTGCCCCAGTTCATTTGCATCCTATTAAGCAGTCTAATAGCTTGGGTGTTTATAGCCTCCATCTTAATGCCCTCTACAGTAATGATATTAGGCTTGAACCCTTCGGGCATACCGAGTGTCATAGTAGTTGGAGTGTGCAAGTCAATGGCTTTTTGCCATAGCCCTTTCTCTAGTATCTCTACAGCAGCTCCGCCATACTTTGTGTTAACTACTCTAGTAGGTACTTTGGCCTTGTCAGTAATAGCATCTGCCAACTCCCTAGCTACCGCTTTAGGGTTAGGAACTGCGCCATCAAGGTCAACTGGCCTATGTAAGCCACCTTGCAGATACTCGGGGTAGCTACCATAAACAACAACTCCTCTTTTCCTTAGAATATCCTCGATGGCGCTGGTAGCTTTGTTTGGTATCTGCTGCACGACCTTCAGGCTAGGCTTCCTAACTACATTACCACTGTCCAGCGACTCGGTGAATTGCTTTGCTGTCCTTAGCCAGTCAGGGTCAACCTCCTGCATTATAGGCATGGAGATTTTCTCGCCACCTATGCCCCTGGTATAGAGTATTACAGGCTTGCCAGCATCATCCAAAACTGGCAGTAGCTTAGTACCCTTGGGATATACATTCTCAAACTCAATCCAGTTCTTATACTGTTTATAGACTGGATACAGGCCAGGCTCGGTAGCCCCTGACTTGAATAGCTTATCCCCTGCTTTGCCAAGGTCGTCAATGTTGTCAATGCCTCTCAGGGACTCAGGCAATGCTCTGACACCTTGACCTCTAACCACTACGAAAGTAGGGGCAGTCTTAACTTGCCCTATAACTGTTTTATTATCAACAGCACTAATAATCTTGGCATTGTCTGGCAGGTAGCCTGTACGAATCTGAGTAGCGTAGGTCTTAACAGCCTTGGTGTCAGTAGACACAGTGCCTACTACATTACCTAGCTTGTCTAAGACCTTGGTGTCCTGTAGTTTGTCTAGTACCTCACCCGTGAAAGTATATGGCTTGCCATTCTGTGCAGATACAAAGCCAAACGCTTTACCCTGCGGATTAAATATAATTCCCTTAACCTGGCCAGCAGTAGCTATCGCAATTCTACCCTCTCCTAAACTAGCCACCACTTTACCATCTTTGATAATATCACCAGCATCATTCAAGACACCCAGCACCTTGCCTTGAAAGTCCATAACCTTAGTGCCGGGCTTTACAAAGCCTATTACGCCCCCAGCCTCGTCAACAACTCTACCAGCAACAGCTAGACTGCCTACCATATCGCTTCCTCTTACAACATAAGTGGGTAGCAGTCCTGTGGCACTCATTTGGGTAAGAGGCAAGTAGCCAGGAGCACCGGTAAAGATAGGTTTAGTAGCTTGTATGCCTTTGCCAGTGTATTCCAAGCCAAAAGGTGTGGAGTGAATCGTAGTACCTGGGGCTGCTAAATCGTCAAGCATAGACTGTAAGCCAGTAGGACTATAGGATACAACCTCACCAGTAGAGGGAATTGTGACGGTAGCCTTTTTGCCTGCTGTCGCTAATCTACTTAGCTCCTCCATAGCTTCTCTCGTAGCTTGGGGAGCTGCCCCAGCTCTAACCTTTGATATTGCCATTGTCTCTGAATAAGTGCCTCTCCAAACTATACCCACTGGCTGTGCTTTTGGCTTGAACCAAGTTTCGATAGGCTCCCACATTGACTTTAAGGTCTGCACTGGATGTCGTAGGCTTGTAATAGGTGCAAGTATTATGCCACGAGCTGTCACCATTGTAGCCCTAGGAACTGATGTCCCTACCTTAACAGCTGCCGAAACACCTTTAACAGCCGAGTAAACAATAAGAATGTCACCAGCTACTGACAATGCCATTATGCCGGCTTCGGCAGGAGTCCAACCACCTTCGGCAGCCTGTTGCCCGTATCTTATGGAGCCATAGACAGGAATAGAGCTAAGAGCTATTTCCTTAGCAAAGGTAGCAGGCTCTTTCTGAGCATACATTACTATTTTCTTAGGAGTAGAGGCATTCTCATACTCAGCATACCACTTGTATTCTACTAAGTCTTGCTCGCTACAGCCAGAAACGGCTTGGATTACCTTATCCGAAGCCCCTGCATTGATAGCCCCTACCACATCCACCGAGTCAGGGGCAACATAGGGTGCTATCCCAGCGTATTCTTTGTCGCTTAGGCTCTCAGGCTTAACTAGCCAAGCATATTCTGTAGGCGTTAGCCTACGGGTAGACATTATAGCTGTAGTAAGTCCCTTCTCGGTAGGCTTGAACTTCTCTGGCCTGAGTACTATATCTAGCCAGTATTGCTGTTTGTCTGAGGCAGTCATTTTGCTAAGGTCAGGCAAATTCATCTGTACTACTGGGTTATCAGCAGTCCCCATAGTAGGCATAGACTGTAGGGCTATCTTAAAAGCCCTTTCAACCTCATAGTTGCCAAACAATATGTCTAGGTATCTGCGTTGCTCATCGAACTTGCCCTTCTGGAGCAAGTCTCTAACAGCACCATAGAGGTCGGGTATCATAGCAGGTAATGTGCCAGCAGCACTCATGCTAATTGTGGGGTCTGGTATTTGGTATTTTTTCATAAAGGTCATAGCCTCATCCCAAGTAGTCTGAGCCATACTTATAGCAGCGTCAAAGCCCTTGGTCAAGGCCACCTGCACCTGCTCAGGTGTCAGTTCTTTCTTCAGCTTCTCAAAGTCAGAGTTAAGTATCCACTTACCATCACCTAGCTGTGTGTAATTTGCCATTGCTGCTTTTTGCTTGTTAAGCTCATGCCAAGCCTGCTTACCCTGGCTAATAGCCTTGTCTGAGACGCCTATCTTTCTCAGAGCATCTGAGACAGTAGCTACCTTGCGGGCTTGGTCTACAGTCTTGTCGCTTGACCTCTGGTAGCCACCTATGCCGTTGTCCAGGGCTGAGACTATGTCTATGTTAACATTGCCAGTCTTAGGGTCGCCGATGGCAAAAGGTCTTAAGTCCTCCCACGCTTTAACTTGGGCTAT
>Ga0114918_10005595_pt1 | contig 10764 bp, 8 predicted proteins | sample LantaG_FD_87015 | JGI IMG/M metagenome (GOLD analysis project Ga0114918, IMG submission 87015) | Deep subsurface microbial communities from Baltic Sea to uncover new lineages of life (NeLLi) - Landsort_02402 metaG | ecosystem: Environmental > Aquatic > Marine > Oceanic > Sediment | place: Baltic... | reverse complement strand
TTTCAAAGCCGCTGACCATGCAGTTGCTGCTGCAGTTGGTGATGTCGCCGTTGTTGCTGTTGTAGCCCACAAGGCCTCCAACACTTCTACCGCCATTTACCACACCGGTGCTGTAGCAGACGGCGATACTACCTTTGTTCTCCCCTACGAGACCACCTACATACAAACCTGAATCGCTTATGTTGACATCCACGACACCCAGGTTCTTGATATTGGCCCCCGACTCCAGTTGGCCAAACAGCCCCAAACAGCCCTGCCCCTGAATCGTCAGATGTGAGATCATGTAACCGTTGCCGTCAAAGATGCCGGTGAATGGAGTTCCTTCAAAATCCCATGTGGCGTCATTAGTGTCCGGTGCAATCACTGCTCTGTCAAAAACACAGCGTCCAGGCAGGTTTGGATCGAGGTCAATGTTGGCAGTCAGGATAAAGTGCTTGCCATAGTCTTCCGGTGTCTCGCCAAGAGCGATGAGGTCTTCGAACGTAGCGATCTGATACGGGTCGTTAGGCTCCCACGTGCCGCCGGCGTATTTCCTTATTGCTACGGCATTGACATCGTAGAAGAACATGTCGGCGCTGTTAGGCGGCGGGGTGGTTTTGCCGGTCAGGTGGGCCGTATCGTCACTGAAGCTTAACTTCAAGCGAACATCGCTTTCTGTGCCGTCGGCGGTTTTGCCCTCGAATTCGATTGTCGTTTCGTCGATAACGGTTCCGGCAAGGCCGGTCATGTTGAAGATTTCATTAAGGCTGCGGCCATATTCGGCGCCAGCATCGTCGGTCAGGTTTGCATCGACTGTTTCAAAGGAAGCAACGCCTGCATCAGAATCGACAGCTAATCGGAATTGACCGGTGACGGCATAAGTTATGTTAACGCCCGCAAAACCGCCGGTCTTGATAACTGCGCTTTGGTCGGAGCTGAATACATAAACGCTCTTTCCGGCTTCGGCTGGTCGGCTCACAGCATAGACAGTGAGCAAGATAAGAAGCAACATCGTTAATTTGCTTATTTTAGCCATTTTAAATGATCCTCCTTTTAAAAGAGCGCTACTGGTAATCCCGATATTATTGTAGCTAATAGTTAAACGAAAAGCAAGGATTTATCGGTCGATTCGCGGTTCTGTGACAAAACAAAGAACGCCGTCTCACGGAGATTTTCCTGGAATATTGTTGATTTTTAGTAAAATCTTAGTATAATATACAACAAATTGAATATAGAGTATATAAGATCGGATAACAGGACAACGGGAGATACAATGTAAATTGATCAGTGAATTGGAGAATTAGTCGTGGATTCCTGCCCATTCGGCTTCGCTCAGGGCAAGCTCTGCGCAGGAATGACAAACAACAAATATCTGCGTTTATCAGCGTCTATCTGCGGTTTATGAAATTAGCTATTTGAAAAAACAAAACCAAAGCCGGCCTTTGGCCGGAAATTCTAAGCACTAAGCTCTAAATCCGAAACAACGGTATTAAACATAGCTTAGTTGAAAAAACAAAGCCAATGTTAATATGGGAAATATAGTATTAAGTCAGTAATGGCAAGGGTTTATGGAGATTTAGATGATTTTTGGCGGTTTTGGGCATGAAAAAACAAAGCCAAACAAACCCAATCTATGTTAGCTCCCAGCACTGCTGTGGGGTTGAAAACGAAGTTGAAAAAACAAACCCAATTTTCGAAAGGGCAAAATGACGTTAAGTTGGCAATAATAATAGTTTATGGGATTTTGATGGACCGGAGCGGCTAAAAAACAAACCCAATTCAAAGCCAATCAAAGCCAATCAAAGCCAATTTTGAGATCGTCGCGGCCTGGATTTGCCGGGCGAGGATTGCTGCCTGCGCCGGATAAAATGGCTTGAAAATTTATCCGGCGAGTGTACACTGTCCGATTGTAGTAGGGTGGGCATTGCCCACCAACTTTGAAAATGGTGTGCTGTGCACACCCTACAAGTTTTTTGATATGTGAGAAGGAATATGACTGAATCACCGATAAACCCGCAGAATCAGCGGATTTCGGATAACCGAATCGAGCCGGCACAGAGAATCAAGAGGTTGCCGCCCTATCTGTTCGGGCGATTGAACGCGCTGAAACTGGCAAAGCGTCAGGCGGGCGTGGACATTATCGATCTGGGCATGGGCAATCCATCGGACCCGGCGCCGCAGATCGTGATTGACAAGCTGTGCGAGGCTGCACGGGACCCGCGCAATCACCGCTACAGCGCTTCGAAAGGGGTCAAGAACCTTCGAGCTGAAATCGCGAAGAAATATGAGCGCAAATGGAACGTTCAGCTCGACCCGGAGACCGAGGTGCTGGCCTGCATCGGCTCGAAGGAAGGTTTCAGCCACTTGTGCCTGGCGATGATGGGCCCGGGCGATACGGCGATTGTTCCTGACCCGGCGTTCCCGATACACAACTACGCCGTGGCTCTGGCCGGCGGAAACGTTGTATCGGTGCCGCTCGGCAATGACGACAAGTTCATCAGCAACGTCACGATGGTACTGGAGAATATGTACCCAAAGCCCAAGCTGCTGATTCTCAATTACCCACACAATCCGACTGCAATGACCGTCGATGAGGGATTTTTCGAGCCGGTCGTCGAGCTTGCAAAAAAGTTCGGCGTGGCAATAATTAATGACTTTGCCTACGGCGAGACCTGCTTCGACGGCTACAAGGCGCCGAGCTTCCTTTCGGTCAAAGGGGCGAAAGACGTCGGTGTCGAATTTACTACGATGAGCAAGCCGTACAATATGGCAGGCTTCCGCATAGGTTTTGTGGCGGGCAACAGGGATATGATCGATTATCTCGCCACGATAAAAGGCTATTACGATTACGGCATCTTTCAGGCAATACAGATCGCCGGTATTATCGCCCTGCGGCACTGCGAAGAAGATATGATCGCTCAAAACAAGAAATATCAGTCGCGGCGGGATGTGGTCTGCGATGGTCTAAGAAGGATCGGCTGGGATGTGGAAAAGCCGCGAGCGACAATGTTCGTATGGGCGAAAGTGCCGAAGGAACACTCCCAGGGCAAGGGCAGCATCGATTTCGCGATGGACCTGATGGAGTACGCGGAAGTTTCAATCGCTCCCGGCAGAGCGTTCGGCGAGGGAGGCGAAGATTATATGCGCATCGCTCTTGTGGAAAACGAGCAACGTCTCCGCCAGGCGATTCGCAACATCAGCAGATACGTACGCAAAAGCCAGCAGTAGGAATTTTCGATTGCCGATTGTCGATTGTCGATTTATGCCTCGTCTTTGCTCGGTATGAAGAACTATTCATCCTGAGCGGAGTCGAAGGGCCAGTGACATAAAGATCAGACCAAAATTCGTAGAAAAAGTCTGCACATTCACGACCGCCGGAAGACCTATAATATAATTGCCCAAGTCTTCAAAACCTGATTTATGGCTTCTTCCCGCCAATAACCGGGTATGGATCAGAGAAAAGACTTGACTTTTCGAGCTCTATCTGGTTTAATATTACTATTAGGATCCATAGCCGCAAAGCGGTCTATATGGATAGCGAGAATTTGTCCCAACGAGGGTGGAATTTGATGAAATGGGGATTTCCAAAATTCCTTGAACGCGGACGTATAATGTTAGTCGTTGCAATTATTGCATACGGACTGACTATACCTGCGTATTGCCAGACACAGGACATTGTGCTGCTTCTTGAGCAGACTCCTGTTAAAGGCGGTGAAATAACTCCGGGCGCGGGCGTTCATCATTTTAAGCCGGGTACGGAGGTTATGCTGACCGCAGTCGCCAAGCCGGGCTATAAATTTATTTACTGGCTGGGTGAGGTAAGTGACGCCACGGCATCCAGCACTATTGCATATCTCAATAAGCCAAAGGTCATTATCGCGGTATTCGAGCAGGCCGAACACGGTATTTCGGCTGATGGAAAAGGCTTGTCCGCCGCCGGTGGAGGAGGCCCGGGCGGCCTGTTCCCTACCGCTTTAGATTTGAGCCGGCCGGGGGGCTTTAGCGGCGGCGGCGGTGGTGGAAAAGCAAAACCACAAAAGTATTATTATGTTATGAAAGACAATAAACCAACGCCGAAAGCGCCGGAAGTTCCGGAACCCGCAACAGGGCTATTGTTGCTACTGGGCGGTCTGTTCGCATTTAAACGGCGCGGCCCAAAGAGAGTTGCCGGATAAATAGCTGCCGCTGAAAAAGCCGGAACAACCGCAAAGCGGGATTTTAACAGGGTACACATCGAGAGCATAATTTCTATGATTGGTATCATTATAATATTACTGTTTGTCAGCAAAGCTGTGACGCCGCGCAAACATCCATAGATTCAACAAAGTAAAGCTCATCTTACTCGAATCTATAGCCGCACTTGTCTTGTGTAATATGTTCCGATTCGGTTCTTGGGTATTTTCTGCAGTTTAAGGGACGAACCGGATAAATGGAACAGAGGGCCTTGTTATCCGGTGTGAACTTCAGGAATGGGCAGACGCTCGGCAGTTTGCAGCACTCACCGCAATTTACGCACTGGCCTTTGCGCCTTTCGGAGACAGGCAATATTGCCGTGAAGGTCCTTTTTGTTTTGGCAATCCATGTATTTTTATTATCAGTCATAATTCGGTACTTCGACATAACATTATCATATAATGCTGCTAAAAGCAAGTGCCTCGACAAGACTCCTTCATCTCTTTATCTTCGGAGTGATTTTATGATTTCCTGAAGACGGCCACTACGTTTTCGATCTCCACCACGAACAGGCGATTGTCGCCCTCGAAATCGACGGGAATGGCCCCCTTGGGATTGAACAGCACCTTGTCATATTGGCGAAGCGGTATGTCCGGTGAGTGTTCGACCTCGGCGGAAATTGTGATGATTCGGCCGGTGATTGTAGGAATTTCGATATTGTCCGGAAGCTGGATCCCGCCCTTGGTCTGTTTTTTGTCCTCGTCCTTGCGAATCAGGACGCGCTTACCTATCGGCTCGACCGTCTCAAGCGGCGGTGTTTCGGTTTTCTTGTCTTTACCCATTTCACTTTTTTACCAATAAACTACAATTGTTCAACAGCATATTATACATATCTCAAATTATTTATGCAAATTTGACGTTAAAAAACCGCAATCTTTCAATTTTCCGGATTTGTGCTGGCAGCAAGTATCCTGTGTTCGTCCCTCAATCCTTCCCTCCTTCTTGCAGTTTCTTGAGTCGAACAATTTCTTTTTCTATCTCTTCGAGGACCTCTATATTCTTTACCTCATCATCGACGCTGAAAATAATAAATACCTTGCCTCCGTATTTTAGCTCAAACTCTCGGAAGCTTGCCCTCATCCTTTCGGAAGGAGAATAATTGCCGAAGTTCGCTTTAGCGGTTACAGGTTTTATCTGTATGCCAAACGCTTTATTACCAACATGCCCCAGATAATCGACATCTCCCGCGTGGTCAAGTTCCGGCTCTGACTCGACGAATCTAACATCCAAAAACTTTTGCTCCAAAGTTCCGGTTACGACAGATTTTTCTCTATAAAAGCCGTCGAAGGTTCGGTTGATGGTCAGGTTATATATGTACTCGATACAGTCCTGTAGCGTTAGTTGATTGAACGCCTCCTTCCACTCAGGTATAACAATTTCTGTGATTTTAATATATAATCTCTCGCCGAGTTCTACGAGTGTATCCTTTGTGATTTTCGCAGGATTCTTTCCCTTTGTATGTGCTTTTTCAAAGTACCAATTTTCCCACTCCTCAATAGTCTTTGGCTGGCACTCTCTGATTAAGGCCATAACGGTCCCTACTTTGTTTGGACGCGATAATTGATACGTTTGGTTGGCATAATTCAACACTTTTTCTTTCTTACCGAAATTCTTCGAATGTATTTTCACTTTGAAAATGCTCCCATTTGCGCCAGATACATAAATTTCTTTTTGAATTTGAAATCCGTTTCGGTGTCTATTGATACTAAGCCCTCTTTAACCAAGTGAGCATTTATAAAGGTTTTGTTCTGCAAATATAAATAGCAGAGTAAATTGTTGTCACGATCATGTTTTACTACATCAAACTTCATAAAAACTTTTTGTCCGCGTGTCTTATCTCTTAGAAATTGAATCGCTTGACTGCTAAGTTCAGGCTTTTCCTTTATACCAAGCAATCTCACATTCAGCCCATTTCCTATAACCAAACGCTCTGGTGAAATGACATCTTTCACACCGTAATATTCTTGTTTTTTTGAAGTGTGATTATTGATTTTCGAGCCGAACTGTAGTTTTCTCGGATCGATTTTTTTGTCGAATTCGATGGGATCTTTGAAAACATAAGGCAATTGCTTGACCGTTTCTTTATAGTCAACATATGCATTATTTTGCCTAACTATTTCAAATTCAGCTTCTTCAAACATCATCTTCTGACGCATACCTAACTTCTCTTTTATCATCGGCAGGAATTCCGGATTTATCTCGTATCCAACGGAATTTCTGCTGAGTTTTTTGGCTGCTAGAGAAGTTGTACCACTGCCAAGAAAGGGATCAAGTACCGTATCATTCACGAAACTGAACATTTTGATTAAACGGCTCGGTACTTCTTCAGGAAACATCGCTAAGTGCTTGTCCTGCTTTTCACCCGGTATATTCCAATGACCAGTGAAAAACTGGTTCCATTCTTCGATTGTCATTCTCGATTGTTCTTTGATTTCTTTGCCGACTCTGGGTGCGGCACCGTGTTTCTTGAAAATCAGAATAAATTCATAATCGATCTTGAGAATTCCATTTCTGGGGAAGGGAAACGATCCCATTATGGTTGCTCCGCCCGTAGTGTTACAGGTCGTAACCTTTTGCCAGATAATCGCCCCCATGTAATCAAAGCCTATGGTTTCGCAGAACTTTATGATCTCAGTTCTTATAGGAATAACCTTGTATCTTCCATAATAAACGGAACGGGCAAACTGGTCGCCGATATTCACACATAAACGACAGCCTTGTTTCAAGACCCTGTGGCATTGGTTCCAGACTATGTTAAGGTTATTGATATAATCTTCATAGCTATCATCAAAGCCTATTTGACTGCCGTTTCCATAATCTTTGAGCTGCCAATATGGAGGGGATGTAATAACAAGATGGACCGACTCGTCAGCCACCTCCATCATATTCCTTGAATCGCCAACAATTATTTTATGATGTATCATCTTTAGCTCATTAGTTTTTTCAGCAAAGCCCGCTGGAAGTGCAGGCGGTTTTCGGCCTGGTCGAAAATAATCGAGTTGGGCGATTCGACGACCTCGTCTGTTATTTCCAGGCTGCGATAAGCCGGCAGGCAGTGCATAATCTTCACATTGGGCGGCGCGGATTTAACCAAATCGGCATTGACCTGGAAACCTGCAAAATCCGCCTGGCGCTTTTGCTTCTCAGCCTCTTGGCCCATACTGACCCATGTGTCGGTATAAATGATATTGGCATCGAGAACAGCGGCGCCCGGGTCGTTCGTCTGCCGGACGCTGTCGGCCGATATTTGGTTTACATGTTCGATAGTCTCGGCGTCAAGCTCGTAACCGGCCGGCGATGCGATCACCATTTTCATATGCAGCTTTGCGCAAGCATGCGCCAAAGATCGAGCGACATTATTGCCGTCACCAATAAACGCGATCTTTACGCCCTCGATATCCTTGCAATGCTCCTGGATTGTAAGCACATCAGCCATCGCCTGGCAGGGATGCAGCCAGTCCGTAAGGGCGTTAATGACGGGCACGGTTGCATATTTGGCCAGTTCGGTGACCGTGCTGTGCTCGAAGGTTCGCGCCATAATACCATCGACGTACCGGCTCAGGACCCTTGCGATGTCTTTGACCGGTTCGCGTTTGCCGATGCCGCCGATATCCTCCGGTTTGACGTAGATCGGATTGCCGCCCAGGTCTGTCATAGCGACCTGGAAACTGATTCGCGTTCGCAGGCTCGGCTTTTCGAATAGCATTGCGAGCGTTTTGCCGGTAAGGCATAAATCCTTGCCGCCGACGGTATATAGGCTCTTTAGCCGCACGCTCATCCGAAGTAATTCTTTTAGAAGTTCCGTCGGATAATTATTAATGGAAAGAAAATCTTTCATTATTCAACCTCACTCATAACACTATCAAGAATCTCAATGGCCTGGTCGATTTGGGCATTCGTGGTAATCATAGCCGGCATGAATCGCAGGACTGTGCCGCTGGTGCAGTTGATTCGTAAACCTTTCTCCAGGCATTTATCGACGATATCATTGCCCGGGCTGGTTAACTGAACGCCGATCATCAGGCCGATGCCGCGAACGCTGTCAATAATGAAATGTTTCTGTTTCAACTGTTCGAGCTTATCTTTTGCGTATTGGCCCATCTCAACGGCGTTTTCAAGCAGCTTGTCTTCTTCAATTGCCTCAATTACCGCGATGCCGGCAGCGCAGGCCAGGGAGTTTCCGCCGAACGTCGAAGCATGTTTGCCGGGTACCAGCGAAGCGGCGATTTCTTCTTTTGCCATCATCGCCCCGATTGCAACTCCGCCCCCGAGGGCTTTTGCCATCGTAATGATGTCCGGCTCGACGTCGAAATGCTGGTATCCGAACCATTTGCCGGTCCGGCCGATTCCGGTCTGGACTTCGTCTAAAATCATAACGGCTCCATTTTCATCGCAGAGCCGGCGAATCGCTTGTAGATATTCGGCGGTCGCAACGTTGATTCCGCCCTCGCCCTGGATCGGCTCGACCATGACCGCCGCTACTTCGTCGCTGAATGCCGATTCGAGTGCCGCAACATCATTGAACGGCACATAAGTGAAACCCGGCAGCAACGGCAGAAAGCCCTCGTGATATTTCGGCTGAGCGGTCGCAGTTACCGTGGCGAAGGTTCGGCCGTGAAAGCTGCCCTCGGCGGTTATGAATTTATACTTCTCCTGTGCCGTGTGCAGGCGTGCCAGTTTCAGTGCCGCCTCATTGGCCTCGGCGCCGCTGTTGCAGAAGAAGCACTTGCCGCCGAAGGCCCGTTCGCTCAGCAATTTTGCCAGCATGCCCTGCGGCTCGGAATAAAAAGTATTATCGATATGCAGAAGCTCGCCGGCCTGTTTGCGCAGGGCCTCGACGACCTTGGGATGGCAGTGGCCTAAACCGCTGACGGCCCAACCGGGGAACATGTCCAGTATTTTATTGCCTTCGGCGTCATAAAGGTAACAGCCCTCGCCTTTGACGATTACCCGCGGCAGACGACCATAATTGGCGATAACATACTTGTCAAACAATTCAATTGTCTCCTGTGTAGTCATAATTCGTATCTCGTTTCTCGTGTTATGTTATTGTCATTCCTGCACAGGCAGGAACCTTTCTTTTATTTCACTATTTGTGTTCCGATTCCCTTGTCGGTATAAATTTCGAGCAGCAGCGAGTGGGGAATCCGGCCGTCGATAATATGCGCCTTGCTGACTCCCGCGTCCAGCGCCGTTATACAGGCCTCGACTTTTGGGAACATCGCATCGGTGATAATTCCGGCGTCGATCATCTCCTTAATCTGCTCTTCATTCAAACTCGATACCCAGCTTTCAGGATCTTCGATGTTGGTTCGTATCCCGTGAGTATCGCTGACGACGACGAGCTTCTCAGCAACGACTTCGGCGGCAACCATTCCCGCGGCACTGTCGGCGTTAACGTTTAATTTTCCGCCAGCCTTATCCTTGGCGACTGAGGCGATTACCGGTATGGTTCCGTCGGCACATAATTTCCTGAGCAGTTGTCCGTTCACATCCGTGACTCGCCCGACGAGTCCTACGTCGATTTTTCGCCCATTTTCGCCGGCCAGACGCAAGGTCTTGGCAAACAGTGCACAACTGCCGAGCGAATGCAGTCCCATCGACTCGCATCCCAATTCGGTCAGCATCTCACAGAGCGGCGTATTGATTTTGTGCACGAGCGTATGCTCGGCGATAGTCAGGGTTCTCTTGTCGGTATATCGCCGGCCCTGCACCCAGACCGGTTCTAAGCCCGCTTCGTTCATCGCCCTGGTAATAGCTTTACCGCCGCCGTGGACGATAATCGGCCGCATACCGACCGTCGCCATAAAGGCGATATCGGTCAGCAGTTTTTTTTGCAGAGACGTATCGTCCAGGATGCTTCCGCCGAGCTTGACAACTACGATCCGCTCGCGGAAACGCCTGATATACTCCATCGCCTCAATTAACGCACCAGCTTTTGCAATAGCCTTTTCCATGGAAACTATCCTTGAAAGTAATCGCTTGAGTAAGCCGCTTAATCTATTGATTTTCCCTCGTTTCGTCAAGGCATATTTATTGTTGCTATCTTAAAAATTATTAACTTTACGGCGATTTTCTTGAAATTGATTTCGAGAATTTCTGTTATTATATGCGCGAGGATGGTATACGTTTCGATTACCTTGGTAAAAATATGGTTCGTTCGACTAATAAAAACAAAATCAAGACAACTCGCCCGTCGAGTCTTGATCTCAAGGCCGGCCAGAGACTGGGCAAGTACCGGCTGGCAAAGCACCTCGGCGAAGGCGGAAGCTGCGAGGTCTGGAAGGCCCGCGATACTGTCGAGAGCATCTGGGTGGCCCTGAAGATACCGCTGGCCGACGTAAACGGCAAGCGGGATAACCAGGCTCTGCTTCGTGAAATCCGCCTGGTCGCACAACTTCGCCATCCACACATTATGCCGGTTAAAAACGCTGATATTATAGGCGGCCAGGCCGTCCTGGCAACCGAGCTATCGGTCGGAACACTGGATGACTGCTCGAGGCCGATGAGCGTCCGCAGAATTATCTCGATCGCCGCCCAGGTCCTTGACGG
>Ga0114918_10005594_pt1 | contig 10765 bp, 10 predicted proteins | sample LantaG_FD_87015 | JGI IMG/M metagenome (GOLD analysis project Ga0114918, IMG submission 87015) | Deep subsurface microbial communities from Baltic Sea to uncover new lineages of life (NeLLi) - Landsort_02402 metaG | ecosystem: Environmental > Aquatic > Marine > Oceanic > Sediment | place... | reverse complement strand
TGAGCGTTATTCCATGACCACGATCGTCCCAGGCGGACAGGCCGGTGCGGTCGGCGGACCAGCAACCACCAAGCTAGGCGTACAGGCGCAACTGGATGCGATGGCATCAGCCCTGCGGCAGATGGCCGGCAATGCCAATATCGTGCGCGGCAGTGGTGCCAGCACTGACCCGCTGGTCGGGCCGTTTACGCTGTACGTAAATCCATACATAGGCCGCGATGATTTTGCGGCGGGCAGCTTCAACACATTTGAAAGCTCCGGCACTGATGAGGAAAAGATTGCACAAAAGCTGAAGCGGCTGCACAATCAGCAGTTGACACGCGGCTATTCACCATTTAGTCCCTTCAGGACTATCAATCGTGCAATCATTGAGGCTGCAATTGTCACCTCAAGAAATTATTATACGTTTACCGATCCCCGCGCACAGATTGACTGCGTACTGATCAGGCTATCATCTGGCCGTCATATCATTTACAACCAGCCCGGCAATAGCGTAGGGGCCATTACTCCAGCCGAATGGGCTGACGGATTTGTCCCAACCAAGCAGCACCTCATTGCGTTCAACCCCAATGAAGGCGGCCTACTGCTGCCTCGCGCCGCCTCGTTCAATGGTGATGATCTCAGGAAATGCGTGCTGTCGCCTGACTTTGTACCGGTCCCGGCTGACGAAGCAGTGGATTACAGTAACCGATCAGCGATCTTCCGCCCCACTCCACTTTCTCTTGGTGGGCAGTTCACATTTGTTGATAAGCTCGGCGCCACTTCTTCCCACCACCTACTGGACTGCATCCAATTTGCCACCCAGGCGCAGCTAAACGCCTTCTATGACAAGGTCGAGACAGCGTGCGGCGTTGGTGCTGATCTGGCCAGCTCCCTACTGGTGGCAAGGCCGACTGAATACAACGTCGTAGGGGAGTTCCAGATTCCCATCACCTCGGCTTGGGATACAACTGCCAGCGCCTCTCCTTACATCTTCAATGCCTCCATCCGCTCTGACTATGGGCTGTGCGGCATCTTTATGGATGGTGATAAGGTAGGCGGCCTTAAGTCAATGGTGACAGCGCAGTTCACTGGGATCTCACTGCAGAAAGACCTATCCTGCTGGGAGATTTACAGCGGCACTGACTGGATTCAACCACCTAACTATCAGGCACTTATTGATGCCGCCCCTGATGACACCCGCAAGAAGCCAGCCCGGCGCAGCTGGCACCTAAGCGCGGTCAATGACGCCTTCTTGCAAGGTGTTTCTGAGTTTAATGTCGGGCAAGAAGGCTGCCGTACTGATAACGGAGGCGAGATAACTCTAACCAACTCCAATTCAACTTTTGGAGGGTGCGCCGGATTATCCAAAGGCTACAAGAGGGCGGCGTTTACTAATGATTCCAACTGGGCTACATCCGCCATCAGGGTGCCGCTTAGCCCCGGCGACAAGCTGGGCAATGTCAGAAAGATCCAGCTTGGCAAGGTTGACTCCTACGACATACTCAACAATACGATTGTTCTCTTGGTACCGCTGTCGTTCGATCCAGAAAATGACGCTGTTCCGTCCATTCTCCAGAATGATGGCTACACATTTGCCGAAAACACCCTAATCTGGATTGAGAATCCATCAGGCCCTGACTGGCGCACACAGCTCGTTGCAGGCGCGTGGGATTCTAGTGTTCCAGCGCAAATTGATGTTAACGCCCTGCCAGTTGAGGCATCCGGTTCGCCTGCGGCTGTTCCAGAAACACTGGTCGGCAAGAGAGTGTATCTCCGACGCATTACCGATAGTCGCACTAGCTCGGAGCGGCGCTGCACCTTGCAGGTATCCAATACGGCTAGCGCGAGGCTGCCAGAGCGCAATTATGCACTGCAGACCGATCCAGGTCGTAGCGGTGGCGCCATCAATCGGGTGTTCAACAACACGACAGAGCTGCTGCTGATTTCCAACTCTGGGGCAATCCCTGGCGCGGAGATGCGGAATGCGGAAATTACTATTCGTCGTGGCGCACCTTCTGTTTTCTACACCAACAATACGTTCTACCCCAACGGACAAATTGTTAAATTTGCCAACAAGCATTTCCAATGCCTGCGCACTGGCTATTCAGCGGGTGAAACACCAGACTCCAAGCAGTGGGGTGAAACGCTGGTTCACATGCCATCAGCCTTCAATGCGGAAGACAGCCGCCTCAATGAAGCATTGCTCCTGACTTTTGACACTGATACCGATACCAATGAAGCCTCGACAACGCTCGGTATCAACTGGAGCACAGTATTCACTGATGCCGGCAGGGTCCGAGATAACTACCGCGCTAGCTCCGACTACCTGGGCGCTCACTCCTTCCTGGTCGGTATTGGCCTGAGCAGTGCTGATGCACACTCGGCCCTGGTGCCACGCACTGCGTCTGCCCGCCTGCGGAACCCAGAATCCTCCAGTGACTTCCCTGTGGCCCCTACGGGCGGTGCGGCGACGGGGCGGGGCAACTGGGCGATTGAGTTCAGGCGGCCCTCCCAGCTCCGTATGTACGGGATGGCATGGGAGTGGGCTGGCTTCGGTGGCTACACGAAGGCGCTACCGCCATCACAGCAAACGATGTTGGTCTATAACAAGTTCACCTACTACTTCACCAATGAATCTGGTGGGCGTGTCGTACCAACCGGCTACAATGAAGATGGCTTTGCCGTTAGCAGTCGTGGCCTTGAGGATGTTGAAACCGGGCAAACGCTCTCGATCAATAATCTGGACTCGCCAGAAATTGATCAGCCCACCGAGTTCAATGACATAACGGTCAACAATCTGGTCGTCAATGGCACGCTTGACGGCACTGGTATCACCACTTTTATCAACTTTGATTTTGCGCAGACAGCTGGCGATGAAATGGCCTGGCTAGCCATTAACCGCGAAAGATATAGCACCTTCCGCCTGTCGTTAAATGGCGCCGCTCTTAGTTCCTTTGTGAGCATGGGTACAGGCAATCAGATTGACTGTGCTGCTGGTAACTACTTCAAGAAGACAGTCACTACCAATGCGAGCCTTAATATCATTGGAGTACCGCCAACGGACTATTACGGCCTCACCTTGGAAATTAGGTACACCTCCGGGTCGCTAACACTACCCGGCAGCTTCAGGTATCCATATGACCTGGGGCCTTCGTTTGCCGCAGGCAAGGTTTACCAGATCATTGCCGATACAACTGACGCAGGCGTAACCTGGCTGGTTAATGTACTGGAGTACACGGCATGAGTAATATACTACTTCGGAGTAAAAAGACTGGCGAGTTGTTTGAAAGTGGTAGGCTCAACCTGCGTATTAACACTCAGGCTCAAACATCAGGCGCCAGAACATTTACATATCAAACCCGAAGCGGCGGATTTCCAACAAGGATTAACTGGGGAGATGGCACACCTATTGAGTTGGTGTTTGACATAGAAGTAACGCATATCTATGCAGTAGCTGGTGTGTACGATGTACAGATAATTGCGCTTAACTCATTAAGCACCTCACCGTTCTACGGACTAGAAGAGTCTGGATACCAATACGATGACATTTTAATAGGTGATGTTTTCTTGCTTGGCAATACTTACGCATCTCCTCTTCCACCTAAGACTGGCGGTCTACAGATTACCTCAATTTTAGCCTCTCCGACTAATAAATTCCCTGGGTTGCTAAGCAGTGCCTTTGCTGGCAATCAACGGTTAACAAGTATAAATAGCAATGTCCGTATTGCTGGGTGCACATCATTTGAGCTGGCATTTGCTGATTGCTTCCGATTAGCGAGTTTTCCAGCATGGAACACGGCAGCGATAACAACATTCAACGCTGCGTGGTTTCGGGATAGAGGGTTAACATCATTCCCTGTACTTAATTACAGTGGCGCAACAAGACCTGATGCGTTTGACGCGACTTGGTTGGGTTGCACCGGTCTAAGTGGTAATGGTTTTCCTAGTCTCACCCTGAATCCATTGATTACGCGTTTATACCGCACATGGGCGTGGGCGTTTAACGCCAGCTCTGAATTCCCGTTTATTGACACCTCAAATATTGAAGAATTCACGGAGACCTTCATGGGCTGCTTTCTTACTACGATTCCCTTGCTAGACACAAGCGCGGCCACCTCTATACAACGTATGTTCTATGGATCTAGATTACAGGTACTACCAGATTTCGATCTTACTAACTGCTCTAACGCGGAGGATGCTTTTGCATTTATGCCGCAAATGCTGGAATTTAACCCAAATATAACCTTTGGTCGCCCTTGTAGGATGAAAGCACTATTTCACTCTAACGCTTTTGTTGAGTTTCCATTCATGGATCTATCAATGTCTACCAGTTTTGAGATAGCGTGGGCTACTTCTGATTTAGGCCTAGGACCACGCTCTAAGAACTTAGCCATTTTCCCTCCTGGTATGTTTGATAATTGCACAACAGCTGACTACAGGCAGGCATTTGTAGGATGTAACTCGCTCACTACTGCGTCCATCAATAATATCTATATTAGTATCGCTGCATCAGGAGTGGTGGCTGGGCAGCTTGGGATGCCGGGGGTAAATGGTCCAGGCGGTCATTATGTCCAGGGCGGCCAGGCACCAACGGGAGCGGGATTTACTGCACAACAATTATTATTTGCTCGCGGATGGCGTATATTCGTTAGTCCTAATCAAACCTTCCAGACTGAAATCTTCGCCACCCCATGACTTTCATCCTTGCCCGCCCCAGCACCAGCGCCATCTGGCCATTTGACCCACTTCGCCTGAAGGAGTTCTATCCCAGTACGATCTTCGGCGACAACATGTCGGACGATAATCGGGCTGACTTCTACTGCTTCCCGGTGGTAGCAGCAGAAGAACCCGAGTACGACAACCTGACCGAGGCGCTCACCGCAGTATTCCCAGTCCTCATTGACGGTGAATGGGTCCAAGGTTGGACCGTAGGCGTCCGCCCTGAACCCCCAGCCCCCGAACCTGACTACGACCTGCTCTACAACCTCTTGCTGGTGTCGCCTGCCTACAATGGCTTCATCGTTCGCGCCAGTGATCCCGAAACATCAACACCAGCCATGCTGGTCGCTCAAAGTGCACTGACTGACGCCCTACGTGAAGCCCGCACAAGAGCGCCGATTATCCCCGCAATTCAGGCTGCACTCAATATGGTCCTAGCGGCTGGCGCTTTCACCGAGCCGGAGCTGACCAGCCTGCAGGAGATCCTGGTGGCCGCTCACCTAGATGAAATCTACTCTTTAGAGTAGGCGTCTAGTGCATGGGCTAGACTGCGCTTGTACGCGCACATGGACCCATGCGCTCAAAGCCCCTCCTCATCGCCGCGCTCACCGCTGGCGTCGTGCTCATTCCTGTTTCCGCCCTTGCTGCCACTGTTGCGGTGCCAGCTGAGACCGGATACCTGGTGCTGTTGGCTGCGGGCTGGTTCTTCCTTGACAAGCTGATCGAATTCACGCCACTCAAGGACAACTCAATCGTTGCTGCCATCCGTAGTTTCCTGAATCAAATGCTGGCAAAAAAGCCTCAGTAGCCCGCGATCCCTTTCGTGATGTGAAATGGCAGGGCGATCCAGCGATGGGCCCTGCCGTCATTCCTGATGGCAAGATCCTGTACCGCTTCAAAGTCGGTGGACCGACGGAACGCGAGCTGGCACGGCAGGCCATGAATGAAGCACTGATCGTGCCAGGTGTCAGCAGCGCCATTGAGGACTACTTGCGGGCCACGGCTGATGATCCGCCTGAGCCACCAGAGATCATCCACCACCAGATTGATGACGAGCTGCAGACCGGCGACAGCCGAGGTCTCGGTGGGGGGATGTCGATAAGGGAGCCATGGAAGCGCGACTGAGGCCCCGGCTATACTCTGACAAAAGCCCTAGCACCCTGGCCTCATGGCAACCGCCAATTCCAACCTAGCGATTGGCGATCAAGTCTACACCAAGGTCATCGGCTATGACGCCAATGGCAATGTCACAGCAGGAACTGACGGGGCCAATCGCGTTCGCAGTATCGGTGCTGCCGGCAGCACCGCCTTCACCCGCCCTGCTGACACCACGGGCTACGGCGCTGGCGATGTCATCGGCAGCGCATCGAGCGCCATCCATGAGATCGACCTCGGCGTGCCCGCTGGTGCCTTGGTGCAGCTGGATACCTTCAGCCTGACGATCAATCGGACGACCGTGCCAGCTGGCATGGGGGCAATGGTCTGCCACCTCTACACGGCTGCCCCGGCTGCCATTGCTGACAATGCAGCATTCAGCGCCAGCGCTGCTAATCGTGCCTTGTACGTGGGCAGCGTCACCCTCTCCACGCCTGCTGTTATTGGCGGCGGCTTTCTCTATACCCGAGCGGATTATGCTGGGTTGAAGGTCAGGCTGACAACCAGCTCACTTTTTGCTGTGATGTCAACGACAGCAGCCTTCACGCCAGCATCTGCGACGGAGCACATCCTGCGTGCCAACGGCGTTGACCTGGGGGCCTGATCAATGAGCTGCACGCTAATTTCACCAGCTACCCTGAATCTGATTGGTAGCACCGGGATCTACCGAAATTCCACTTACTGCCTTGAGTTGATCTTTGAAGATGAGGGCGGGCCTCTTGATATTACTGATTACGTCCTGGACGCAGACATCCAAGATCAGTCTACTCTTGCTACCGTAGGGACTTGGACTCTCTCGATAACTGATGCGGTAAATGGGGTTGCTACGATGAGCCTAACACCTGCTGAGACGTTGGCACTACCTCTGGGTACTCACAACTGGGACTTGTCACTAACCTCATCAGTAGGCACTCGCTATTACTGGCTTAAGGGCACGGTAGATGTGTACGAAACGGTGAGCAGAACATGACAGAACCTCAGGTTTCCATTCAGTCAGGTGCGCGTCTTCGTGTTACCCTGCAAACCACGGGCCTGCAGGGTGCCTCAGGTATTGGACTGCGCTTCAGCTCTGCTTCTACTACTCGCACCCTCACCGAAGGTGACAAAGGAAGCCTTGGAGAGTTCACGGCTGCCAGTGAAGTAACTATAGCCGTACCCACGGGGCTTAGCGATTTCTGGGAGTGCTCATTCTTGCAATTGGGCACCGGTCAACTAACCGTGTCCCCCGCTGTAGGAGTAACCATCGTGTCAGTACATGACAATCGCAAGACTTACGGCCAATACTCCACAATTACACTGATGCGCCTAACCACTGCTGACACATTTCTGCTTGTAGGAGATCTAGGATCATGAGCATTGTTTCTCCTTCCGTTCGAGGCGTACTGCTAACTGCCCCGCCGTGGGTGCGTGACGCATTTTGGCGCGTAGCCCAGCAGGTGCCTGCACTTGACCTGGACTTCCGCAGCCAGTCGATCGTTGATCGCATTGGTGGGATTGTACCCACATTCACCAGGCCATCGGTCAAGCTGATGTGGGATGGATCGGTATATCGAGAGTATGCAGTTGATGAACCCGCTTTTCAGAAGGCTGCTGATGGGACGTGGGAGTATCTGCCTGAACCGGCGGCGACGAATCTATGGACACGTTCGCACGATTTAACAAATGCGGAGTGGAATCGGGGAGCCGGAGCCACTTACGCCAATGTCGGAGAAATCGCCGCTGGCGCAAACATACTGCAGATTACTGAGAACCTTGCGTCTAGCACAAGAGGGGTATCTCAAGCCTATGTTTTTACTGCCGGAGTGCAGGTAACAGCCTCCATATTTGTGCGCAAGGGTACAACTACTGCCGACAGCGCTATTGTGAGCTTGGGAACCGCCAGCGGCCAGTTCGCGGCCCCTTGTAACGGAATTGTCAATCTCACGACAGGTGCTGTAAGTAGTATAAACAACTGCGTAGTCGAAGCCACAGCCTATGGTCCGTGGTGGCGTATATCCATATCAGCAACGCCATTACTTACGGCAACTTCAGTTAGTGTCTGCAATTTAATTAAAGGTGGAGTCCAGGCCTATGCAGGCGATGGAGCCGGGACTGCATTTATGGCACTACCTCAACTCGAAACCGGCCCCATCGCCACCAGCCCCATCATCACCGCAGGCTCTACCGTCACCCGTGCGGCGGATTTGATGACGGTCACGGGGTTGCAATTCTCGGACTGGTATGACCAGGCGGGTGGGACGGTGTACTTTGAAGGAACGCCATATGATACTACTGCAGGTCTTAACTTCGGAATGTATTCCATTAGCAGCGGAACATTCGATAACGGTATAACCGCATTCTTGGGCAGTGGAACAGCCAATGTTTTGACCATTAGGGATGCTGGCGCCAGCCAAGCATACATTACTGATCAGCCACAGGCGGTACTGGGCCAAAGACAAAAGCTAGCTTCCTCTATAGCTGTCAACAATGTCCTTCATTCGGTTAATGGCGCCAGTCCCACCCTGGACAACGTAGCAACTGTCCCCACAGGGTTAAATCAACTGCACATAGGTCGAGCCGCAACTGTTATCACAAGGGGAAACATTGGCATCCGCCGCCTCTCCTACTTCCCCCCTGGCTCGTCACAGAACCGCGTCCAGCAGCTCTCCGGCGCCACTCTCCCCGACCCATACGCAAACGCCCCCTGGCTGCCCCTGCAGGCTGACCCACTGTGGGTCACGGCCAACCAGATACCCGCCTTCGATCTCGACTTCACCAGCGGCACTCCCGTCAATCGTGGCAGCCTGGCCGCCGGCAACCTCGGCACCTTCAGCCGCCCGAGCAGCATCAAGCTGGTGTGGGATGGTACGCAGTATGTCTCGGTTGCGGCTGACACCCCAGCCCTGCAGCTCGATCCGGTGAGTGGATTGTGGGGCGTGCTGATGGAGCGGGCTGCGACGAATCTGAATCTAGACGCAGTAGATTTCTCTGCGCTATCCCGAGCCGGCCTATTAGATCCAGTACTGGATTCCGAAACAACTCCAGTAATCCAGGGTACGCCCACTCAACTTTATACGGAGGCCACAGGCACAACCAATCACCAAATCAATCTGCAACAGTTTCCTGTTGTTGCTGGGAGTACCTATACTGCTACTTGCATTTTCAAGCCATACCTGACCTCTGGCTCGCTTAGGCGTTTTAATGTAGTCATTTCTGGCGGTGAGGCTGGCTGGCCTAGTAATCAAAACTGGACTTTCCGTCCATCTACAGAAACGTTTTCTGCCACTAGCGGCACTGCTCAAGAATGGAGAAAGCTGCAAAATGGCTATTATGAAATAAAAGTGACTACTGTAGCAGCGCCGAACACTGGCGGTACAAATATAGCGATACGTTTTGTGAAGGACTCTAATAGCCAGCTTACGTATGAAGGGGTTAGCGACACAGGATTCCACATTGCTTACTTGGGCGTTGAAGCCGGCCCCATCGCCACCAGCCCCATCATCACCGCTGGCAGTGCCGTCACACGCAATGCTGATTTGTGGGTGTTTGATGGGGTGGACTTCTCGGATTGGTATGACCAGGCTGGGGGGGTGATTCGTTGTGTGACCAGCGGTGCAGTGGTCGATGGCTCACCTCACTACACCTTAAGCGATGGAACGGCCCTTAACCGTATTGGAACAGCCAACGGTTCTCCAGTATCGCCACAGACTCGGGTGGTTAGCGGAGGTGTGGAGCAGCACTCCCATACGTTTAGCGGTGGCATGACACCAGGCGCCCTGGCATCCATTGCATTCAGGGCTTTGGTTAATAATTTCGATGCAGGGCTAAACGGATTACTGGGCACTGCCGACTTATCGGGCGCCTTGCCCGCAGTTGATCGCATTACACTCGCCAGCAATGTTGCAGGCTCTGCTGTTCGGCCTATAATCATCCACCGCTTCACCTACTTCCCCCCTGGCCCTGCGCAAGATCGCATCCAGCAACTCTCTGCCCTCTAATCACCATGGCATTATTCACGCTCCGCTTCGACGACTACGACCAGGCCAAGGCTGCTGCCACCCAGCTTGGCTTCTGGGATCTTGAAGAAGACCAGCTCAAAACCGGCGGCCAATCAACCCGTGAAGACGGCACCGTCTACGGCTGGGCCATTGATGAAATCGGCCTCGATCCCGTCATCACCCCCGGCACCTACGACGAAGAGGGCAATGAAATTGACCCACCCATCCGCGCCGTTGGCTACTACGTCAATGTGACCGGTGAACTACCCCCGCCTGCGATGGCCTACACCGTGCCCTATGGCAGCGCTGGGCGGCTGTTTGCTGGCACTGTGGCGGAGGCACCATGATCATCCCCGACTACAGCCGCTTCTGCACTGTTCACCGGGTCATTGATGGTGACACCATGGAAGCCCTTGTGGACCTTGGCTTTCGCCGCTTCAGCCGTGAACGTGTGAGGATTGCCTACATGGATGCTCCCGAGACTCACGGTGAAACCCGTGCGGCTGGCGATGCCGCGACGGAGTTTGCCAAGCAGTGGCTGGCCGTAGCCCAGGACGCGGGTCCACTCATACTGGTGAGTCACAAAGCGGATTCATTCGGCCGCTGGCTTGGCACCATCTACAGCCAAGGCACAGGCGAATCACTGGCTGACGCCATGATGGCAGCTGGTCACGCAATCCCCTATCGACCATGAATTACTACGAAGGACTTGGCTACCACTTCAAGCATCGGCAGCCATTTATCATCTGCCTATTCCGCCTCGTCCTTAGCCTATTCCTGTCATGATTGAATCCATCTCTAGCTTCATCGGCGTCTTCGTAGGTCTCATCTTCTGGGAGCTGGTCAAGCTGTTCGGCTTGACATTCTTCAAAAGCGAAGCACCCAAGGCTGTAATCAAGGGCTTGCAGGTGCTGGACGAGCTGATGCCCGGT
>Ga0114918_10005593_pt1 | contig 10766 bp, 14 predicted proteins | sample LantaG_FD_87015 | JGI IMG/M metagenome (GOLD analysis project Ga0114918, IMG submission 87015) | Deep subsurface microbial communities from Baltic Sea to uncover new lineages of life (NeLLi) - Landsort_02402 metaG | ecosystem: Environmental > Aquatic > Marine > Oceanic > Sediment | place... | reverse complement strand
TAATTGTCTACCTTTATTGATCCTGATACTGGATCAGATCTGTAATCGTTCCAAACTTGTAAAAGACTCATACCCGAAACCAGAGCTTCATTAAAAGAATTTGATATAGTTTCTAAAACTTGTTGTTTATTATTTATGTGTGACATTATCTTTGAGTATTGATCAGCTGTTTCCTGATCACCATTTTCAACTGGTACTACTACGGTAGATTTTCTATTTCGTCTCTGGAAACCTGAGATCATATTAATTATTCTACGAATACGATTAAAACTGAATTGTTTCCTAAAAGCGAAAGGGATTTCGGGATGAAGTTCAAAGTATGCATTTTGATCACCAGCCTCAAATCTAGAATCTAGAGAAGCTTCAGCCCAATATGCTTGGTTTTCTGAAGAACTATCTATATAGAAGTCCTCCATCCTTTTTTTAATATACTGCCCTTTTTCAGAGTAAAACTGAGGGGCATTCTTAGGGAAAATTGCCATTACTAACTCCTTTATTCGGTGGTATGATTCTTAATTAATGTTTCAAACTACTTCAGTCTCAGGCTGCTTATCGTTATTATATATAAATAAAAAGAGAACGCAGCTACAAGAAAAACGAGAAAATTATTCTGGTCAAATATTGGCCACTCAATTAAATATGCACAAATAGCTAAAATAATAAATTGCACCAAAGTTAATAGTTTTAGTATCGTTATGTAACCGTTTTTCATATTTATTTCCTATCTAAATATGTTTGGTAAATTATTGTTATGACCATTTATAACTCTATTATAACGTTCATTAAGTTCTTCTGGTGAAGTGCCCGGTCCCAATTTCTTAATAGCTGTAGCTAAATAACGTAATCCGTCATTCGCATGGGAATGCCTATTGTGACATGGCTTATTACGATATACCTGATTAACTTCATCGTAATCTTTGGTATAATTTTCTATTGCGTTAATCAATTTATCGCATTTTTTAGCGTCAATAAAAGTGCGTGGAAGCATAGTACGAACAGCTTCTATGCCATCATTTATTAATAATTTTGGAGCAACTACAACCTCAAATCCAAGAGATCTTAACTTTTCCAGTCTAGAAATACCCGTAGTAAGCTCACGTACCTTAATATCATGTGGTGCTATAATTTTTACTATACCATATTCTTTTTGCTTAATTATATTTGCATAATACTCAAGGCCTTGGGAATGATCCTCAAAATAATCTATTATCCTTACTACTGGACCAGCTATTTGCGCAAAGATTAAAGTAAACATATCGTTCATTCCAAGATCCATTGCACAATAAACTTGAATGCTTGGTTCGTATGGTACAACTGTAAATTGATCGTTTAAAATCATTTTATCTACGTATTTACCATAATAACTTCCTTGATTTTGTGAACTAAATGACGTCCACCACTCCTGCTGGGCTAATTCTCTAGACATTATTCCAGATCTTATGTCGGCTTCTATTCTCTCAATTGGTACATGCTGAGTGTCATCAACTGTAAGTTTAGATGTATACCAATCAGATGCACGTTTAGCAGTATTATATAATTCCCAAAATCTATTGTGACCACGAGGTGTTGAAATAAGCAAATAAAATCCGTTAGAACTTGAAATCATTGGTTGTAAATATGACATTCCTAATGGGTTTGCCAATGCTGCCTCAGAAATTACTATTCCTTTAGCGGCCATACCAACTATTCTTTGTGCTGCGTTATCAGATCCGATCATAATAATGATTGACCCATTAATTAGAGTAATCTTCATTTCTTGTTGATTAAATGCAGCTATTAAGTCTTTAGGTATGAAATCCATAAAAGATGAGCCATCATGTTCTAATTTACTACTCAACAAAACTCTGCGACACATGCTAAAGGTTGGTAAACAGTAAATATAAGAACCTACTTCACGTACAGCTGCTCTTATTAGAATATTCCAAGCACAAATATCTTTTCCGGAACGCTTATCGGCGGGGCCAAACGACCACCGCTTTTTTAATCCCTTCGTTTTCAATTTTTGTTATAAACTCTCTTTGATATGATCTTGGTTTAAATTTATTCATAACAATTCGTTGTTCAACATTAAGTTTCATTGTTATCCTTTTTTGGTTCTACATTTTCAAACTTTTCTAGTATAACAATTTTAGTTGTATGTTCTGAAGTGTTATTCTTGCGTAATTCAGCTTGTCTATTTTCCTCTTCTTTCCATTTATCATCATAATGTCCTTGCATAAATTTCATTATATTGCCATCTATTTTTCTGTATAGGGCGCCTTCTTCTCTATTCATACCAATAACGAATCGTGCATACTCTTTTGCTTCTTTAAGTTTTTCAGATCTTTCTAAGAATTTAACCATTGATGAAGGGCTTACATCACAAATATAATATAGCTTACTAAGGGTCATGATTGATGGATCGCTTTTAACTGTAGCTATAAATTTATCGGCTAGATCTTCAAGTGCTGCAACTGGCAAACCTTTTTGATTCCAGAAAGTGTATTTAGTTCTCCAATCATCCTTACGTTGTTTTGAGTCTTTGGGTTTTGATATGGTAGATTTGGATTCTTTTTTTTTACATGTATGTGTTTTATTTATCATACTTCTCCTTAATGATTAAAAGCTCCTCAATCCTATCTTTATTTTTTTTTATATTTCTTAATATCTTAGCATACAAGATTGGATCGGTATTAGGATTTATTCTTTTAAATGATTCGTTTAGTTCTATAAGTTTTTTACGAGCTCGTTTTTCTTGGTATCTAGTTCTATATTTTATATTTTTTTCATACGTTTCTTGTTGTTTTGGTGTACGTTTTTCTGGATTTTTTTGAGCGTTTTTATTTCCCCTAAGTGACTTCCATTTATTATTTTTATTTGCTGGATAATTTATTTGCGGATGCATGGACTCCGCCCTAGCAACTTCTTCTGGTGTAAGTCTTTCATCTGGATTAAAATCTATGTCCGTATAAGATATTGCATAAGGATAATCACCAAATATTTTTTTCATAACTACTCCTTAATAGGTTTAACAACTATCTCCGTCCTTGGATCTTTGGAATAAACTTTTGAAGCATGTACCTCAACGATGAGGCAGTCATCTTCCCATAACACGCCATTTAAAGCATCTTCATAGAATTTCAAAAGGTTCGAAATATCGGGGCGCTTAAAGTGAAACGTGTCATGAAGTTCTTTTTTCTTTGATTTTGGAATTTGCAAAAAGAAAGTAATAAACAATCTTAGTGGAACGTTATAAGATTTTTTATTCCACTGAGACTTAACTAAAAAAGATATATGGTTCATTAATTCGCGCTGTGAGTTGTAGTTATGACCAGATTTTGTATGACGATGTCTTCTTAAAGCGATTGGTTTTCCGGGTATAATTATCTTCATTAACTCTACTAAAAAATGGAGCTCCAATTGGATTCGAACCCCTGTTTTGTCCTAACTGGACTGATAGAGACTAAATTAAGTCTATGTATAAGTTACAATCGAAATCATCTTTAACATACGCTCTATAAGTAAAATATTCACCTTCTGTACATTTGTTAGATACTTCTACTTGATCTATTTTAAATTTTTCCAAATATCCAGAAAACTTATATGTTGTATCTTTATAATTGGCTTTTTTGCCATTTTCAAATATATATACATTTTTAGGTAAAAAAACATCCATAAAAGAGTGATAATAAAATACTTTAACAGAATCAGGCTTTACCCTAAATCCTGAAAATGCGAATGTATCCTTAAAAGTAGTTACAACGAAAATACTTTTTTCAGTATTATTCGCGACTGTTACATAAGAAAAAGGTCTTGAAAGAATTGTTGAAAAGCAAAATACGAATAAAATTAAAAACTTTGACACTTTCATGGAATCCCCTTTAATTAAGAATTAGTGAACATTTGATTGAACTTAATACATTTTTCTATTTTTTCTATTTCCTGTTCAACGTAAGGCAAAGCTTCATCACTGCAAGTGTATCGTCTTCCTTTAAGCCTTACAAGTTCTAACTTAAGATCATAAATTATGTTTTTATTACCCAAAAAATAAGAGAATGGAAGAGATTCGGTTTTATCAGTACACATTATTGCCCCCTTGAGTTATTAATCAACTGATTAGCGGGTGTAATTTTAGTTTTTAAAATAAAATAAGTCAATTTATGGTATATTAAATATAGGAGGCCGCTATGAAAAAATACTTATTACTTATATTTTTATGTACTAATTTACTAGGTATTAAAACACATATTATCTATGTGTCTGGGCCACCTGTACTAAAAGAAGATACCTGGTTCAAAGAGTCAAAAGTTATATACAGTGGTATTAAAAAAAAAGTATTACATGATGGCAATACAGTAGAATTATTTCCAAAAAAGAATTATAGGGAGAAACTAGATAAACGAAGGAAGATAAAACATTCTTTATCCAGTAAAGAATTACTAGAGAAGTATGAAGATATTAATGAACTACTTAAAGAGCTAGTTGATTTAATCCTTAAAAGAAGAGATGAGATAGTCATAAAGAATCAAATTTTAAATGAGTACCTAGATAAAGAAAATTTAGATACCCAGGAAGATGATGAATATTGGGAAAGTAATTCCTGGGATACACACATACACTTAAGAGCCCATGGTTTAGGATCAGAATTATTACATATGCTAAATTACAGTAAATATAGCAAGCTTATAGGCTCTATGGTTACATTTGACGGGATAGAATATGACTATTCTGAACTTGATTACGCTGAAAGTTATTCAGAAGATATCGTAGAATATAATACAATCATTAATATCACAGTAAACAAGATATCTGAAATCTCAGATGAATACTGGCTCCCCGACATTGAGCAAAAATATTGTGGCTGCAGTAATAAGAAATTCTTCGCAACAGTTGGCGGAATACTCGGAACAGTTGGAGGAATTTTAGCTCTAATTTAATCTTCCTTAACACTCGTGTTGGTAACACTCGTGTTGGTAACACTTTTGTTATCAACAAAACTATCTCGGAACTGTGATAGATAATCACACATGCTCTTACGAGGTTTAATTTTAACAACACTTTTCTCTTCCTGAAGAGTATATTTATCTGGATGTTCATTTTTGTCTTTAAACAGTAAGTATGATGGTCTTAGATCTGGTGTTATGAATTTACGGATTCTCTCTTTTTCTTCTTTTGTAAAAACACTAGTGTTGGACACTGGAAACCCTTTATCTCTTGTAAAAAGCTGCACTTTGTGTTACATTATTAACAATAATAACATATATGGAGAACGATATGAAACTTAGGGATTATCAACAGGAGGCATTGGAGAGTGTTATCAATTTATATAAATCTGGTGTTAATAGCCAATTAGTTGTATTACCTACAGGTTCGGGTAAGACAGTTGTTATAGCTTCTATATTAAAGCATTTTAATAAAAAGGCTTTAATAATAGCTCATAGAAAAGAACTTATTCATCAAAATAAAAGTGTTATAGAAAAATTTTGTAAAATTAAAACAGGTATTTATGCCTCGGGGCTTAAAGATCTGGATAAGGATATAGTCATTGGTTCAATTCAATCCTGTTATAGAACTGAATCAATAGAAAGGTTAAATAAAAAAGACTTTGAAATACTTGTAATTGATGAAGCGCATCACTCTGCGGCTAAAACGTATAGAAAGTTAATAAATGGTCTTGGTTTTATAGGTTCAGACAAACTTATATTAGGCTTTACGGCAACACCAAGTTTATCTAATGGTAATACATTGGGTGAAATTTACGAAGAGATTGCATACTCAAAACAAATATCTGAGATGATAAAAAAAAACCATCTTAGTGATGTTATTGGAAGAAAGATAAGAACAGGAATAAATCTTGATACTGTAAAAATGCAGGGTGGAGATTATTCACAATCAGCTCTTTCAAGAATGATCGATGCTTCATCTAGAAATAAATTAATAGTTAAAAAATATAAACTACATGCGAACAATAAATCCATTGCTTTCTGCGCATCTATTTCTCATGCAAAATCTTTAAGTGCAGAATTTATAGCTAATGGTATCAAATCTGATGTTATATATGGACAAATGAATGATATAGAAAGAAAACGTGTTTTATCGAATTTAAAAGATGGAACAATATCTGTATTAACATCTGTAGGCATACTTACTGAAGGTTTTGATATGCCTACTATACAAACAATACTTATGGCTAGACCTACAAAAAGTAAAAGTTTGTATATTCAAATGGTTGGTCGAGGCTTAAGAAAATCGGAAAATAAAAAAAAGTGCTTAATTTTAGATTTCATGGATGAAAACCATAACTTAAAACAAGATATATCTTTAGATATAGCAGTTCCTAATGTAAAAATAGAAACAGACTATGTAGAAGGAGATATCTGTAAACTTCCAACAAAATATACAACTTACGATTTAAGTCACGCTTTAAAAGAGCTAGAAGATAAAGAATTTAATATTAAAGGTAAAAAATTATTTGAAGATAAGAATAATTATATAGAAACAGAAGAATATATAAATAAAAGCATTAGAAAACAAAAAAGCGATAGCGCTAAAGTAGGACTAAATAAAAAACTACAACTTGGTGAATGGTCATCTAAAGCTCCTTTTGGCTATAGAAACATATGCAACCCAGATGGATCTAAAAATATAATTATAAATGAAAAAGAAGTTGAGATTGTGCTACAAGCTTATGAATTATACGCAAGCGGAAACTACTCATTAAGAATACTTGTTAAGAAATTAAGAAATGAACATAAAATCGCTTTGTCTAAGTCAAGCTTATCAACCATATTAAATAATCCATTTTATCACGGGACAATGATCTCCAAAGGAGAAGAATATCCACATAAATATCAAACAATTATGAGCAAAGCGCTGTTTGATTCGGTAAAAACACAAAAGAAAACTATAGGCAAGGACACTAGTGTCAAAACTACTACTAATAAACATATGATTGTAGCTAATTATAAAAAACTAATATCATGTGCGCATTGTGGCTGCATGATAACAGCAGAAAAACATAAAAATCATATTTACTATCACTGTACACAATATAAAGGTAAACACGGCGCTAAGTGGATACGTGAAGATAAAATTACAGAAGCATTCGTAAGTAAACTACGTAATATTAGAATGTCTGAAGAAATTATAAATAGTATTGCAAAGGGACTCAAGACAAAGTATAAATCGCTCAAGACAATAGAATACGAGAAATTAATACTGTATGTGCATAGCTTAAAAAACAATGCAGCTAGGCTATTTCTTAAGGCTGACGCTAATGAAAAAAGAAAACTTATTAACATACTCTTTAGTGACATACAAATGCAAAATGATAAAATTATATTCAATATCAACAGTCCTTTTAGTAAAATAATCTAATTTTTTGTAAATGCCTCCTTAATATGGGATACATCAAGAAAGAATGCAGAAATTTCTTTGAGTTGTTTGGAGTATTCTATTTTAATTCATATTCACGCCTTACCTTTCCCATTTTCCTTTTTACGAAAAAAATGAAAAAGGAAAGGCTTGTCCACCTGAACGCTATCACTCATATTTGAACGGAATACAAATATTTCGTTATCGCTCTTGAATGTTTAACCGAAAGAATTTTCATTCCCCCTCTTTTAGGTAGTTTTATTTTCTTTCCAAGTTTTATCTAATTTAATTGTGTCATATCGCGATCTAAAGCCTGTTTTCAAGAACACATTTTACTCGTAAAAGCAATTTTTTGGAAAAGCATGGAAATTACATGGAAACTTTTAACCATTTCGCGGAAATTCCATGGAAATTTTCCAGAAAAACCAAAAAATACGGAAAATAGACGCAATACTAGTAGGCTTAAAATAGCGTATTAAACGCTTTTTAATACAGAAGTGGTATATCATACTCTTTATGATATTTCATGCAGGACGTGTAAAAATAACCGGCTATATTATCAAAATACTCCAAGACACCATTGGATACTGTTATCATGTTTACATATGAATCGTTTAAAGCTATATCTGAAAACTTAGCAAAGAAGCTGGATGCTTTTATTCCTAGATTAGATGTTGTCTGTAAAAGAATCTCTGTTGTTAAAAGATTAGAAAGATATATAGGTAACAACTCTTTCTTTAAGTCATCCTGATTGCTATTAGTTAAACCCTCAAAGGTTGTATATTCTTTGGGTACACTATGTAAGCACGATTTTTTAACTCCACGATTTATTTTAACTATATTTTGATCATCAGTCGTGAATTCACATATATTTTGCCTATAAGTACCACATTCTTCAGCTATTGTTGTATGCGTCTTGTAACATACTCCATGAAGTATAATTGGAATTGCTATTGATTTATAGACTTTTTGCTTAAGATATAATCTTTTTTCTGATTCTACTTGCTTTTTATTGTAAGTAGTGTAATTTTTAAGCTCATTATATGGATTGTACATAGCCCCGAGTATAACTCGGGGTAATCCATTTGCAAGCCCTAAAGAAATTTTAGGGCTATTTTTTTTGTCTATATACTTTGATTTAAAGGTTTTTTTAGATTTTTCTTGACAAGTCTGCGTGGATTTTGTTAAGTTAAGGGACATAAAATTTAAACCTTTCTGCTTCTTGTAATAATACTTCTTTCTGCTTCTTGTAATAATACTTTTACGGTTTTCTCGATCATAAAGTAACATGAAAAGAAAAGTTTTGTAAGCCCTGGGTGAAAACTTGGGGCTTATTTTTTATGTCCATTAAGGAGAAATATGGAGTTAATGTGGAGTGGTAAAGAAGATTTGTTTATTGATAAAGATATAAACAAAGGAATAGAGTTTATATATGATTCAAAAAAGTCTTTATATCCAGAAACAACAAATAATTTATTCTTTGGAGGTGATAATTTAAACGTATTAACACATCTGAAAAAAAAATATTCTTCTAAAATAAAAATGATTTATGCAGATCCACCATATAATATAAATGTTAATAGCAATTACAGTGATAATTTAAGTCAAGATGAATGGCTAAATTTCATGTATTATCGCTTAAAATTAGCCAGAGAGCTCTTAACAGATGACGGCATTATGTTTATATCTATTTCTGAATTACAGTTCTCTACACTTAAAATTATTTGTAACGAGATATTTGGAAAATCACATTTTATGGCAACATTGATTTGGAAAAAAAGAACAGGAGCGGGTAGATCAACAACTGGAATATCGGTTGATCATGAATATATACTTTGTTATGAAAAGAAGAAGGCACGCCTATTAGGTAATTTAAGAACATTTAAAAGATTTTCAAATCCAGATAATGATCCACGTGGAGTATGGAGAAAAGGTAAAATCAATATATCTTTATCTTCTATTCATAGGCCAACACAATTTTATGACATAACTGATCCGAAGACCGGAAAAGTATATAAAGGAGATAAAAATAATGCTTGGCGATGGATAAAAAAAACAATGGACGAGAAAATTAAAAATAATGAAATTGTATTTCCCAAAAAAGGTAAACCGTATTTAAAGATATTTAAGTCTAAGGCTAAATCATTATATGTTCCTATATGTTCTATTCTTAAAGATATTGGGCTTAACGCTGAAGGTGCATATACTATAACTAAGCTTATAGGTAATAGAGCATTTGAATACTCTAAGCCTGTATCGTTAATGCAGTTTCTTATAGAACAGTCTACAGATAAAAATGATATTATATTAGACATGTTTGCTGGCTCTTGTACTACAGCTCACGCAGTACTTAAATCTAATATGGAACATTCATCTAATAAAAGATTTATAATGATACAAAAAGAAGAAGAAAATTATTCAAATTATTCCTATAAAACAATAGCTGATATTGGTAGAGATAGAATACTTAAAGCCGGAGAAGAAATTAAAAATTATAATCCCATGTTTCATGGAGATATTGGTTTTAAATATTTTAAACAATCTTAATTTTTATACCCATTTTACAATCCCAAAACACCTGCTATACTATTAATGAATGTAACTATAACGTTGAACTAAATAACTATAACGAAGGAATATTATGAAAATAGAAGTTCTCTATAACGGTAAAATCAAAAAACTAGATTCATCTAAAATAAATAGCGCAAAATCACTTAAAGAAGAAGTAATTGATAAAATAAGCAATAATTCCAAAAAAGAAGCACCAGAATGGGCTATAGACTTACAAAAGAGAGTTGATAAAATTCAAGCAAAAAAAGCTAAGAATTTCAAAAAAGTTTTTGGGGAATTTCCGCATAAGTCAAAAGAAGTTCCTGGTTATAATATGGTAGTGCGTGCTCAATCAATTAAAATAATTGAAATGGTTGTAAATCTTATTATTAAAAGCAAGTTCACTTTTATTCAAGAATTAACAATAGCCCTGCTTAACAAAGAATATCCAGGTTTTTTTGAAAATAAATTGGTTTTTATTGGTAAAAATGATAAGACAAAGGAAAAAATTATAACAATTGAAGAAGATATATCAAAAAAACCTACTCTTATTATACAAGAAGCCTCCAAATTACAAACAATACCAAATTCAAGAATGAGCAAGATATTTAAAGCTTTTAAGGGAAATATAATGTCTAACGAATCTAATCAAAAGAAGAACAAGAAATATTAGTTCGAATTAAAAATGTCACAAAGTACATTAAAAAGTATTTTGGATTTTTTATATCAAGGGAAAACAAAGGAAAATAAGTGAATTCACTTTATAAGTTTAAATTGGAGTATCTAGACACTTCACTTGATTCTATAGCAGTAAATAAAGTTGAACATCTAGACGTATTGTTAAAAATAATAAGAAAAGAAAT
>Ga0114918_10005592_pt1 | contig 10767 bp, 10 predicted proteins | sample LantaG_FD_87015 | JGI IMG/M metagenome (GOLD analysis project Ga0114918, IMG submission 87015) | Deep subsurface microbial communities from Baltic Sea to uncover new lineages of life (NeLLi) - Landsort_02402 metaG | ecosystem: Environmental > Aquatic > Marine > Oceanic > Sediment | place... | reverse complement strand
TTCCGAAGATGACCGGAAACCTTCCGAAACTGAATACCTTCCTTCCGAAGATGACCGGAAACCTTCCGAAGATGACCGGGAAGCTTCCCAACCCGAATTTAACTGACAAGCTATACAGGAAATATGATGAAACCGTTAAGGAAAGATAACAGACTGCACAAAAATTGTGCATCATATATCAAACGATGGATTCTCGATATCGATATCCCAATTCTGCGGATTGGTGTGGATATATTCTCGGATTTGTTTCATTTCGTCTTCATCGCGGATTATATGGTCATAATAATTTCGTTGCCAGACAGGAAAACCGGTCATGTTGCGGATTCGATTGATGCGTTTGGCAGAAAATGTTTTCAATTGACGAACAATTTCGGATAAACCGAAATCGCGCGTAGGGGCGGGTTCTAAACCCGCCCGTTCTAAACCCGCCCGTTCTAAATCCGCCCGTTCTAAATCCGCCCTTTGTCCATTTTGGATAGGTTTTTTATTTTGGGCAGGTCGCGGACCTGCCCCTACGATTATGATTATTCCATGAATATGATTCGGCATAACAATGAAATCATCCAATGCAATATTGCCAATGTGATTTGGCAAATCGAACCATGTATATTTTACAATTTCACCGAATTCATTCAAAATTATATCACCATCAACGACATCGCCGAAAAGATATTCCCTGTTTTGCGTGCATATCGTAATAAAATACGCGCCCTGTTGCGAATAATCGTATCCTTTCAGGCGCAATGACCGGCGATGATGTTTGTCAGGATTATATCTCATGGAGAGAATTTTGCGCGGGTGTCATTTCTCCTTCTGGTTGTCATCGTTTATTAGTGAAAATGCTTTTAAAAACTGGTGAAATGGCAACATTCTGAAGATTACTCTCTAAGGTTTTATCAAATAAATCAAGTAATGTAAGAATATTTGTATTGGATGTTTTTTTCATGAAAGTGGAACTGAGATTTTTGAATCTAATACCACAATCATTAAGCTGCAGTCTTGATGCAAATTCCCTTAGTTTTGGAAGATAACAGAAATGGATTAATTCTGCATCCTGGAATAGGTTAATCATCTTAGAATAGTATTCATATGCCGAATTTGAGACACCATATCCATTTCCAATCGTGCACATTGTAACAGTCTTAACATAAAAGACTCTTAATTCCTTAGGGATTAAACCAGTACTAGGAACATATTTAAAAAGGATTCGCGCGTGTGGAGATTCGTTATGGAAATTGTTAAAACCAATATGGGCATTATATAGATTTTGAATAGCTTGATTCATCTCAAGTTGAAAAGTATCAGGGGGCAAAAATGATAAACCATCAACATATTCAAGAAATTCTCTGGCGGAGTCTTTTCTTTTAACTTCTGCATTTGCGGCAAAAGTGCGATATTTAATTCCTAACTCAAAACGAATATCATGAGGTGAGATATCCCATGCCTGCTTAGCGACAAGTTTAATATTTGCTTTTACATTAACTGCTACCTTATCATCAGTATACATTCCAAAGATTGTCCGCAAAAAACTAATAGCAATATCTATCGGCATTAGGGCCATGTGTTCTTGGACATGAGAAACATCTTCATGTGTAATGGTTTGTGTTCGAATATTGTGTAGAAGTCTTTTTATCTCAATTGCAGAGGATATTGGTTCTTTTGCGATTACCTCTTTAATACATGTTTGAAGCCATGTTACTAGCTGAAGACCAGTGAGCTGTATTTGATTGGGATGTGCTGCACTTGCCCAATTGCGCATATCTCTAATATAGTCAAGATGCTTGTATCCAATTTCAGTTAATAATCCGGTTAGCAAGCATCCTCTGATGAGTTCCCAGTCATCAAGCTTAACTAGATCATTTTCATTGGAGAATTTTTTTCTTCTATCTGCATCTGTTATTGTGCTACTATAAAAATAATCTAAATCAAATTTGGCGACTTTCAAACGAAGGTTTTTAATTGTTTCATCCCATATAAAATTTAATGCAGCATCAAATAGACCAACACCAATAGCTGCTACGAATTTCGAAAGGTATGTTGACTCATTGCGTGCTGTTTCTTCAAGCTGTTCAATAGCATGGGGAAGATTCATAATTGCAATTTTACGCTCAGAAATTGGAACAAGTACATTTTCCTCTGGTAATCCCAGAAAAACAAGATATTGAACTAGTCCATTTTCATATTCTATTAAGCTTTTATCAATATCATTTTCTTTCGACCTTTGAATTGCCATCTTTTTCTTCTCTGCCATTTTCTCATCCTTTTAATTTCTTCTTCCCCAAATTTACTTCATTCATTCTTTTTCCGCAATAGAAAAAAAACTTTGACAGGATAACAGGATGTTTTCTTTTCTTATCCCGTCAATCCTGTTAATCCTTTCAAAAAAAGGTTGGCGGTGCAGGGCAATCGTCAATAGTCAATTGTCAATCATTTCGCATTTCCTCGAAAAAAATCTTGCGCTGTCGAATGATAAAACTATCTTGCACTTAAATTTTCACGAAACTGGAGGTTTGTAATGAAGAAGTACGGCGTTATATGCATGGTTCTTGTGATTGCATTGTCATTCACATTTGCCAAGGATTTCAAAGTCGCCTATTTCGATTCCGAGCAAGTAATGCAGAATTGGGGCGAATGGAAAGATGCACAGGCAAAATTCGACCAGAATGTTCTCGAATGGCAGGAGGACGCTCAGGAAATGGAGGATTCACTCAATCAGCTTATGGAGGATTACCAGCGTCAGGAACTTTTGCTTTCTGCGGACAAAAAGCAGGAAAAGCAGATGATAATTCAGCAGAAGCAGCTTGAATATCAGGAGTTTCTTGCAACAATCTTCGGCGAAAGCGGCTTAGCCACACAGAGAAATGCCGAACTTACCGCTCCGCTATATGAAAGAATCAATCAGTCGCTCTCAAAAATCGCCGAGCGCGAGGGTATCTCGGTTGTATTCGATGGCGCCAGCAGCGGTATTGCATATATCGACCCATCTCTCGATTTAACCGAGGACCTTGTCGAGGAGTTAAAATCTGTAAGATGAAAATCGAAAAACTTGCAGAAAAAATCGGCGCAAAAATTCAAGGCGACCCGGAACGCGAAATTATTGGTTCCGCCACTCTTACTAATGCGAAACCGAATAATTTTTCCTTCTATCACAATCGTCGCTATAAAACCCAGCTTCTCGAAACAGATGCCGGCGCTGTGATACTTGCGGAAAAAGACCTCCCCGAAGGAGCTAATTTCACTGCAATTCTATCACAGAATCCGCTGGATGATTTCAGAAAAGCGGTAGAATTATTTCATCCTTTAGAATCAGTGAAACCGATGGTTTCCAACCTTGCATCCATTCATCCTGAAGCGAAATTGCCGAAATCAATCAGGATTGAGCCTTTCGTTGTTGTCGGAAAAGCGGAACTCGGCGATAACACTGCGATTGGCGCCAACTCCGTTATCGGAGATGGCGTTTCTATCGGTGAGAACTGCATCATCTATCCCGGAGTGGTGATTTATCCAAATACAATCATCGGCAACCGCGTAATAATTCATTCCGGCGCCGTTGTCGGTTCCGATGGCTTCGGCTATTCCCGCACCGAGGATGGTGTCTTTCACAAAATCCCGCAGACAGGGCGGCTGGTTATCGAGGACGATGTCGAAATAGGCGCAAATACAGCAATCGACCGCGGTGCAGTCGATGACACGGTTATCGGTAAAGGCACAAAAATCGACAATTTAGTTCAAATAGGACATAATGTGATAATCGGCGAAAATTGCGCACTTGCCGGACAGGTCGGAATTGCTGGAAGCTGCAAACTCGGCAAAGGCGTGCTTCTCGGAGGACAAGCCGGTCTGGCGGGACATCTCGAACTTGCCGATGGAGTTGTGGTCTTTGCGCAAGCAGGCGTCGATAAATCATTCGATAAGGGAATAGTCATACTGGGTTCACCGGCAAGACCTTCACGGGAAACTTTACGCCAATGGGCGGCTGTTGCTAAACTCCCGGACATTATCAAGAAAATGAATAAACTAACCGATAAAAATAAAACTTAAAATATACTTGACATTGACTTAAGATAAATATTAACTATTTATAATCATTATGACACCTGCAAAATAGAACATTTCGTCATTGCGAGCAAAGCGAAGCAATCTCAAGTTGCTGCGAACAAAGGATTGCTTCGTCGCTTCGCTCCTCGCAATGACAGAAGAGACTCATTTTGCAGGAGTCAGTTTATAATCATTTGCAAGGAGGCAATAATGAAAAAATATTATTCAATCATTCTGGTTCTCGTAGTAGCTATATTTTTACTATCCGGGACTGTTTCATCACAGGAGAAAAAAGGAGCGCGAATAACTATCGAGGAACCGAACTTCGATTTCGGTTTTGCTCCCGAGGGAACCTACATGGCGCACGAGTTCGTGATAAAGAACACCGGCGATGAAGCTCTGGACATAAAGCGAGTTCGGACAACCTGTGGCTGCACATCTGCTCCGGTAAAAAAGATGAACCTTGAACCCGATGAAGAAACGACCATCACGATTGTTTTCAACAGCACCCGGTATTTCCACAAAACATCGAAAGCTGCTATTATTTCATCCAATGACCCGACCAGACCATCGGAAAAAGTTACTTTTATCGCAGACATGGACACAGTCAAACCCCGAAGCATAACTCCAAACCCGAGAATAATTGACCTCGGCAAAGGTGACAAATTTAGTCGCACAGCAACAGCAACAATAAAAAATATCTCTGAATCAGCGCTTACTATTCAAATCATTGACTACTTTTCGGAATTTTTGGATGAACCGCCACTAACTGCCATTCCCCTTCCAGTTGGAGAATCAGTCGATGTTACAGTGCCTGTCAAAGAAGAAATTCCAGCGGAGGAATTTGTTCGAGCCTCATTCACTGTCGCTGCAATGGATAAAGATGGCTTGGAACTCTCAAGGATAACCATTCCGGTTTTCGGCGGCGGGGAATGAACCTGCAAAGCAAAAATGAATGAAAACAAATTTCGGAAAAATATTTTTAGCAATAATTTTTCTTTTACTCGCTGGTGTTTCTCAAGCAGTCGATGTCGAGATTTTTTACTCGAAATACTGCGAACACTGCCAGGAAATCATCGATAATTTCTTGCCCCCTATTATCGAACCTTACAAAGGTAAAGTGCGTCTCGTCGAGTTTGAAATCGAGGATAACCTCGATAATTATGAATTGCTTCTCAAACGAGAAGCACAGGCTGGAAAAAGCGACAATGAAATCCCTGTAATTTTTCTTGGAAATGAAGTTCTCGGTGGCGAGAAAGAAATCGAGAAACATTTTGAAAAAGTCCTGAAGAAAGCCCTTAAAAGCGAGGAACTTACTGCACATATCAAACCTGACACTCAAACAGTAGCTCAACCGGAAACTGTCGATACTGCTGAAACACTTGCAGTTGCAGAACCCGAGACTATTGAAATAGAACCCGTTGAAACTACAGTTGTCGCACTGTCAGATACTGTTTTTGTTATGTTTTTCTATGAGAAAGGCTGCACTCATTGTGACCGTGTTAGTCATGACCTCAGACTTCTCACAAAGAGACCGCCACCTGATTTGAATGCAATAATAGTCTATAAGGAATATGATATTGGAGAATCAATGCCAAAGCTTATGCACGAAGCATTATGCGAGCGTAATGAAGTAGCTGAAGAGCATAGACTTGGCACTCCGGCGGTTTTCATCGAGGGAATAGGGCTTATTTACGGTTATAATGATGTAGGAAATAATTTCTATTTCCCTCTGGTTCAAGCAATTAAAGACTTAGGTGCAAAATGCCGCGGTATAAAATTATGGGAAACATTAACCGATGAGGAGCTTGAATCCGCTGAACGCAGGATTACTGCAAGATTTTCAAAGTTCAATGTTGCACCTATTGTTGTTGCAGGACTTCTCGATGGCATCAATCCGTGTGCTTTTGGGGCGCTCATTTTCTTCATAACTTTCCTGACAGTTGCCGAGCGAAAAAAAGGTGAAATTCTTATCGTTGGACTTGCTTACACCGTTGCAGTTTTCATCACATACTATGCGGTCGGCGCTGGTTTTCTCGGCTTTTTGGCTTCATTACCGATTTTCTCAATTATTGCAAAATGGGTTTATGTCTTCACTGGAGTTCTTGCAATCGTATTGGGGACAATATCCTTTATCGATTTCATTAAGGCTAAAAGAGGTAAACTCACCGACATGACACTCAAATTACCCGACAAATTGAAGAGAAAAATTCACAAGGTAATTATTTCTGAAAATGAACCTCGCCGAACACAACGAAATTTCATTGTTGCAGCATTCACAACAGGTTTTTTTGTGAGTCTTCTTGAACTTGCCTGCACAGGACAGGTATATCTTCCGACTATCATCTATGTTCTTGGCATTCCGAGACTTCGCACAAAGGCGCATTTATATCTTCTACTCTATAATTTTATGTTCATTATTCCTCTTTTAGTCGTATTTGGGATTAGTTATATGGGAGCGACTTCAGAACAATTGAATTCATTCCTTAAACGCAATACTGCAACGATAAAATTCCTTACTACACTTATGTTTTTTGGGATGGCATGGTTGCTCTTACGCTCGATTCTTTTCGGTTAATTTGAAAAAGCTCATCCATCTATTCTATTGAAAGAGTGAAAAAAACTTTTTTCAGTTGACAAATAGGTTTAGTATATATATATATCTATATAAGTAGAAACAAATTGCGGGATATTAAAATGGACTTACCAAAGCTTAACATAAAGAATCCTTTCGGAAAAAAGAAAAAAGCCCAAAATCTTGTCGGTCTCGATATAGGCAGTTTTGAAATAAAACTTGTCGAACTTCATGAGGATGAACACGGCACAGTTTCCTTCATCAAAGCTGGCAAGCGTCCGTTATCTCATGGCGCCATTGTCGATAAAGATATAAGAGACCGAGAAGGAGTGATTTATGCTCTTCAGAGCGTCGTTGATGAGGTTGACCCAAATATATCCGAAGTTGCTATCTCGCTTGCGGGACACAAAGTTCTTGTTGACCGTGTCGAAGTTTCAACTCCCTCCGAAAAGGGCAAACGAGATTCTCAGATACAGGAGGCAATATTTGTCGAGGCGGAACAGAGAATTCCCACAGGTATCGACAGCGTAAGACTCGATTATGTGGAACTTGGGAAATCCGAGGATGAAAAACACATTCAGGTTATGTTGTTCGCGGCAAGAAACGAAATCGTCGAGGACTATGTCGGTGTCGTTATGGATGCCGGACTTGTTCCAATTATTGTTGACCTCGATTCTATTGCTTTATTCAATGCATTTGAATTCAACCATAACATTCCAGAGGAAGGCTGTATTGCCTTGATAAATATCGGTCATTCGCTCTCAAATGTAGCTTTCATCACCAATGGCAGTCTTTTCAGTATTCGAGATATATCAAATGCCGCCCGCAGCGTATGGGACAGACTTCAAACCGAACTTCACCTTTCCACTGATGACCTCAAAGAACTCATGCTCGGAACAGTGCCTCTTGAACAAAGTCCATCGACGAGAAGGTCGGTTTATAATGCCTGTGAGGACCTCGGTATCGGACTTGGAATGTCATTCTCATATCTTGAAAATGTTTCGGGTGGACTTAAAATTGACCAGGTATTTCTCTCAGGAGGAGCAATCGGAATTCCTTTCCTTGTTGATTCCCTGGCAAACCGGCTTGGTGTTCCATGCGAACTCATTGATTCTCTGGGCAGAATTCGTTTCGATTCCACTGCATTCGGTGATACTCCTCTCGAATACATCAGAGCTGTTTATACTAATGGCATTGGAATGGCGCTCAGGATAAGGGAGGCTGTATGATAAAGATTAATCTTCTTCCACCGGAATTGCGGAAGAAGAAAAAAGTTCCATTCATCGATAGGACTTTCATTTATGGTATTCTCACAATTGTGGGAGAGGTTATCATCCTCTATCTGCTATCCCTTACCCAGCAAACTAAAATCGCCGAACTCGAAAGTGATATCGCAACAGTTCAATTAGAACTCGATAAATATCAGGATAAGATAAACATGCTCAAAGAAGCGGAAACATTGAGAAAAGAACTCACCGCTCGAATGAATGCTGTTCAGGAACTTGAAAATAAACGGGCATATTGGGTTCAGATATTGACTGAATTCCGCAAGCTCATACCCGAATATGTCTGGATTGAAAGCTTTGCCGAGAAATCAGCAGGTGTAATCAGTTGTGATTGCAAGGGCTATACACTCAAAGCCATAGCGGCTTTTCTTCTAAATCTTTTTAGTTCCGAGACTTTTAAAAGCGCTGAAGTGGGCGCTATAACCCAAAAAGAAGTCGGTGGAGGAATTGGATATGGTTTTAGCATAACAATGAAAATAGAACCCCCTAGAACTGACGAGAATTTGGGTCAATTTGTCGTGGATACAACCAAAGTGAAGGAAGCTGAGAAAAAAGGAGGGTATAAAGGATTTGTGCAAAGTACTCGTACAAAATTCGGTCTTTACAGCCAAGAAGATGCAAAGAAAATGTTTGGTGGAATAAATGATTGATATATCCAAAATAAATTATACAAGTCCCCAATTCCTGAAAATTGTGACAACTGTCATCTTTTTCATTATTATTGTCTATTTATGGCATTCAATGTCCTATTCCCCCAATAATGAAGTGATAGTTGGCAAACAGGCTGACCTTGAAAGTATAGAAGGTGAACTTCGACGGGCAAAAATGAGCGTGGCAAAAGTCGAGGAACTATGGGCGGAACTTAATAGACTATTCGCTCAATACAAACTTATCGAGGAACTTCTGCCCGATGAACGAAATGTCCCTGATTTCATCAATAAAATATACCTTGCAGCAAAACAGGCTGATACCGATGTTAAAAAGATTGACCAACAACCAACCCAACCCTTAGGTTATTTCATGTCCGACCCATACAAAATCGACATATCGACAACTTTTCATGGAATGGGGAAATTTTTGAGTCTCGTCGCCAATCTACCCTTTACTGCGTTGGTTAAAGAACTGAAAATCTCACTTTCCGGAAGCAAAAAATATTCTGTTTCTGCAAGTTTGACAGTTATAGCACATCACATGGAAACTGCACAAAGACCCAGGAATATTCAAGAACTCAAGATTAAGAAAGTTCAACCCAAGGAAGAAAAAAAACCGAAGAAAAAAGGAGAATATAAACCATCGTGAGGAAATTTATATTCACATATCTTATCCTAGCTTTTATGGCAATTACTTACCCACAGAAAAAGAATTTCAGTGTGGATGAAATAACCATCAGCACTTTGCGGGATACGACATATATCCAGGTACTAACCGATGGGAGCGTGGATTTTAAAAAGTTCACTATCGATAATCCCCCTAAGCTTGGAGTTGATTTTTTCGGAGGAATATTTAGTCTTCCACAAAATGAGTACCTTAAAGTTCCTCCCGGACTGATTGCGGCAGTACGAGGTTCTCAGTTTAAACCACAACCTGAACCAGTTGCAAGACTTGTATTTGACCTCGTTGAAACTCCGGAATACTCCGAGGTTCGATTACATCCCGAGGGTGTCATGATAGCTATTTATACTCCTGATTATCCTCAGATAGCAAAATGGAGTTCCGGACGAGTTGAAGCATTAGCCGAAACCACAGCTGCTGAATCGGTCGCTGTCGCTGAAACAGCAGTTGTAGATACAACAGATACAACCAAAGCTGAAATAGCGCTGGAGGCTGAAGAAATTCTCCCTGAATTGGCAGTTTATATGCGTCCGGAAACACTCTCATACAAGGGAGTAACCGCCGACATGGAAACAATCGAGGTCGCAAAGTATATCAGGAATATGGTCGTCTATACTGCTGAGGGCAATGACCCTTTCCTTGCGCCTAAACGTACAAAAGAAACACCTCTCGGAACCGAGCCAATCCCTATGGTTGAAAATCTCTCCCTTGTAGGTATCGTTCAAATGGGAGATATGAATCTGGCGCTTATGCAAGACCAATCCGGGTTCGGTTTTGTAATCGCTGCCGGGGATACTGTTGAAGGAGGAATTTGCATCGCGGTAACAGACACTTCCGCAAGGTTCACTCTCACTGAATTTGGAACATCTCGTAAGGTCGACATACCTCTGGTCAAACCCGAGAAATAATAATTGCTTTTTTGCAGATTGCCACTATTATATTAATAAGCGGAGATAAATATGAATAGAAATGTATTAAAATTCACATGTATCTTATTTATAATTTTCATTGGCGCTCTCGGGAGTCAGGAATCAAAATATTCTTTTGACCGTGGCGTGCCTATTGAATGCAAAAAGTGCGGATCCTGCACTGCTGAAACGACCCCTGAAGAAATGACCTGTGTTTGTTTTGACAAACTCGTATTCCAGGATGCCGACATCCGCTCCGTCTATGCACTTCTGGCGGACACGGCAGATGTTAATTTAGTCGTTGACCCCGGGCTAAGTATAAGAACGACTCTTAAACTTGAAAATGTCTCATGGTGCCAGCTTTTCAGTCTCCTTCTCGACCTTTATAACCTTCGGGCTGTTCAAAAAGAGGGATACTTATACATACTTTCTGATGATAAATACTGGTCATCAAAATTCGGAGAAATCGAAAATGTTAAGAAAGAGAAAGAACTAAGAGATAAAGTTACTAACATTTACCGAATCGAGAATGTTGTTGCAGTAAATCTTTCCAAAGCGCTTGCAAGCGCTACATCCGATATTGGTCAAATTGTCGTTGACGAACAATCTAATTCTTTAATTATTTCAG
>Ga0114918_10005591_pt1 | contig 10768 bp, 11 predicted proteins | sample LantaG_FD_87015 | JGI IMG/M metagenome (GOLD analysis project Ga0114918, IMG submission 87015) | Deep subsurface microbial communities from Baltic Sea to uncover new lineages of life (NeLLi) - Landsort_02402 metaG | ecosystem: Environmental > Aquatic > Marine > Oceanic > Sediment | place... | reverse complement strand
GGAGCGCACCACAATGGCATTGTGGGGGTCGTGGGTTCGAGCCCCACCAGGTCCACTAACCGGGAAACCGGGCGAAGGGGCACTTGAGAAGATACGCTGGTAGGCGATCTCAAGTGCCTTTTTCATTTCCGCCTCGACGCCCGCCGACGGCCCCGGCTGCAACTCCCCGCGCCGCACCGCCATATACACCCGCGGCTGATCGTGGAACGCCAGTCACGCCTGGGCCGCTAACTGAAGCACCTCAGCACAGCTACCTAGCTGCCGGCGTCAGGTGGTGCCCAACACCCCTGAGGGTCGTTGCATACATAGGCAGCGTCAAGAGCGAAGCATTTCACTAATCCAGGGCGCAGAAGCGTCAATAAGATCATCACGCACAACCGGATCTGATATGAAATCCGCGATGCTACAGGTAGTTGCAGTCGACGGCCTTGTCAAAATTGCAGACCGTGACGAATTCAAACAGCACGCCAGCTCCTCACTAACATGTGCACAACTACACCATCTCGCACATTCAGCGTGTTGACGATCTCACATAAGTTGTGTATAATTGAATTAGTCGAGAGGGTCGCATTCAGAGCGATTCGTTGGGAAGAGTCCCACTCGGCCGCGATGGTCGAAAGGGCTGCATCGTGCGGTCCGTTCGAGTTAAACTCGATTCGGCTTCAAATGCTCGCGCAAGTGCCCCTCAGGCGTTGAGGGGCACTTGTCCTTGGAGGTCTGCGTGTACGTTCTCTACCTCGACGACTCTGGCTCCGTGAAAAATCAAAAAGAAGATTACTTCGTCCTCGGTGGCGTCTGTGTGCCAGAAACCAGCGTTCGCTGGCTATCTTACGAAGTGGAAAAACTCGCCACCAAGATCGACCCACAGAACTCCGCCGCTGTTGAATTCCATGCCGCTGAGATCTTCTCAGGTCGCAGCTTTCCCTGGCATCAGTACAAGAGAAAAGAAGATCGTATCGCCATCATCAAGCATGTGCTTCACACCCTAGACGGCGCCTTTCCGACGGTCGTAGCCTTCGCCAGCGCAGTTCACAAAGCATCTTACCCCAATGAGGATCCTGTCATCAAGGCCTTTGAAGACGTCACCAGCCGCTTTGACATGTATATGCATCGAATGGCCGCTGACGCTGAGGAATACCAACGGGGCATGATTGTCATCGACAAAAGCTCATACGAAACCAGCCTTCAAAACCTAACCGTCCACTTCAGACAAGAAGGCAACCGTTGGGGAAGCTACCTTAAGAAGATCTGCGAAGTCCCGCTTTTTGTGGATTCTCGTGTCTGTCGGCTGATGCAACTGGCGGACCACATCGCCTATGCAGTCTTCCGGTACTACAACGCCGATGATATGGGCTACTTCAACTGCATCGGCAATCGCTTTGATGAAAACGACGGCGTGATACATGGTCTAAGTCACTTGCAGCGTTACAATCCCCACTGCATGTGTCCTGCCTGCCTTACTCGTCGCCAAAACAACGCAAACCCCTAGTTACGTCGCCTTCGTGCCGCTCACATACCACTGACTCGCTTGGGTGACTACCATATGTTGGACCGCGACAAAGGCAAACTTCAGTTTTGCGTTTTTTCCTGTATGCCGCGCTGCTAAACCAGGAAAACGAAGGTCAGCAGAGTCACGACGAGCAAAGACGGCAGCATATTCACCGTCTTGATCTGCTTAATCTCCAGCAGCCCCAATCCTATCCCCAGAATCAAGACGCCGCCCACGGCGGTCAACTGCACAATCAAGGCCTCGGGGAAGAGCATCTGGAACTGTGACGCCAACAGCGTCAGGCCGGCCTGTACGATAAAGAGCGGCAGCGCCGAGAAGAGCACGCCGACTCCGTAGACTGAGGCGAGCACGATGGAGGTGAAACCATCCAGGATCGCTTTGCTGAGGATCAAAGTGCGATCACCGCTCAACCCCTCGTTGAGCGCGCCGACAAAGGTCATCGAGCCCACGCAGAAGATCAGGAAGGCCGTCACCAGCCCCTCAGTGAACCGTTCGTTCTTGATCTTGATACGCGACTTCAGCGCATCGCCAAACGTATCCAGGCGCACATCCAACTTGAGCACCTCGCCCAGGATCCCGCCCAGGATCAAGCTGAAGATCAGGATCAGAAAGTCCCCACCCTCCTGGAGGGACATCTGCATGGCCAGCACCAGGGTGGCCAGCCCTACGGCCTGAAAGATGATGCCCTTGATGCGCTCCGGCAGGCTTTTGCGAATCAACATGCCGATTATACTTCCGACGATGACCGTCATCGCGTTGACGATTGACCCAACCGGCATATTCCCCCCCCCCTTGACCCGACGCTCAGAACCCCAGCTCGCGCAGCCGCGCCATCTCATCCCGCCAATTGGGTTTCACCTTGACCCACAGATCCAGGTACACTTTCCCGCCGATAAACCGCTCCAGCTCTTGCCGGGCCTCACTTCCGATACGCTTCAGCAGGCGTCCCCCCTTGCCGATGACGATGGGTTTCTGGGATTCGCGTTCCACCCAGATTCGTGCGGCAACATACTGGACCCCATTGTCGCGTTCGTGGTAATCCTCAACCAGCACGGCCGCCGAATGCGGGATCTCGCGGTAGGTGTAACGGAACACCGCCTCACGGATCAATTCCGCAGCAATATGGTGCTCCGTCTGGTCGGTGATCTGGTCCCCCGGGTAGTACCGCGGCCCCTCGGGCAGGAACGTCAAGAGACGTTCGTGCAGCGCATCAAGATTGGTACCCTCAAGCGCACTCACCTGAATCGTACCGACCCGGCCAGGCAGCAACGCCTCATAGGCCGCAAACCGAGCCTTGGCCACGCGCAGCGTCAGCTGGTCAATCTTGTTGAGGACAAGGAGCACCGGCCGCTTCGCGGCCTTCTCCCGAAGCAGCCGCGCGATGGTCTCCTCCACATCCCGGGGCCGCGCGGACACATCCACCACGAAGAGGATCACATCCGCGTCCGGGATCGCAGCCACCGCTTCGCGGATCATGATCTTGTTCATCTGGTGGGGCGGTCGCTCATGGATGCCCGGCGTATCGATAAAGATCATCTGGTAGTTGGGCTCGGTCAGAATGCCGATCACTCGATTCCGCGTGGTCTGCGGTTTGGACGAGACGATGGTCACTTTGCGCCCGACCAGGGCATTCACCATCGTGGACTTACCCACGTTCGGGCGACCGATCAACGCCACAAAGCCGGACTGATGCCCAGGAGGCAACTCCTGGTCCCAGCCCCCGGCAACGACAGCCCCTTCATCCCGTACAGCACCCCCACCGGATTCGGCCAGGAATTGTTCGATCAGCGCCTCGGACTCGGTCGAGGCATCGTCATCACCGGTGATCTCCTCCGGCACCATCTGCGACTGCAGTTCGTCATCCATCTGCATCGGCTTACGCCCCCTTCACCAGATAGATCCCGGGCAAGCTGACCAGCGTCGTGATGCCCTTGACCAACACATTAGCCCAGAAGATTGACCAGACGACAGCTATAGGCATAACGCCACCGAAAGCAAGCCAGACAAAGACCAGGCTGTCGACCGGCACACTGACGCTATTGCTCACCAGGACCCGTGCCCACTGATACCGGCGGGTAATGCGATTGACCCAGAGTTGATAGATCTCCGTGTCCAGCAACTCGCTGATCACCTCGGCCAAGATGCTGGCCAGGACGATACGCCACACAGGGGTAAGGACATCGGCAAATGCCTGCTGCAGCAGCCAACTCGGATCGGGAGGAAGCTTGGCCAAGAATGCGAAGAAGAGCGCCATCACCAGGTTGATCCCGGCAGCGGCGACGATCATTGTGCGCGCGGCTTTGCGCCCCAACAACTTGTGCACCATATCACGGAGCGTGAATGTGAGCGGATAGATGAACGTCCCGCCATCGATGCTGAAGCCGGCCACAGTGGCGATCTTCAAACTACCGATATCGGACATCATCTGCGCCGCGATGTACGCAGAGATCGTAAGAATACCCGCGCGAGCCCACGCGGTCTCCCGCGGACTCGCGGATTGCTCTGAGATACCTTGCGCCATCAGAAACGTCTCCTTAAGAATCTGTTCCGAAAATGACTCGGCAGAGCCCTCACCCTAGCCCTCTCCCATACTCCGCGGACGGAATGGGAGAGGGGACCGGAGCTGCCACTTCGAGAATAACCCCCGCCCTGTCCGTCATTCTGAGCGGAGCGTAGCGGAGTCGAAGAATCTCTCGTCTGCACACGCGCGAGATCCCTCGGCTCCGCAGACTCCGCTCGGGATGACGTGCTGCGAACCCATTCTCATCCTACGTGGTGTGCGCCCGCGCACATGATGTCTACTTCGAAAACAGCCACCTCCACTATCCGCTGGGGCCGGTGTCAGCCCCGACTGCGCGAACCCGTGGGTTCGCTGGGGCCCGTGCCCCTCTGCGAAACGCTCAACACAAAGACGGGGGCGAAGCAGGCAGCCTGCCCTCGAAGGGGGCTTCGCCCTACGCAGAACCGCGCGTCCAGCAGTCTGCCGTCTGCGTAGGGAGAAGTGTCACTTCGCCCCATTCTGCGTATTTTCGTCCTGCTTGGTGTGCATCTGCGCACCCACGCTGCAAGTATACCACGGGTGACCGTGAAGAGAGGGGACGCTCACACATCAGCGCCGCTTGTTGGGCGACGACGAGATGCAGACGCAGCTGGGGAAAGGCGGTTAGTGAGCGGCTTTGCCAGTCATCTCCTCGATCACCACTTTGAAGACCGCTATTCCGGTCAAGTGACGGTCCTTCGCCAGAAGCCGGGTGCGTACGCTCTCGGGATCATTTTCCAAACGGTCGACCATGGAGCCAAGCGCAAGCCGTTTCTCCATCTCCGTCTCCAGGAACTCGACGTGCCCCCGGAAGACGACCGAGCTATAGGCGTGCGAGCACTGCCCCTGCAGGTAACCGCGATCCTTCACCACCGTACCGCAGACCTGGGGATTCTCGCGCATGAAGTCGAGTTTGAGCCCCGCATTCGCGCTGTGGAAGTACAGGAGGCGGTTTTCCGCATCATAGCCATAGTTCAGTGTCGCCAAATAGGGTTCCGATCCCCGGGCAAATGCCAGCGTCGCATAGACCCCTTCGGACAGAAGTGCCTCGATCGCAGCGACATCGGTGATCTCGCGTTCTTCCTTTTGCATATGGTAGCATGCCATCCTCCACCTCCTTGGTGATTCTTGACCAACCATCATCTGGCTTCAGGCAGTATAAGCGAGTGAGACCGGCCGTCAAAGCTCTTGGCTTTGACCCCGGCTCTCGGCTATAATGCAGTATAGAGGACCGAGAGACAGTCGCGACAAAGCGAGTCAGGAGGCCTATGAAACAAGACTTTCCCATCCTGGAGTATGATCCGACCCGGAAAGCCCTCATCGAGCCCAGCGAGCTCATCAAGCCTGAGGATATTCCCGAAAGAGGTGTCATCTGCTTCTTCCAGGAGGTCCTCTCCGACCTTGTCGAGCGAGGCCTGCTCACCAAGATCAGCGCCACCAAGTCGGAGATTGGCGAGCACATCTTCTATGGGCTGGAGATGCAGGGACAGCGCCTCACAGTCTTTCACCCGGGCGTCGGGGCCCCTCTGGGAGCCGGCTTGCTGGAAGAGGCCATTGCCAAGGGCGTCAAGCGCTTTATCGCCTGCGGCGGTGCCGGCGTGCTCAATCGCGAGATTGCGGTCGGACACGTGGTCATCCCCACCTCGGCAATACGGGATGAAGGCACGTCCTACCACTACCTCCCCCCCTCGCGCGAGGTCACCCCATCGGACATCGCCACCGCAGCCATCGAGCGCACCCTGAAGCGCCACGATGTGCCCTACGTCGCGGGCAAGACGTGGACGACCGACGCCTTCTATCGTGAGACGCCCGACAAGATCGCGCTGCGCCGGGAAGAGGGCTGCCTGACCGTCGAGATGGAGGCTGCGGCCTTCTTCGCCGTTGCGCAGTTCCGCAACGTCGTCTTCGCACAGATCCTGTATGGCGGTGACGATGTCAGCGGCGAGACGTGGGACGCGCGCACCTGGAATGCCCGCGCATCGGTCAGGGAGAAGCTCTTCTGGCTGGCCGCAGAAGCCTGTCTCGAACTCTAGAGGAGGATCCTGATGAACATCTGCGTTTACTGCTCTTCCAGCAATGCGGTCGCGCCGGCTTACTTTGACGCAGCGCGTGCCCTAGGACAAGGAATCGCCCATCGCGGCGACACCCTTGTCTACGGCGGCGCAGATATCGGCTTGATGGGCGCGCTGGCTCGGGCCGTCAAGGCCGGCGGCGGCACCGTCATCGGCGTGATGCCGACCGTGCTCCAGGAGAAGCGCATCGTCTTCACCGATGTCGACGAACTCGTGACCACCCGGGATATGCGGGAACGCAAAGCCGTGATGGAATCACGGGCCGACGCATTTGTCATCCTACCGGGCGGATTCGGCACGTTGGAGGAGCTGTCCGAGATCCTCACGCTTCGTCAGATCGGCGTGCATGCCAAGCCGATCATCCTCCTGAACACCGAAAGCTACTACGCGCCGCTGATCGCACTGTTCGAGCATTTCTATCAACAGAAGTTCGCTCACCCCTGGCGTGACATTTACTATCTGACCGACGATGTCGCCGACGTCTTCCGGTATCTGGAAAGCTATACCCCGATGCCGGCTCCCAGCAAATGGGACGGGCCTGGGGAGAAGAGCTAGCCCGACCCCCTTTTTTCCCCGGTGGGGGCAAAGCAGAGGCTTCACCGTCACGCTGGATCAGCAGCCCAATCCAGAATAGTGACACGCACCCCTGACGATAGCCAGTCTCGTGGGTGGTACAAGGCCAGAGCTGCACTTGGCCTTCAGCCTGAGCTAGACCCCTGATACGACAGCGTCACGGATCAACATCAGAGAGGCACCATGACCGAGCAAGCGGACGATATCCGGACCCAATACAGCAGCGACAAGAATCTCAATGCGCGCATCGCCTTACACGCGCGCTTCAGCACCAATACCTACGGCTGGCAGCGGTGGGCCTTCGACCACCTCACGCTGCCCAACACGGCCCGGATACTGGAGCTGGGCTGTGGCCCGGGCGGGCTCTGGACAGCCAACCGAGACAGCTTGCCGGCAGGATGGGAGGTCGTGTTGACCGACTTCTCGCCGGGGATGGCAGCCACAGCGAAAGAGAGTCTCAGGGATGTCGCGGCCTTCATTGCTTTCGCCGTCGCCGACGCCCAGACGATTCCCGCGCGCACGGATACATTCGACAGCATCATCGCCAACCACATGCTCTACCACGTACCGGATCGCGGGCGAGCACTGGCCGAGATGCGCCGCGTCCTCAAGCCGGAGGGCCGGATCTTCGCGACCACCGTCGGAGAGCTCCATATGAAAGAGATATGGGACCTGGTGGCGCCCTACGTCCCGGATATCCACGCGCGCACGCGCAAGGTCTCCCAGGGCTTCACTCTGGAGAACGGTGGACAGCAGCTTGAGATCGTCTTCACCGACGTCGCCCGCTACGACTACGAGGACGCCCTTGAGGTCACCGAGGTGCGGCCCATCATCGACTATATCAAATCGTCAAACACACTGATGGGATGCACCCTGGCGCCCAACGAGTGGGCAGCCGTCCGGCGGAAGATCGCGGCTCACATTGAGGTCAAGGGCAGCTTCCACATTCGGAAGGCCTCGGGTATGTTTGTGGCCCGCGGCTGAGGGAGTTCACGCAAAGAGAGAATGGAAGAATCGAGAATCAGCGAATGCTTGTCTCGACTCGGGTGCCTTAGCCAAGGAAATGAGCCCCAGCGTCCTTTCTTCCACATTTCTTGACTTGGCGACTGTGCTGCTTTGCGTGAGACGATTCCCCTACTACAGGTGAGCCGATACTGTGAAAGGAACAACTGATGCCGCAGAGCAACATTGACCCGTCCTTGCCGCTGGTGGATCTACACCGGCATCTGGAAGGCAGCATGCGGCTGGGGACCATTCTGGAGCTGGCCCAAACCCACGGCATCCCCTTGCCCGCGGTTGAGCCTGAGGCGCTGCGTCCCTACGTCCAGGCAATGGTTCCTCAGCCCGGGCTGATGGCTTTTATCGAGAAGATCGACCTGAGCATCAGCGTGTTGGCGGACCTGGATGCCTGCCGGCGCATCGCCTATGAATGTGTTGAGGACGCGGCGGCGGAGGGCCTCGATTACATCGAAGTGCGCTTCAGTCCCCGGTATATGGCGAACCCCAACCGGCTCAACGCGGCCGATGTCGTGGCGGCAGTGGCCGACGGCACAGAGGCCGCCGTCAGGGACTGGTGTATCCGGGCCAACCTGATCGGGATCCTCAGCCGCACCTACGGTACAGCAGCATGTTGGGAGGAGTTCGAGGCGCTGGCCGCGCACCACAGCCATATCGCCGCGATGGACATCGCCGGCGACGAAGCGGCCTGGCCGGCCGAGCTCTTCGCCAGGCACTTCCGCAAAGGCCGCGACCTCGGCTGGCACGTCACGGCGCACGCGGGTGAGGCAGCAGGCCCCGAAAGCATCTGGACCGCGCTGCAGCAGCTGGGCGCGACGCGCATCGGCCACGGATTGCGCGCCATCGAGGACCCCGCACTGATGGACACGCTGGCCGAGAGGGGAATTGGCGTGGAGGTCAGCCTGACCAGCAACGTCCAGATCAGCGCCGTGGCGGAGTACGCCGATCACCCCATCGCGACCTACGTAGCACACGGCATCAAGGTCACACTCAATACCGACGACCCGGCCGTGAGCGGCATCACGCTGCCGCACGAGTATCGCGTCGCCGCCCCTGCCGCGGGCCTGACGCGAGAGCAGATCCGGCAGATTCAGCGCAACGGGCTCGACGTCGCTTTCCTGTCGGATGAGGAGCGTGAGGCGCTGCGCGACAGGAAGAGCGAGGGCGATAGGGCATAGCGGCTGACGGATTAGCCTGGCCACACTGGTGAGCGGCACCTGCCAAAGCTGTTCTGCATAGAGGGTCCTGCCGGTTCGTGGCAGATTGTTAACGTCCTCCCCTCAACAGCGGGCCAACCGCGAATCACGCCAATCCGCGCGAATGGGAGTCTTTGAATCGCTGAGACGGATGACCCCGCTAACCCTCTGCGTAGGGCGGAGTGTATGAAGTTTCGAGAAATAGCCTGGCAATGCGACGGATTGCCAGGCTATTCTGTCGATCTTCATCACCTGCTTCCGTCGCCCCGCCGTGATGCACGTGAGTCATGGGGGGATTCACCTGCTATCTCTTCGTGGACGGGCCTGCAGACCTGTTGTTATGGAGCGTCAGGGATCAAATGTACCCAGGAGACGCCGGCGGCATTGGCCAATCGCCTATCCGCCGTCCATAGCTCGCTGCGCAACGTCTTGGCCAGCGCCAAGTAGAAGCTGTCGTAAGCAGCGGCGCGTTTGAGCTGCATCGTCCAGTCGAATGCCGACGTGGTTTGGGCATCGTCGGGGGGAAATAACTGCACACCGAGTTTCTGCGCCAGGGTCAATGCTTGTTGCCCTTCATCGCGGGTGATGTGCCCGAAATGTACCCCCTTGCACAGCGCGGATGTGATCTCGTAAAGCCACAACATCGGCGCGCATAACACGTAACCCTCTGCGTGCCATTGCGTCACCAGCGTCCGGCAGCGTTCTTGGTGTGGGCCGGGCAACAACAACCTGAGGGCATAACCGGCATCAATGACCAGATATGTGCCCATCCCGCGCCTCCAGGTCCGCCCGCGCCTCTTGCCAAAGCGCGTCCACATCCAGCGGTTCGCCCTCGCGGCGCGCCAAGATTTCGTCCGCCAGCTTATCACTTTCGGCCACCCACGCCTGCCAGTGCGCCAGCCGGTCGTTCACTTGTTCCCGCTGGAGTCGTTCGTAATCCTCAATACTGACCAGCGCCGCTTTGGGCTTCCCGCGGGAGGTCAGAATGACTCTCTCTCCGCCATAGGCGACGCGGTTGACCAACTCGGAAATATCCCGTTTCACCTGCCCGATGGCGGCCTTCGTGTCTGCCATGTTTTCCCTGCCTCCTCTCATAAGAGTAATTGCACTATCCTGATAAAAAGTATAATGCAATTCCAGGAGGACGTCAACCCCGCCGAATACTCGAATACTCGGGCGTGTTGCAGAATGAGGGCAAGGCACGGCGGCAGGGAGACTGCCGTGTCAGGGCGACTGCCGTGTCAGGAACCGGAGCCGGACCAAGGGCGGTGCAAAATGGGTTTGTTTCGCAAATGTACCCCTGTCAGTCTTGTTCCTTGGGGATTTTTTCGGGCGGTGACGTCAATGCGGCGCGTCGGGGCCCAGGCACGAGCGCGCGGCTACCGCCGCACAGGCGGCGGGTAGCGGGTTGGTTTTCGGTGACGCATATGGGTCCGGACATGCGGGGAGCCTCCCGGAATAGACATTATGTTCGCCGGCACATACCACGTACGAATGAAAACACAGTGTGCAGAACAGCTCAAAGCTTGGGGGATTAGGTGAAAGACTTTGAGCTGGCAGAGGGGGATTCAAGGATGGAGACGGGCCAAATTGCACCAGGCCTTCTGGTTGCGCAGATTCACATCTGGTTTTCGCCCCAGAGATGAAATGCTCCCGAAATCTCAGTGTCGCCTCGGTGCAAGTGCGCAATCCGCCGGCTCATCCGCAACCTGTCGTCCTTCACCGTCACTGCTGTTTCTGCCAAGGTCCGGCAACCTTGGTCTGTTAGGATCGAACGCTCACTTATCTTGCCCCTTTCGTAGTCCACACATGGGGGTCACCTAACAGCTTACCTTGTGGGACGCGTCACGTTTCACGCTTG
>Ga0114918_10005590_pt1 | contig 10768 bp, 10 predicted proteins | sample LantaG_FD_87015 | JGI IMG/M metagenome (GOLD analysis project Ga0114918, IMG submission 87015) | Deep subsurface microbial communities from Baltic Sea to uncover new lineages of life (NeLLi) - Landsort_02402 metaG | ecosystem: Environmental > Aquatic > Marine > Oceanic > Sediment | place... | reverse complement strand
TCGTCCAAGGTGATGACCTTCACCGTCTTGGTACAGTCAGCCGCTTCGACCGGTCGCAGTATTGAGGCCCCCATCATGGAGTCTCGGTGATAAGAAATCTCCGCTTTACCAGTCTTTTCCCCGATAGCAAGCTCATGGAGCTTCCCGTTGAATCGCTTGCGCAGGCCTTTGTATTCCGATGCCAGAGGCTCGCACCCGAAGATGTTCATGTTCGGGTAAATGGTTTTCAGGGTAAGGTACTCACTCTTCGGGCCCACCCCGATGTTATACATGGTGGTAGGGGCCCCATGGATGAGCCTTGAGATAAATGCCTCTTGCACTTCCTGCTTGTTCCACTCCATATTAGTCTTCCTTCATGTAGAGCCAAGTCCCGCGATATCCCGGGATTCGGACGCCTTTGATGTGTTGCTCATCCAGTGCTGTCAGATAATCCGTCTTCATTTGGTCCCCTTACTAAAAGCTTGTTTAACCAGTGGAGGCAGTTCCCAGTCCACTTTCCGGATAACTCCGTCCCCCTGCTCCCCTGTCTTGCCGTTCCATTGGTGCCACGCGGCCTTGCGGCGCACTCTGCCCGCGTCTTTGCCGTCCCTCTGGAGATAGTAGTCATGCTTCTGTGCCATGCGCTCAGCGGCCAGTGTGTGGCCCAGGTGGTAGATGACACACTCAGGGCAAGCGACGTCGGCTGTTAGGGTGTGAGTTCCATTGGTTAGGGACTCGCCATTGCAATCCTGCGCCCGGACGCCTTTAGTGCTTCCGAAGTGATATGAATTGCGCCAGTGACTCCACCGATAATGGGGGTGCCTGGTGCCGATCTTCCCGGCTTCAAAGTGTCCCCATCGCTGATCCCCAGCGCTGTCCGTGACATAGTGACCTTCATCATGCCAGAAATGAACCCACCTCGGGCATCCGGCCAGAGGATCCGCTTCAATCCACTTATCCAAGTTGTGATAGATCTCGTCGGCATCAAAGATGAGCATCCTGTTCCCCGTGGCATTGTCGGCACACCACTGGCGCATCTCAGTCTTGTTGCGCCATTCTGCCCGGACTTCTAACTTAATCTTCTTGTCTGGGTCTGGGAATGCCTTGATCTGGGCCAAAGCATCATCCGCAGGGGTGTCTTTCCACAGTCCGGTCGGGCCGTAGGCGATCAGGATCTCATCGACATGGGGATACACGGAAGCAATCGCCTCGGTAACCGTCGGCCCATAATAGCAAATGAGCTGTGCACTTACTCGCTTCTCGGGAGTAAACGCCGGAATGGATGCCAGCTTCACCTTCATAGCCTGCAAGCCGTAGCGCTCATGCGCTTCCGGAACATCAACCTTCGGAGGATTGTCCACGGTCTCTCGCACCTTCTTGGAGAAATCAGCGGAATCCCCCCACTTGGCATAAACAAGGCGGTCACCGTAGTTCTCCCGGAGGACTGGCAGGTCATAGACCACGGCGGGGGTTCCGCTACACAGAGCCTCCCCCGGCACCATTCCATAGCCCTCAAACTTACTGGGGGCCAAGACACAGACAGCCCCGGCCATAACCCGCATCTTCTGGGCGTCCGAGAGTGCTGCGCCGAAAGTGATGAACTTATGGAGATCCGAGTCATTTTTGTTGATGACGCCCGGGTGCCCCATGGCAATGAGATTAAGCGGGCCTGGATATGCTTTGACCGCATTCACTGCATCTTGGATTCCCTTGTAGGCACTGGCCCGTGAGACCCACGTGACATAAGGAGTCCCGGAATGCTGGTCCATCTCAATGGGTAGGGGTTCATTCGGGAAATTGAGTGCATGGGTATTCACTACCGGAGGCACTGCCGTCACATTGGCTCCCGGATTCTGAATTGCCTCACGCACGTCCTGGCAGGAAGGCTCACTGTTGGCCAAGAGGACATTCGCGGCCTTGAGTACCGGGATGGTGTTCTCCATCCTCTTTGAGGTCTCCAGATCGTACTTGGCTACCCACAAGTGTGTCTCAAAATTGATGACGCACAGCTTTGCCTTTGGATACCTTGTGTTGTACTGGACTGCGCCCTTGCCCGCGGCTGACTTGCCATCCGTGATGACATAATCGAAGTCGGGCGGGATCGGCGTGGTGGTATCCGTGATCAATTTCAGATTGGGGGCATCCGGATAGTCCCTCTTCCACATGGGGACTGCATTCGTGATGAACCAGACCTCGTGGCCCAGGTCAGCCAATGCCCATGCCATTTGCCAGAGGTGGATACGGCCCCCGGAATAATGGTTGGAGGTGAAGGCGTAAAATCCGATACGCTTCCGGCCACACGGTGAGGGCCAAGGGGTTCCGAGTGGACGTACTGCCGTGTGCTTGAAAGGATCACCGATCTCTGCCACAATGCCAGCCTGAAGTAGCTTCCGCAGGACCTGGCGGTTATGTATGTCAAAAACCTGTCCCTTTTTTACGGGGACAGGCCGACCTGTGTGATCCGGTAAGTTCCGGTCATCTAGGACAAGGACATTCACGATACGCGCTCCACATCTACCTTATTAGGATCGATGCGCACGATGTTTTCGGTATCCTCGACACCGATGTCTACCGCTAGAGTTCCCTTGGGGGAGATCGACTTGACCTCGCCCATAGCTTCTTTTTTATCATGGGTGAAAGTGACCAGATCCCCTACTTCAAAGATGATGGGGGTCGCTTTGCCGTCTTTAATATCGACATTGGCAGTGGTCATGGTATGCGCGGCACGGGTGAGCCCATTAGCGGGCTCGATGAATTCGCCTTTGAGTCCTACGCGGACATCTCCGAGGCGCTGGATGGTGATCGTATCTCCTGCCCTGGCTGCAATCTCTTCGCCGGAGCCGTTCAGGTATGTAAAGCCGTTCTTTAGCACGTTAAACCGGTTCATCTCTTCCTCCTCTTCCGTGATAGAAAAACAGGGAGGGCTCCCGGGGTAAGAAAGCCCTCCCTGCGTTATTTATTGCTTGGCTCAGGATGCGACGTCGCTCAGGAGCGCGCCAACTCGGGGCTGGATGAACTTACCACCAGCGACGAAGAAGATGGCGATCGTGGCTACGTTGTTGGTGAAGGCGAAGTCGTCGCTACGCTTGACAACAATGTCTTCCTCCATGGCGAGGTAGTATTCGCTGAGGTCCACGAACATCACGTCACCTTCGGTGCCAATGGCGGGCAGACGAGTGGTGCTGATGTACGGGTAACCCACAAGGCGATCGTACACGCCGTTTGCGGTGCTGGTGGTGAAGAGCGGGCGACCTTCCAGATCCTTGGTCTTCTCAAGGGTCTGCATGACACCATCTTCGACAACGAAGACACCCATGGCGCGGTGATTCGGACGAAGGGCATACTTCAGGTCAACGAGGTCTTCCCAAGACACGGTAGAAGCAGTGGCACGTGCGACGTTACGAATACCGGCGGTCTGCTGAATACCGAGGGACTTGCCGGAACCGTCACCAGAGATGATCGCGGTATCGAGAGCGTTCAAGCATACCTGACGAGCCTTGGTGGTGATCCACTGTTCCATGCCGATGGGACTCCGGCTGAGCAAGCGGTGGCTGATCTGGGTGTGCATGGCGTACTCACTGGCGGCGATCTTCACCTGGGTGAAGGTGGTGTCGGTCTTGGGCTTCTCTCCTGCTTCCGAGATCCAGCTACCTGTCATGCCGCCGAACTCGTTGCTGTCGGTCTGCACAGACATCGGCATGGTAACCTCACCGGTCGGGCAGGGAATGACAGTAACACGGCTGACGAGGCTGGCAGGCTCAGGCGGAAGATCCTGCACCGGAAGACGGAAGTCTTCAGGAATGGTATACCCACCGAGAGCAGGAGTGCCTGAAACCATGGTGCTGGCTTTCAGGGCATACACGATCTCTGAGTGGCTATAGCCAACGGACTTGGCCCAAGAAGTGCCAAGCATTTTGATCTTGAGGCTCAGAGGGAGACTTGCCCCACCCGCGCCCTGATCGAAGCCGGCATTCTTTGAGGGGGCAATAAAATCCCGCTCGTTGTCCGACAGAATCCGGGGACCATCGGCCATGTACTTCATGAAGATGTCCTCGTGATCGCGGTGCTTCTGGCCCTTGTCGACCACAGTGGCGGTGGTCTTGGTGCTGGCCGGGAACTCAGGAGTGCCCATAGCGGCAGCAGACTTGATGCTGTCACGAAGCGAAGCGGCCTTCTTTTCGGCGGCAACGGCATCATCCAGCTTGGTCTGTACTTCCTTGGCCTCGGTGTAAAGTTCGGCGTGCTTGGCTTCCAGTGCCTTCAGCTCCTCGCCTTCCTTACCCTTCATGGACGCGTTGGTCTCGTCCATGGACTTCATGCTCTTTTCGAGCAGTGCGCGAAGTTCTGCAATAGTCATTACAATGTTCTCCTATTCAAAAAAATTAAACTACCAATGACGCTTCCAATAGTGACTTTTTCATTGCCGCCAATTCCATGGCCATGTCTGCTGTGGCCTCAGCCGACTTCGTGGATTCAGCTTCCCCTGCAGTAGTCTCTTCACCAGTCCGGCTCGGCTCCTCGGGAGTGAGTGGCGCTGGCGCTTCCTTAACCTGCGGGAGAACAATGGTGATTTCAGTTACCTTTGCTTCTGTGATTTTTCCATCTTCGGCCTGCTTCACAATCTCGAAGCAGATAGTGGTCCCGGGGTTTTCCCCCACTTCAAGGCCCTTAATGAGCACCTTACCACTTGCGCCCGCCTCTTTGACGGTCTTGTGGAAGACGCCTTCGCCCAATCGGGAGAAGTCGGCGGCCTTCAACGCGCCCTCGGCTTCCGGGAGGAGAAGTTGTGCTTCGTCGCCCAGTACGATCTGCCCTATTGCAGGACTCTCGTCATAATCGGCGGCCTTAAACAGAACCGCCTTCAGCTCCTCGTCCTTCAAGCCCTTGCAGGCGCGAACCAGGGCTTCCGGGTTCGCCGGCACAGGCACGGCAGACAGCTCGTAAAGCTCTGTCTCAAGGAAATGGTAACCTTGAATGTCGTTCTGCTCGTTCTTGATGAATTCCATCTTCTTGGATCCGAATCCAATGGACCACGTTTTGAGGAACCCGCCAACATAAAGCTGGAAGATCTCCTCAGCCATGGCGGTCTTGGCAAACTCTACCGTACCGACCATGCAACTATCAGACTGCTGGATGTCAAGGATCTTCCCGATGGGCGGGATAGACGCATTGTGCGCCCAGAGGACTACTGGATTCTGCAAGAAGTTCTTCGTGCATAGGCCCTTGGTCTCCACGATGTCCCGGTCCCGGTCTACGTCGTTAGTCGTCATGACTACCTCGACCGTGCGCTTCTCCACATCGATCGATATGGGCTTGCTTGCTTTCGTTTTCTGCTTCGTAGCCATGCTATTTTCCTCCGGACGTAATCGAACTATACTATATTGGTATAATTAAAAGCAAATAAAAAACCGCCTAAGCGTGCGGCAAGAGAAAACAACGGCAATTTGCGTGAAGGGGCGGGTGATGGATGTTCCACTCCGGCATCTGCAAAAACACTGTAGTCTGCTCCCCCGCGGCATTAGTTGTCGGCGCCTCAAATCGTTCACCGGCACGTACAAAAGATGAAGTAATCGCCACGACTGTATCCTCAAGCTCCAAACAGAAAGGACATACTTTGCTGTCTTTTCGCGTGGTCCATCTCCACTGAACCACCCCTGCCTTGACATAGCCCCTAGTGCTTCCGGAGTTGCTGGCCCAGACAATGCCTGTACTGGCCACCATGGGGGCATATGTCTTTGAGAACTGAAGCATGTCGGCCGCTACTGCCCCGGCGACGGCGGCCTCTGTGTTGAATTTCAGGGAACCGTCTTCGTTCTGCTCTGCCATCCTCTTCTTAAAAGAGGACTCCGCCTTTCTCGTGATTGTATTGGCCTGCCTCTTGGTTCCTTCTGTAAAATAGACATCAATGTCCTTATACATGAAACCTGCTTCCAGTGATGAGTCGCTGAGGGGCAGGGTCTTGCGCCCGAGGTCTGTCATCAAAGAGGCGGCGGAATTATATCCAAGTAACGCCGCACTCCTTCCATCAGCGAGCTGGCCCATGAGAAGACGCTGTGCCCACTGAAGAGGCCCGCCCGTAGGGATGGGATACTGGCCGAGTTTGATTCTTGATGAGATCTGTGTCGCCATCTCCTGCAGAAGCAAGAAGACAACCGCTGCGGTCTTTGCGGTGAGTCGGTCATTGGTTGCCGTCCTTTGTCTGGCGATCTGCGCTTCTTGGGCCGGAGTAAATTCGTATGGCATTATTTAGTCCTCATGTGGGACAGGAAAGTCTTGGGCATGTTGCGGAAGGAACAATCACAGACGGTGCAAATGAAATAGTCCCCATCCGCTCGCATGTGCCTGGCTCCACAGAAAGGACAGGTCTTTTCCGCAAGGACCTGGCCGAACCGCGTCACATTATGTGCCTTCGTTTTCTGCTTCATCCGGATCAATCCCCAGTTCTTCGTCTTCATCGTCGGTCCCCGGATTGGGGCCGGACGTGGCTATGTCCAAGCGAGGTGCGTCAAGCTGGCTCGCTGGGAGGAACATATTGCTGAGATTCGTTTTGAACAAATCGCCACCTGGAGTTGATGTCATCAACATCATTTCCCTTGCCTCATTAAGAGTGACCATAGAGGCATTGAACAGCAGGGAGGCTCGTTCTTCCAGCTTTCCGCGTTCTTCTTGCAGTTCCGGCACCTGTGTGGCGTCGTAGGCTACTCGGTACTTCTCCCACTGGTCCTGCGGGATAAATGCGCGCCCGATGTCGGCGGCGAACATCTTCCAGATCCCATGGACGGTATTCCGGTACAGCCACTTCTTGGCCTCCCGCATGTCTCCGGAAGCCCAGCCGGTAGTCTCTTCAAGCCCCACCAGTGCACCAATAACGATTGGTGGTACTTTGAATGCCATACAGATTCGGGTCTCATTCAGCTTGTGGAAGTCAGCCCAGCCGAATGTGGCCAGGGGATTCACCATGTCGACTTCCATGTCCTTACCGGAGAAGAACATAGCGGCACGAGCGGCTTCCGGTCCTACCTTCTCAGTAATAGCCGCACGGAGCATCTTCTTCTGTGCGTCGGTAGCCTGTCGGTCGGTCTTGATGGCCAGCCCGGGCAGGTTCAGATTCTCCAAGGAACTGTCCAGATAATTGATGCCCTTGGACTCCAGCTCCACATACGGGAAGCAGGCCCCGAGGGGGGACAGACCATCCACCAGATTCCATGGAGAAGGGAACTTGGTATAGATCATGTCATTCACGGGGATGTCGAATGTCTCCATCGACGTGTTGCCCTCGACTTGCCCATCCTGGGGGGTATTGTTGAATTGCACCCGGAAACTGTCAATAAGCCGACTGCCGTTCTTGAGGACCGACATGTCCCCTTTGAGAATGATAGTCACCCATGACGACGGGAGGGGCCAGACCTCGCTGACATTACCTGTGCGGTCCCGGATCAGCCACAGGAATGACTTCCCGGTAAGCTCAAGATTCATGACCGCATACTGGGCGATCTCGGATTCACTAAGGTCTGGGTTATTCTTGAAGACACTTACAAAGGGAGGGACCGCTTGCTTGGTTCGCTTCCATGTGCCGTCGGACTCCCGCTCCTCAATAGTCAGAGGAGCTTCTTGGAAGGCCGAGGCAATGGTGGTTACACAGGCATGAACTACAGCGGCATTCTTGATGGACTGTAGTTTAGATTCAGGGCGGAGAGCATAGAAGCCTCCCTGAGCGCTCTTCGATGCCGATTGCACGGCACTAAGGAAGTTGGGCGCAAAGCTGGGGGCCTTTGTCAGATTCGCAAGGTATTGAAGATCTTCCGCAGGCATTTCCCGCATGATCTTCATAGCACTCTTGACCTTCTCTTCTTCTGTTGGCTCCCGGCGTAGAAAGTTTGGAAGGCGCATATTTATCTCCGCTTTATGTACTGACACGGTTTTAACCCATTGAGTCTATCCGAATCAAACACAAAATGGAATAAATATCAAGCAAAATCGTAGTTGCCATAGACATCGAAGGTGAGAGCAACAGCGTCGGATTCGTCAGGAGACCTTCCCAACCGCTTACGAATTTCGTCTTTTGACTCCAGTTGGATGCGCTGGTCCGATGTCATTTTGTACCTCGGATGCGTCAATTCCTTTCGGAGCAAGTTATACTTACTTGGTATAAATAGTGGTTCAGTCGCTTCCGGGATTATTGCCTTTCGCATGTTCCAGTAAAGCTCTGTGCGCCTATTCACGAACTTGTCTTCCTCATATGCCTTTGATCCAAAGTCTACCGGGACAACGGATAGTCCAAGCTCGTGGAGGCGGTCGGTCACCCCGCCGCCCACGCCTGTATCGTCGATCATCACGTTCTCTGGCCTACAGTCATGGTCTTCCATGGCCTTGCGGACCCAGCCCACCGTCTCCATGGTAGACAGCCCGGAATAGGATCGGATATCCTGAATGCACCTGGAGTCCCTGGCGGCAATTACCGTCTTGTCGCTTCCGAACCTGGCCACGTCCACTCCAAGCCGGATCCAACCACGGGGGCTGAGAGACTTGGAGAGGATTCGGGCTGTTACTGCCGACAGTGGGATCAGAACCGTATCCGCATCCTCTGGGAATTCCCCGAGAACACGAGCCTTCCACATGGGGGAATCCTCACCCCACTCCAAGCGGCTCGCCTCAATCCACTCCGGAGAAGCCAGACCGGGGATATCCTGCAGGGAGGCCTCAATGCTTGATATGCTAAAGTTGACCCACCCTGCATTGCTGAATGAGTCATAGAATGGACCTTCTGGGCGCAGGGGGTTCCCGAGGAGGACAATCTTACTGCCCCGGGCCGAGCATAGCCCCAGAATTGCTTCATAGACTTCGGGTTCAAGGGAGGAGGCCTCGTCCACCAGGACCAGAGCACCATTCTCGGTACGGAAGCCGGAGATATTCTCAGGGGCGTCCGGGGAAACGCAGAAAGCGGCCCACATGTCGCCACGGCGCCACTCTGTCCCCAGAACATCCCCGCCCAGGTTCACCGGTGCGCCCCTGTGCATCCGCTTGAATGTAGGCCATACCGTTTTAAGTACGCCCTGCCAGGAGGCTCCCGTGACTACAGCATACCCGGGCGCATGGGTGTCTAGGTACTGTGCGATGATGGAAGCGGCCAGATAGGTCTTACCTACGCCGTTGCCAGAGCGGACCGATACCTTGGGGATTAAGGGGTCCGCACAGGCTTTCAGGATGTCGCACTGCTTGGACCACGGCTTCACCCCGAGTATCTTGTGGCAGTACTCTATGGGGTTATGTCGGGCAAAGTGTTGATACCGGTCCATGACAGTCTTCATGCTGGTCCGGCTCATTGTTGACTCTAAGGCCCTTTCACTTTCCGGGATCATGGGGCCTCTTCTCTTTTAGCTTCTCGGCCTTCTTCTTTTTCTTGGAGGACTCAAACTTCTTATATGGAGCCTCAGTCCTTCTTTTTGTTCTTCCCACCTGCTTTAATCCTCATCAATATCGTTAATACACCATAAAAGAGAAGGCAACCACCGGTTGCCGTCTCGTACATCCCATCAATCGAGTTGTTCATTTTCGTCTTCGACCTCTTCTGTCTCGTCATCCTCGCCAGTTTTGAGTTCCAGCATGTTCATGGCGTCCGTGACTGACATCTTGCCATTGGCCCCCGGGTCTGCGGTGGGCATAATCTTACCGTCGATCCGCTCCAGCAACTCTTTTGTGTGGGGGGCTGACCCCTTTAGGGACCACACGATCAGGTTGTGGACGATGCACTGCTTTACGGTAGCGGTCTCCGGATCAATGCCCGACAGCTCGCAGTAGGTCTTCACTTCGTCAATAAACTTCGCCCTGACCCCCAGAACCGACCGCAGTTCCTTTGTGAGGCTGACATCCATTCTGGGCCTGCCCCGCTTCCCTTTGGTGGCCATCACAGTGTAGGGCACGTCCTTGTGGCGGTCTCTTGCCAGGTCTGCGTTGCGCTTTACTACGTCGTCGGCACTGTCTACGATCTCATTGGCTTTATAGAAGGCCGCGACCGCCGCTTTGGGTTCCTGTGTTATTTTTGGCTTGCCAAGGAGTTCTCGCTCTCTGTCCCGTTGGCGCCGTAGTCTTTGCTGGCGCCGGAGTTTTTCCGCGAGTTCCATGTCAGCCTGTGATTTATTCATGATACACAATCCTCTTTTCATCTTACAGTGACTATACTACTTTGGTATAATATTTGTCAACTGGTATAAGTCAAGCCCCTTGTCGTTCCCTTCGCATTCTATTTATTAAGTCGTGTATCGCTATCTTTCTTTTGTTCCCCTCTGAGCCCCGCAGCCGGCATAGCGTCGGCTCATAGTCCCGGTGTACTGCTATGTGGCATAGGCAACACATACTGGCTAATTGATAATCCCGTTCGCGTCCGTATGGGTAAGTGTAGTACCAATGGTGTACTTGGTTCGCAGCGGTCTGGCATACTACACATTTGTATTGGTCCTTTGCGAGCCGCAGCGCCCGCTTTTTTGCCCACGTTTTCGAGACAAGATACTCCTGGTATGTTCCTTGGAATATTGGTCCGTTATTTCTGCGCAATTTGGCGGCCTTTTTCTTGGCGCGTCTTCTTATGCTTTCGTTCCTGTATGCCTCTTGCGCCTCTCTGCTGTTGGGGTCCTCAAGGGGCACATAAGGCTTCTTGGGGACATACGTCTTATCTATAATCATTTGTCAAGCCCCTTATTCAAGAGATCCCCGGAGCGCGCCGATCGTCTCAATGGCCGCCTTTACTTTTTTTCGCAGAATATCCAATTCCCCCTGCTGTCTCTCTATTAAG
>Ga0114918_10005589_pt1 | contig 10769 bp, 3 predicted proteins | sample LantaG_FD_87015 | JGI IMG/M metagenome (GOLD analysis project Ga0114918, IMG submission 87015) | Deep subsurface microbial communities from Baltic Sea to uncover new lineages of life (NeLLi) - Landsort_02402 metaG | ecosystem: Environmental > Aquatic > Marine > Oceanic > Sediment | place: Baltic... | reverse complement strand
CCTTACGGCGACTTGCTGGCCTGGGCTGTTCCGCCGTAGGCGCCTATGTTTATTACTGAGCCGTTCTGGTTTGGCTCCAATCCTATCGCAATGCCCGGATCGCCTGCATCGATACAATCACTGGTCAAGTCATCCGAAATCCATGATTCGCTGCCAGGGTGCCACCTGCCTGCCTGCGATTTGAGATGATAATCGCCATTGGCCGGATCGGCAAAGAGCGGATCGGCGTCGATATTGCCGGTGCCCTGGAAAGAGCCCTGAACGTCACTGTATGTCACCGTACCGACAATATTAACAATTTGAGCGGTACCGTCGCCGTTGAAATAAACGATGGAGTTGTTAACCGTCGGCATTGAATCCTGAATGCCGCTCTTGAGGTTCCCGGCTATTGTGCAGTTGGTTATCGCAGGAATGCCTCGAAGGAGGCCGTGCCCGCCGTTTGCGGCGACGATGCAATTGCTCATTTGGGGGCTGTTATAATACGTGAACCGTCCGGCTCTGAGCGGCCGCATCTCAATGCCGGAGCCGCCGTTAGCGATAATGGTGCAGTTAGTAAGTGTCGGATTGCCGCCGCTGTACAATTCGATGCCGGCACCGATATTTCCCGTAACCGTGCATTTGTCAATTGTAGGAAATACATTATTTGAGCAGTAGATACCTCTGCTGCCGCCTGTGATTGTAAAACCGCTCAGGACGCAGCCTGCATCTTCACCGTTGGCGAATGTCACTACCCTGCTGCCGCCGTCGATAATCGTGGCAGCTACGACGGCCGGGTCGTCGGGGTCAATCGAGCTGAGTGTCAGATTTCTGCCCATCAAGTCGATATCCTCGTGATAGGTTCCCTCGGCAACTACTATTTTGTCGCCGGCCCGGCCTCTGATAATGGCATGCTGGATGTAATCGTAGTATTCACCGGTAGTCAAATTCTCAACCGGCCCTTTTTCGGCGGCATAACCAAACTCCAGCGAGATTGCATTGACCTGGCCAAAAGTACCCGTCTGCCAGACGATTGTACCGGCATCTATCGCCGGACCAACTCCGTAGAAGGAATCCAGCAGTTCTATATCCATAACGCCATTTTCTTTGGTCAGGCAGGAGATCCTGATTTGGCCGCCGGCATTGCCGCCATCGACATAAGCAATCAGGCAGCCATCAATGTCCGGCTGGAGTTGACTGCCACGGGACTTGATAATTGCCATTTCCCGGATATTATCCGTATCAGAGATGTCGGCGCCGTATATGTCACCGGCATCGTTTCGCTCATCCGTCCAGACGACCAGGTTGCCGGAAATGGAAGGATCGTACTGGCGGGCGGAATCGCTGCAAATGGTAAAAACCTTGATGTTGTCGATATCCGTGATATCGGCACCGAAAATATCACCTCCTGCTTCCCAGACGACAATATCCTCGGATATATCCAAAACATCGTCAAAGTCTTCCATGTATGCCTCGTAGGCATAGGGGTCTCGTCCGCCGACATTGCCGGTGATAGTAAAATAGGCGGGATTGTCCAGGTCGGTGACGTCGGCGCCGCATATACTGTACGGCGTGTTACGCCAGTTATTTTCGTTGTATTTGTTTATATTAAGATGTTCCAGCCAGACGACCTTACTGCCCGAGACCGCCGGATGGCTGTACGATGCAGAGTTACTGTGCTGCCTTAAGGTCTTCTGCGCTCCCGTAGCGGTATTCATGAGGAAAACACTAATACACTCCGGCCCGAGAAAATCCGGCATGCTTGCACCGCCGGCCCAAACGACGATATCGCCATCAACTTTCGGCTGAGTATCGAGTCCGCCGTCAAGAAACGTTTCATTAATTTCGCCCGTTTCGAGGTCTTTACTCCTGATGTTCCAGGAGTAGTTAATGTCCGGCCCGACGCTGTACACAACCTTGTTGCCCGAGACATCCGCATAGTGAAAATAGTCAGTAGTCACAAAGCCGGCGTCTACTTGACTGCGGGTCATTGTCACGGCAACGGTCGTCACCCGAACGACGCTGGACTCGCTGTCAACAAAACCATCGCTTACAACCAGCTCGAATGCATACGATCCCTGCTCGTTGCAGTCGAAGAAGGGGCTGGCGCTATTGCCGTTCTGAAGGGCAATCTGCGGACCCTCCAACTGCTTCCAGGTATATGTCAGCTCGTCGATTACATCGGGATCATAAGAACCTGTACCGTTTAGACGAACCTGGCCGGGCACAGGTGAGACTCTGTCGAGGCCGGCGTCGGATACGGGCGCTTTGTTGCCGACAAGAATCATCACTTCATCGGGCCGGCTCAAATGTGTGCCGTCCCAGACCACAAGCTCGAATCGATATTCACCCTCGACTTCCGGCATAAACGACGGATTCATACTCTCTGGATCGTCAAGCTCCACCGCTGGGCCGAACTGCTGGTCCCATTCATATATCAGCTCATTATTGGGATCGTATTGAAAACTGCCGCTGGCGTCGAGAGTAACCGATTCAAGCCCCGCCACGTGTATGTCGGGACCGGCATCGGCAACGGGCTTCATGTAGCCGAGGTACTCATCGGCGCCGATATCTATATGTTCACCCATCACAGCATTATCGCCGTCGATGTCAAGCTGCCACGGATAGGGGACATAACCCGGATCGCCGGCATCTATGCACGGAGAGTCCATTTGCAGGTGAATATCTTTAGCCTGCGCATCAACGAACCGTGGATCCTCCGAGATATTTCCATTAATGCCCGTCTGATCGGACATTTCCATGTAGTTGTCGGGCACGTTACCCCAAACATCATTAAATGTTATCACAGACTCATCTATATTACCCTCACCGGAAATTCCCCCTCCTGATAATGCATTGCAGATTATGTTATTAAGTACCAGGCACTCAGAAAACTGGTTGTCGATTACTATATAAACATTACCTCCCGGACCAGTTCCGAATTGAGGATTCGCGTTGGTGTCGTTGCCTACAATGGTATTGTTGATCAGCCCCCCCCCGAACAGAATAACGCCACCACCGACAACCGCAGAATTGTCGTATATCAGGTTATTGCAAATCTTGTCCTCACCCGCCGCAAAAATAGCGCCGGCGTATGCGGAATTGTTCTTGATTATATTGTTAGTAATTGTCGCACTGGATACAAAACTACCGATGCCTCCTCCATAGCACAATTTCCACTGCTCCTGATTATTTCCTATCATTTCGATCGGGCCGATATTGTCAGTAATTATATTATTTTTAATTGTTGGTGAAGTACCGTAACAAAAAATACCCGCTCCCCAATAAATGTTGGTTCCGACTTCAGTTACGGCTGTCCCATATCCACCGGTGATTGTAAAACCGGTCAGTACGGCATCGGAAGTTTCGCCGTTTTCAAAGGTTACAACGCTGCCCCGGTTGTTACCATTGATAACGGTGCCGGCCACAACGCCGGAATCGTCGGGATCGGTGCCGGTAACGACTATATTCTTGCCGAGGAAATCGATGGTCTCAAGATACGTGCCTGGCTCGACAACAACCACATCCCCGTCATTAGACTCCTGGATTGCCTGCTGGATGGTTGCATAGCCGCCAGGGACTAAACGGGTTTCCGCCGGTGACTGCGTCGCTGCAATCGACAGTAGAGCAAGACTCAATAAGACCGTATTTCTCATTATTTCGCCCTTTCCGGTATGTACGACAAAATTAAAAAGCAGATTTAAGCCAAGCCGGGAATGCAGGCACAGCGTAAGGCAGATACAGCTTGTAATAACTCGCAGAATATCGTGAGAATCTTACAGCCTGCCTCCTTAACCGGCTATATACAACTTTAACATATAAGTGAGCGACTTTGCAAGACATTTTTCTCTGTATTTTTCTGTTCCTGTAGTTACAGCAGAGTTATCATCTATTTAGATAAGACGCACCCGGATGGCATTCGTCTCAATATTTTTTTGCTTTTTCTCTAAAATATTTGCCTCGGGGTTTCTGTTCCTCTTAGTCACCCGAGTGCCGGATAATCAAACAGAACGTCTGCTGTTTTCATAAAAAAACGGGGCCTATACCTGGTAAATTGGTATAAGCCCCGAAATAATACAAATCCTGCAGTTATTCCACACAAAACGGTACTTACTCTGCAGCAGCTTCTTTAAGGCCGATTCAGCCTTATATCGTCAAAGTACATCTTGCCCGAACCGCCTGGTACAGTCATATTGCCCTTCGTGCCCAGGCCAATAGCGATCTTATCGACGTTGCTCAGATTGATACCCTGATCGGCAAAGGCCTGAAGCGGGATAATCCACTGAGTCCAGGCACCGATTGTTGCCGCGATCGGATCGTCGTGGACCACCACCGCAGGTGTTCCGGCGCTGTTGGATACGGCCACATACAGCGGCTCAACAGAATTAGCCGAATCACCATAGAACCACAGCGACAATTCCGTCACACCTTCTTCGGTCCAGTTGCGTATCATGCTCAACGTCAGATCCACTTCCGAATTCTTCGAGTAGCCCTGCTTGTTGTTGTCGTATGCAACCGGCATAGACTTGCCGCCGCCGTGGACAATTGTTTCCTCGGTATAAGAAGGAGTGTTTTCATCGCCTACCGCGGCGCCTGTGCCGTTGCCGGCGAAGAAATCCGCCGTCCCGGGCGTGCCGTAACCGAGGCCATCATGCCATGCGCACCATATCTGATTGTCACCGGCGTCATAGTCCTCGAAGTCGTCGATTACAAAGAAGTCACCCGTAGTGAAGCTCCAGACGTTGCCGGCCCACGGACTGTCGGGATTGACGCCGTTAACTTCATCGATCCGCCAGTAGTAAGTCGTAGTCAACGCAAGCTTGCCGGGATCGTAGCTCTCTTCGCCGAGGGCTTTTGCTCCCTTATACTCCGGTGAGGCCTTGGTTGCGTTCTTGACGGCATCCGCAACTGAACCGAAGTAAACTTCATGCGAAGCGGCAACAGCTCCCGCATCCCATCTAAGAACCGCTGTCGGCTTTACATCCACAGCACCATTAGACGGATTCGGGCCGCTGACGGAGCCCTCGGTAGTGAAGCTCCAGACGTTACCCTTATACGTACCGGCGCCGTCGAACTCATCGATCCGCCAGTAGTATGTCTTGGCCAATTCGAGCGCACCGGGAGTATAGCTTGCAACTCCCATGGGTGCCCCACCGGCAGCATCATTAACAGTATCAAAATCATCGCCGAAGTAAACGGTGTGCAGTTTCGCGCCGAAACCAGACGTCCAGGTAAGTGTTACATTTTCAGGCACTAACTCGGCTCCATTAATCGGATCGGGATAATAGGCGGTCTTCGGAGGAACCATAAAGCTCCAGACATCGCCTTTCCACGGACTGTTCGGCTCGGAATCGTTGACCTCATCTATCCGCCAGTAGTAGGTCGTGCCGGGAACAAGGCCGTCCGGATACGGGTATCCGGGGAAGCCGGCAACGATAAACACGCCGTCCTGATTGCCACGGAACGTCTCATCAACGCCATTGTTCACATCTTCAAAGTTGTCACCTATGTAGATATTATGCGAGACAGCAAGACCTCCCGGTTTCCAGGAAAGTGTTACCCACGTATCGGCATGTAGAGCACCATCCTCTGGGTTGGGACCATAGGCATACGGCCATACCTGGCCAACCATTGTGCCCAGTATCTCGGACTCCGTCAAGGCGTGGTCGTAAATCCTGACATCATCAATTGCCCCAATCCAGTCACAGCCCCACCCGTCCGAACCGATGAGGACAGAGGTAGGGCTGCTGGTAATAGCGCCCATTGGAGTCGAAGCGGTCTCCTCTCCGTCGAGATAGCATTTCAGCGTCACGCCGTCATGCGAGCACGCGATATGGCACCACTCATCGCGTTCCAGGTTTTCGCCGACGTAGGCCCAGGCCCTGGGCGACGTATTGAACGTGAACGCCATGTAGGGCTCAGAGCTGCCCCAGCCATATCGAACCTGATAGCTCCAACTGGGACTCGCCCCACTGTCCGCCTTGGCCATCGGCGCCGTCTCTGTGCCGTTTCCCTCCGCGTCATCAGCGCCAGGCCTGATCCATAGGGCGATGGAGATCGGACCGGTGATGTCCAGGCTGGCGTCATTGCCGCAATCGATGTAGTCCCCGCCGCCACCGGCTGCGCCCAGGCCATGGAACTCCAGGGCTGCCCCGTTGACACCGGTAATCCATGTGGGATCGCCCTCGATGGTCCCATCGTTGCCGTTGCCGCTCGAATCGGAAACCGTGGTGCCGGAACCGTCGTCGAGCATCCAGTGACCCACCAGATCGGCGGATACACTACCCGTCAGGCCCAGCATAAGAATAGAAACAATAAGACAAATCAATTTTGTAGACATAATAATCCTCCTTAAAAGAAGCTAAGATAATCATGTTTTGGCCACACACCAAAACAAGCAAAGAGAGTCTCCGGCCTGATAAAGCTGTGTTAATACTAGCCCAAGACATTTTTTACGAATTGATAGTGCCTCCTTCCTTCAAAAGCCTGATACGAACTGCTAATTGAAAAATGAGTACTAAAATAGACTATTTCAATCCCTGCTGCTGCAAGACCATATATCCATAGATGCTAATTACATTTATACCAGAGAAGCTACCTTTACGTCAAGAAAAATCTCCGGATTATGTGTAGACATTGATTTTTTGAGAAAAATTTGCGGAAAACGATGAATTTGCTTAGATAGTCCGGTTCGCCAGAAGAAATTGCCTCAGGCCTTCCAGGTCATCGGTGTTAATAAGGTCGACTCCTGCTGAAAGAAGTTCGCGCCAGAGGGCCTCTCTGGCTGGCGAAGGATTGTCCGGTGTCGACCAGAATCTCACCAGCCTGCCCTTTTCATGCGCCTTTTGCACTATTTCTCTTAGCCTGTTATGCTCTTCGGCGGGCATTTCGCCCGTCCCGTTCCAGGTGAAGTATTTTGTCCAGTTGTCACTTATCACAGGGATTAAATCGGCCGGGGAATTCGACTTCAGGTCCGTAAGTCTGCCGTCGCAAGCGGCATAGCGGAGCTTTTGCGACTCCATGAACTCGCGCGGACGATTACCTGAGATGACTACAAGAACAGCTTTGTCGCTTCGGCCGTCCGGGCCAAATGATGTAAAGATGTCTCGATACTCAGCCAGAATTCTATCCAGAGTCTCGTAGGTTTCAACGGCACCGGTTTTAATATCGATGAATAGATTAAACTGCGGCCCGTTCGGGTAAACACGCCCGCCATTTTTCATTATGCGCTTTTTTAATGGTTCGAGATAAAGCATACGCAAAGTTCTGTCAGGCTTTATATCGCGGGCATTATGAGCAACGTACAAATCATCATCGACAAGAAAGATATCCGCTTCAACACTGCTAAAACCTTGATCGAGCGCATCATACAAAGGCCGTTCGTGCTCGTAGTCATTGTGGGCATGGGCACAGGAAAGAGGTATAACATTAGTGCCGGCTGCATGTGATCCGCACGACAATAACGACAGTAACACAGAACAAACGAACATGATTTTACATGTATTTTTAATTAAAATTGACACTCCTTATTCAAAAACTGTTTGGCCACATCATAATATTTATGAACAGGAAGAATAACCTATTGGATTCATAAGTACAACAGTTAGTATCATCTTCTTTTTCACAGGCAGTCCGGCTTATGGCATCCAGGTTGAGCCTATACGTTTGAATATGTATACGGAGCCGGAGTCTCGTCCGCTGTCGTCATCGTTCGGCGCGCCGACAATTACATAGTCCCCGTCGATAGCGACTGAAGTACCGAAAAAATCGTCGTATTGGCCATCCAGTGCAACCAGCTTCGAACACTGTGTCCAGTCTCCACCGTCACATTTGAATAAATATGCAGAGCCGGAGCGTCTGCCGTTATAGTGGTCGCTATCGTCAGGAGAGCCAACGATCACATAATCACCACTGATTGAGACCGAACTGCCGAAGTGAGGCCCGAACTCACTATCAAGGCCGATCAGCCTGGCCTGTTCAGTCCAGTTTGTGCCCTCACGCTTGAAGACGTATACAGAACCTGCATCGCTTTCATTTTCAGTATCGTCTTCAGGCGCCCCTATCACAGCGTAGTCACTGCTGATCGAGATCGAATAGCCAAACGCATCGAGTATCGGAGCATTCGGTGAGATCAGCTTTGCCTGCTCCGTCCAACTTGTTCCATTACGCTGAAATATATATGCAGGACCAAAGCCCCGACCGTAGTCTCTTCCACTAATATCTTCCGACATGATGGCATAATTACTGCTAATCGAGACTAAATTGCCAACGTGATTGCCTCCTTCGTTTACGGATACGAGTTTAGCCTGCTGTGTCCAACCCGTATCGCTACACTTGAAAATATAAGAAGAGTTCCCATGAGGTGATCCAACGATTGCAAAGTCCCCACTAATTGAAACAGAATTACCGAAACGGGCGTAGTACGTGACATGTGCATTCAACTCGGTCTGCAGCGTCCAGTTTGTACCATCACGCTTGAATATAAAGGCAGAAAAATTACCCCTCGAAATGCGCCTATCCTCGATATTTCCAGATCCTACAACAGCATAGTCTCCACTGATTGAAACCGAGTGGCCAAAGAAGTCATCGTATTGACGGGGTAAGGGCATCCTTAGCTTGGCCTGCTCGGCCCAACGAATGCCCTCACGCTTGAAAATATATGCAGCGCCACGATTGCTGTCCTCGCCGTCCGCCCCCACGATGGCATAGTCACCACTGATAGAGACCGAACAACCGAAGTGGTCATTACGTTCACCGTCGGAGGCTGTTAGCTTTGTATCTGCACTGACAACCTGGCTTTCTCCGGCACTGAACATGACTCTCAGGTTCGGTACATGATCGTCGAGATACGTTGCCGGTGAGGCCGTCCCCGACCAATCAAGAGGATTTTTGTACTCGCTGTTTGATTGTGCGAACACGGTGCGCATCGGACCCGGGCTTGATGCCCTGCACTGACCGTTCTGACTGCCAGAAAGGTTATTATGACTGAAGTCCACCATCAGGTTATCTGTGCCGTTATACTCGAACGGAGTTTGGAATTCGAACTTTTGCCAGCCTTCTCCGACATCAGACTCCGACGTTCGATAGACCTCTGTCCATCCGGCCGCATCCAGTGAGGCGCTTGTATATTCACTAAGCCCGGTATGCTTAATCCGAATTGTCCAGTCAGTCATCGGCCCATCGGGAATCTCCGCGATATCAAGGGCCAGGGCCGTGATAGTTCCGCTCCTGGCAATCTCGCCTGCAAGGTATATTACCTGTGCCCGGCTGTCGTGGTGTTCGGTATGCATGGGGTAATCCCACGCTGATATCTCCTGCCCGATGGTGATAGTAACAGAGTTTCTGTAACCGACGAAATCGACTCCCCATCTGTTCCCTGAGATAAAGCTCTCACCGCCGGATCTTCCGGTACGCACGATATTGAGCGTGTAATCATATCCGAGATTCATGTCAAAATCGTATCCCATTCTGTCAGGGGCAATCGTATAGGCCGTCTCCGAATCAAGACCTTTAAATGCGTAAATTCCGTTTCTGTTAGTTACTGCCGTATGAACGTCGGTGTCCGTTTCACCCTGTGCCGTAACCGTAATATCCTCCATAGGCCTGCCGTCCGGATCGATGATTCGGCCGCTGATGATCTCACCCGTACAGTCGGTGAAGATATTGTAAGCGCATTGAGTGATCACATCAAAGGCAACCATATCAGGACAAGCGATATCAGGCAGTGCATACCAGCAGTCCTCCTGGCCTTCCCAGCCCATATTCAGGTGGTGGTAGAGTATTGACAAGTTATACCCGTATCCGTCACACAAAGCGGCGTGTCCTATCCATTTGTATGTGCTAACACGAAATCCAATAATTACAGGGATGCCTGCATCAAGATTGGGATTAATCAGTGAGATAAAATTCCTTCGGTCCAAAAGCCCCCCTTCTCTTTCTGCCCATACGGCATTTTTGTATTGGAAGGTTTCGAGGAAAGCATTCACGACATTATCCAGAGAAGCACCCGACCCTTCAGCCCCGAATTGGGTGTCAACAGCGATTGCAGCATCATGGCAAAGTACGCCGATGGCCCGACGCTGCTGTTCCGTTGTCTCGTCGCCGGGTACTGCGACCATATCATCCCAGTTATATGCCCCGCCTGGACCATCGCCGCGAAGCAACCAGCGATCCGCCTTACTCTCCTCGACGAGGATAGTAAATTGTGCAGGTTCGACCGGTTCCTCAGGATACTCTTGACTTCGCATAAACTGGGCCACAGTAATGGCAACGCAGCCACAGGGATAGTTATCTGCCTGTCCTTCAACGAAAGAGACTCTATTGCCTATAAGCTGCGGCGTGCAGTAGTTGTAGCAGGCCCGAGGTTGATTATCGCCGTCATAATAGTTGCTTTGGCCCCATTTACTGTGCACCAGCGGAGGTACACGAAGATCAGACAAATTATCATCGCAAATCGGAGCTATAGCCATCGGTTCAAATCCGCCGTTTGACACCTCCGCAAGACCGATTAAAGAGTTCCATTTCTTCTGAGTCTCGCTAACCGCCGCCTGTGGGGCTATAGCCAGGGGAACAAAGGTGCTCCGAACTGCCAAGATACGCCCTTTGAGGTCTTTAGTCACCAGCGCCTCTAACGGATTTCCGGGCGAAGGATCATAAGTGCCGTTGCCGGCAAAAGCAATAATCGGCTCAACCAAATCATCCGTCGAGACAATCACGAATCCGGATGGCTGCAAATAAACAACGTGATAAATCGCCTCACCATGGTCATCGGTGAAGGTCTCTACACTCATAAT
>Ga0114918_10005588_pt1 | contig 10769 bp, 9 predicted proteins | sample LantaG_FD_87015 | JGI IMG/M metagenome (GOLD analysis project Ga0114918, IMG submission 87015) | Deep subsurface microbial communities from Baltic Sea to uncover new lineages of life (NeLLi) - Landsort_02402 metaG | ecosystem: Environmental > Aquatic > Marine > Oceanic > Sediment | place: Baltic... | reverse complement strand
TCTCTCTCTCTCCCTCTCTCTCTCTCTCTCTCTCTCTCTCTCTCTCTCTCTCTCTCTCTCTCTCTCTCTCTCTCTCTCTCTCTCTCTCTCTCTCTCTCTCTCTCTCTCCTCTCTCTCCTCCTTTTACACTCATAACGAAACCACGCCATCAAATTGAAGAAAAAATGATAAATCAAACCGATCGAAAAGAAAAAAAAATCAAAAGCTGGAGAACTGCGCTTGCTCGGCGCGGCCGAGGCCCGAGGCGCCCTCTCCGCCGCTTCCATTGCCGCCGTTCCCATTCCCTCCTCCTCCGTTTCCGCTCCCGGCTCCCCCTTCCACCATCCCGGAAAAGTCGTCAAAGTTGCTCGTGTCGTCCTCCCTGCCGTCCCCGGCGTGCGGCACGATCGGCGGGGCGGGCAAAATCACTTCGGAACCCAGGGAGGTCGGCGCGGGAGCACCCGCCTTCGCCGCACGCGCCACGGCCGCCGCGGGGGTCCTCGCCGCCGAGAGCGAGGTCCAGTCCACGCCCTTGAACCAAGCGTGCCTCTTAACGTCCCCGGCCCCTCCCGCCAGGCACCCGATCCTCGAGGACAGGTCCGCGGTCAGCAGTCTGCGGACGAGGTCCTTCGCGGGAGGAGAGAAGTGCGCCGGGCAGGCCCACTCGCCGGCGACGATGCGGCGGTAGGTGTCGGCCGGGTCGGGCGCGCAAAAGGGAGGGAAGCCCGCGAGGGTCTCGTAGACCAGCACGCCGAAGGACCACCAGTCCGCCCCCTTTCCGTGGCCTCTATTTAATAAGACCTCGGGGGAGATGTAGTCCGGGGTGCCGCAGAGGGTGTAGGTGCGGCCTCCGCGGGGGAGGACCTGGAAAGGGAGGAAAGGGTTTGAGTTTTTTGTTCCCGGAAGTTTTTTTTGAGATTCGGGGTTTTTTTTTTCTCCTTCCGTCGAGCGTCGAGGTTGAGTTCGAGAACCGGCTTTCTTCGTCTCTCTTCTCTCCTTCTTTTCTCCGCTCCTACCTTGGCGAAACCCATGTCCGTGACTTTCAAGTGGCCAGTGGAGTCGAGCAGGAGGTTCTCGGGCTGTGTTTTTGGGAAGGTGAAAAAAGGAGCGAGTGAGTTTTTTCTTCTCTTTAAATTTTTAATGTCAAATAGGGTTGATTTTAAGTGAACTTAACTCGTTTCCTTTTTTTCTCTCTCTAAGAAATAAAATCCCCTCTCTCACCTTCAGGTCGCGGTAGACGACGCCCCTGTCGTGCATGGCCTCCAGAGCCACCACCACCTCGGCGGCGTAGGCCCTCGCGGCGGCCTCGGGCAGGCGCCCTCGGGTCCTCAGGTGGCGGAAGAACTCGCCGCCGCGGACAAACTCGAGCGCGAGGAAGATGTGGGTCGGGTCCTGAGGTTTTGGATTTTTAAGGAAGGTTTCGAGGTGGTTCGAATTGATTTCGAGTTGTTTCGGTGAGCTCGTGAGACAGAGGAGGCTGCGGCGAGGGATCCAGTAAAAGAAAAGAGAGAAATGGGATAGCAGAAAGGCTTGGAAGAGGAGAAAAACGTTTTTTTCTTTTCCCGTCGAGAGGGATGGGAGGCGAGCGGTCTCTTCTTTTCTTTCTTTCTTCTTCCTTTCTTCCCTCTTTCTTCTTCTTTTCAAACCTCACCTGGAACGTCGCCAGCAGCCTTACGAACGCCGGCTCCCCGCTCAGGCTCCCCAGCACGTCCCTCTCCGACAGCAGGTGCGCCACCTGCCCGGACCGCAGCAGGTGAGCCTTCGAAAGAGACTTGATGGCGCAGACCTGCCCCGAGGCGCGGTGCCGAGCGAGCTGCACTTTGCCGAATGAGCCCGTGCCTGCTTTTTTTCCTTCGTTTTTTTGGGGTTTTCAGTTCCTTTTTTTTCAAATGCAAAAGAGCAGCACAAATAGAGAAGAGGAGGGGAGTAAAGAAGGGACTGAGACTCACCGAGGACGACGCCGAGGTCGAAGGAGGCGAGCGTCGAGCCCTGCAGACTCAGCGGCGGCGGCGGCGGAGGAGGGAGCGAGGAGGAGGAGGAGGAGGAGGAGGAGGAAGCGACGACGGCGACCGCTGCGCCTCCTGCTTTCGCAGCAGCACCACAAGGAGGAGAGCGTCCCTTTGACGAAAAAGAAGAAGGAGAGCCTGCCGTCGCTGCTGCTGCTGTGGAATCGGGAGCGGAAGAGGAGGAGGAAGCGCTGGAGGAGGAGGAAGAAGAAGAAGGAGAGGCCACGGCAGCCCCCTCTGCTGCTGCTGTCGCCGCCGCCTCCTTGGCAGCTGCGGCGTCGGCCTTCTTCTTCTTCGCCCGCTGGAGCGCCGAGGCGAGGAGGGGCATGAGGGGAAAGAGACAGGGGGAGGTTTTGCCGACGAGAAGAGAAGGAGGAGAAAGGGGGGGAGAGCCTCTCCTCAGCGGGTCGCGAGGAGGAGGGAAGAAAGAGAAGAGAGAAGAGAGAATGAAAAGAAAAGAGGAAGAGCAAAGGTCGCGCCTTTTCTTCTTTTTCGTCTTCGACTCGTAGCTAAAAATAGCTTTCCCTTCACAATTTCAATCTATTTCTTTTCTCCCGCTCCTTTTCACCTCGGGAAAAATGGACATCGAGGACTTTGCGAGAGACCAGGCCGAAGTGGACCTCAGAGGCCGCGGCGGCGTCAGCGGCGACAGCGGAGCGGCGGGCGTCGTCCGCTACAGCCGGGAGAGCAAGCGTCGATCGCCGGCCTCGAACTCGGCGGCGGCGGCCGACGCCGACGCCGACGCCGACGAACCTTCGACCAAGACCCGTCCTCATCCCTTCAAGCTCGACAGCTCCGGCCTCGGCGGCGCCCCCGCCGTCCCGAAAGTCTGGCTCCGCACCTTCGGGTGCGCCCACAACGTCGCGGACTCGGAGACGATGGCCGGGGTGCTGAAAGAGGCGGGCTTCGAGGTGACTGTCGGGGAGAGGGACGACGGCGGCGGCGGCGGCAAAGAAGAAGGAAGCGAGAACGGAGACGGAAACGCCGACGGCAAGTCTTCTTCCTCTTCCCCCTCTTCCGCAACCGCCGACGCCTGGGTCGTCAACTCCTGCACGGTCAAGGGCCCCTCCCAGGCCGCGGTCGAGAAGCTTGTCGCCCAGGCGAAGGCCAGGGGCGTGCCCGTCGTCGTCGCCGGGTGCGTGCCGCAGGGGGAACCCAAATCGAAAGCGCTCGAGGGCGCGTCGCTGCTCGGCGTCAGGCAACTCGACAGGGTCGCCGACGTCGTTTCCGAAGCTTTAAAAGGAAATATCGTCAAGTTAACAAGTGTCTCGAGGTCGCTTCCTGCGCTGGACCTGCCGAGGGTGCGGAGGAACGCGCACGTGGAGATAGTTCCTCTGAGCACGGGGTGAGAAACTTTTTTTCTTTTTTTCTTCAAAATTTTTCATCATTTCTTCTTTTTTCTCCTTTTTTCTTCTTTCTCACCTCTCTCTCCAAAAACTTTTCAGCTGCCTCGGCCGCTGCACCTACTGCAAGACCGTCCACGCCCGAGGGAAGCTCGGCTCGTACCCCCTCGAGGCGCTCGTGGCCAGAGTCGCAACCGCCGCCAGGGACCCTCGCGTGCGAGAGGTCTGGCTTTCTTCCGAGGACACCGGTGCTTACGGGAAAGATATCGGCACCGATCTGCCTACCCTCCTTCGAGCCCTGGTGGCCGTGCTTCCGAGGGACGGGCGCACGATGCTTCGGGTCGGGATGACGAACCCGCCCTACGTTTTACACTATCTAAAGGAGCTCGAGGAGCTCCTCGGCGGCGGCAGAGAAGGCGAAGAAGCGTCCCCTTTTCCGATCTTTCGCTTCCTTCACGTGCCGGTGCAGTCCGGCTCCGACGCCGTTTTGACGAAAATGCGTCGAGAATACTCCGTCGCCGACTTCGAGGCCGTGGCCGAAGCCGTCGTCAACAAAGCAGGGGCGACGCTCGCGACGGACGTCATCGTCGGGTTTCCGGGTGAGACCGCCGCCGACTCTCAGCTGACGCTCGACCTCTTGAGGAAGTGGGAGCCGAGGGCCACGCACGTCAGCAGATTCTTCCCTCGGCCCGGAACGCCGGCGGCCAGCTGGGAGAGGCCTCCGGCCCGGGAGGTCGCGGAGAGGTCGAGGGCCGTCGCGGCGTTGGTTGACTCCGCGAGGGGCGCGTGGGACCACCTTTTGGGTTCTTTGCAGCGGGTGTGGGTGGTCGACGTGGCCGCCGACGGCGAGAAGCTGGTGGGGCACACGAGGGACTACGCGCAGGTCCTGCTGCCTCGGCGAAGTCAGAAAGGGAAGAGCGAGAGGGAGAGGAGGAGCGACGGAGACGAAAACGCCTCTTCTTCTTCTTCTTCTTCTTCTTCTTCTTCTTCTTCTTCTTCTTCTTCTTCTTCTTCTTCTTCTTCTTCTTCTTCTTCTTCTTCTCTTCCGTGCCTCGGCGCCTCCCTGGGAGACATCCTAGACGTCGAAATCACCTCCGCCTCCCGCTGGAGCGTCAAAGGAAGGGTGGTGAGGATCGTGCTCGACGGGGACAGGGCTGCCGAGGAGGCGGAGTCGCTGCTGCTGCTGGAGGAAGGAGGAGGAGAAGGAGAGTTGGAAGAGGGAAGGGGAACGGCGAAGAAGGGGGCAGAGGCTGTTGTCCCTTTGCCGAGGAGAACTGCTGCCGCTGCCGCTGCCGCCGCTGCAACGAATGCTGTTTCTTCGAGCCCCACGAGGCCGGAGACGCCGGAGGCGCCCGCTCTGCCTCGAGCACGGGAGGAAGAGGAAGAGAAGGAAGGAGAAGAAGGAGAAGAAGAAGAGGAAGCAGCAGCGAAGGCCACCGCCGCTGCCGCTGCCGCCCCTGCTGCTCTCTCTCCCTCTCCCTCTTCGTCTTCCTTGCCTCCCTTCTACCTCTTCGCCGCCCTCGCGGTCGTCCTGGTCTCCTTCGCTGTTGCCCTGGCCCTTCGAGGGAGGCTGGAGAAGAGGGATAAGGTTGTCTTTGTTGCTGCTGCTGCTGCGGAAGAAGGAAAAACACTGTAAAAAAGAGTGAACAAGTTTTTTTTGGAGTTTCGGGTTCTCCAAGAGAAAATCACTTCTCTCCTCTCGTCTGCAATTTCGTCTCTGCTCTCTCTCTCGGGTTCTTCTTTTCTCTCTTCGAGCTCGCTCCTCGCTTCTCTGCCAGCTGCTCCGCTCACACGCCCGCCCTTGATCGGGTTGTTCTTGTCTCCTTCTTTGGAAAACAGGAGCGCACGCTAGTTTATCTTGAGAACTAGCGCTCGCCTCTTCCTACTCTTCTTCTTCGCCGCCGCTGCCGATTCTCGAGAGAGTGTCGACGTCAAGGAAGCCCTTCGTGCCTCCGATTTCTTCCACTTGAGCCCCCCTTCGAACTTTGAGAGGCCCCCCTTGCTCCGCTTTTCTCCTCCAATTCTGCCCGTCATGAATGTCGACGGGAGTGCTCAGGTGCGTCTAGGAGGGTTGGAGGGCGCAGAGAGGGAGGAAAAGGGCGGTGTGAATGGAGGAGGCAAATGCCCAAGAGAGAGGAAAAAAGCTAGATCTCACTCGACTTTCGACGACGACGACGACGAAACCATTCCCATTTCCATCACACAAACAACAGGTCGTGGAGATCCTCAAGAACCGCTTCCTGCTCGCCTGCGTCCACGACGAGGCCGCGTTTGCGAGCTCCAAGCTCGCGAGGGAGAGCCTTACCTACTCGATCGACAGGGAGCTGGTAAGAAGAGAGAGAAGATGAAGATGAAATCGAATCGTCGTTATTTTATTTTTTTCGTCCTCGGCGGCATCTCTCCCTCGGTCTCTCCTTCTCTCACCTCCTCTCACCTCCTCTCTTCTCTTCCTCCCTCCTCTCCCTCCTCCTCTCTTCCACCTCTTTCCACCTCTTTCCACCCTCGTCATCAGGTCTACGAGCCCTTCTACGCCGACTTCGGCCCGCTCAACCTGGGCAAGACCTACCGCTTCTGCGCCAGGACGGCGGAGCTGCTCGAGGTAAGGATAGATTTGAAAATGTTCGCCGCTGCTGCCGTCTCTTCTCTCCGAAAACGAGAGAAAACGAAAAAACGTCGCGCTCAGTCCTCGCGTGTCATCAAAGATGAACCCGCATTTGCTCCACACCCAACAAACGCCCGCTCCCGTCTCCCCCCAATTTCCCCGGATTCGGGGATCTCAGTGCGATTCGGGCCCATCCTGGCGAAATCGGAGAGAAAGAGAATGGTCGAATTTCCGGGGTCCAAGAGAGCACCTCTCTCGCTTTTTCCCCTCCTCTTTCGACCTCCTTCCTCTTTCGACCCTCGAGACCTACCTCGAGCGAAGAGAGAGGTCTCTTTCAAAGAGCTCACCTTTCTTCTTCTTCTTCCTTCCCTTCTCTTTTTCTTTCTCCTCTACTCTCTTCCCTCTCTCCCCCCCACCACCAACCCAAACTCAACTCACAGGAGGCCTCCACCACCAAGCGCACCCTCGTCCTCGTCGCGGGCCCGCACCCCAACGCCCACGCCAACGCCGCGGTCCTCTGCGGCGCCTTCTCCGTCATCCTTTTAGGAAGAGACGCCACCAAAGCCTACGCCCCGCTCGCCGCCCTCGAACCCCTGGTCCCCTTCCGCGACCCGAGCTCTGGCCCCTCGACCTTCCACCTCACCGCCAGGCACGTCATCGCGGGACTCCACAAGGCGAAAACCGTCGGCATCCTCGACGACTGGAGCGACCCTTCCTCGACTTTCGATGCCGACGAGTACGACCACTACGAGGCCGTGGAGAACGGCGACCTCAACTGGATCCTGCCTGGCAAGCTGCTGGCCTTCTCGGGACCTTCGCCCTCTCCTCGAGTGGTCTACGGGTACAGGGCGCACGTACCCGAAGACTACTGGGCATACTTCAAGGCGAAAGGAGTCACAGCAGTCGTGCGACTCAACCGAGCTCTGTACGACGGCAAGCGCTTCGCCGACGGAGGGTTTTCGATGCACGAGCTCTACTTCCCAGACGGCTCCTGCCCTCCCGAACCTTTACTCTCTCGCTTCCTGCACATCGCGGAGACCGAACCGGGAGCCCTGGCGATCCACTGTAAAGCAGGACTGGGGAGAACCGGTGTCCTCATCTGCTCTTATCTGATCAAGCACTTTGGGTTCACGGCCGAGGAGGCGATTGGCTACATCCGCGTTGTGCGCCCCGGGTCCGTGATCGGCCTGCAGCAGAACTACCTGCTGGCGCACGCCGCGAGGCTGCAGGAGGAAGGGCTGGCGTTCAGGGCTGCGAAGGCGAAGGCGGAGAAGGAGGTTACAGCCGCTGTTTCGGCTCCGGCGCCGCCGAGGGCGAGAAAGTCTGTCGACCTGTTTGCGGTCGCGGGCCCCGCCGTCGAGGCTCCCAGGGCTCCCGTCGCTTCCGCTGCTGCTGCTGCTGCTGCCTCAGTGGAAGACGCGTCGTCCCCGCAGACGCAGCCGCAGACGCGCGCGTCGAGGCTCGCCTCGCTGCTGCGCGGGGTCGCCGCCGCCGCGGGCTCCTCGCTCCGCTCCCCTGCTTCGTCCTCGTCCCTCGCTTCCGCTTCTTCTTCCTCCTCGCTCCCCGCGACCCCCGCCCTTTCGCCCGCGGGATCCACCCGCAACCTCCTGGACGCGACCACCAAGGCCTCTCCGTCCTCGGCTTCGCCGGCTTCTTCGAGCTCTCCCTCTCCTTCTCCGGCGGCGGCCGTCACCCGGACGCTCGCTCCCAACGGCCAGCCGCGGAAGGTCCCGTCGTCGCTGCTGTCGTCGCCCGAGGCACTCGCCGCGTACGCCGCCGACGAGGAGGGCACCGCCGAGGGGGAGCACGCGGCCCCTCTGGGAGCGACGGCGTGGGCGACGCCCGAAGGGAAGAGGATCGGGGCCTCGAGGCGGTGAAGAGGAAAGAGAAGAGAAAAAAAAGGGAGAAGAATGAAAGACAGAACTTTGTGCCACTACGAGAGAGAGAGAGAGAGAGAGAGAGAGAGAGAGAGAGAGAGAACGAGATTTCAGAGAGAGAGAGAGAACAAAATAACTTTTCCCCTTTGCCAAGAACAACACCGAAACAAAAAAACAAACCCCCACCACTTCCTCCGTCGCACACACTACAATAAACAAACGTGCGCGTTACCTCTCACCTCCTGCTTGATGTAAGAGCTCTGTTTGAAAGAAACGATACGATAACAAGAAAAAGCGATCAATTTTTTTTTACAGTTTTCAATAATTTGAAATTATCATTTTTTTCGTTTCCGGTTTGTCTCTTAATCTCTTGTCGCCCTCGGAGGAGCGAAAGACCACCTTCTTCCCTTTGCTCCCGGGAACGGGCCTGACGACGCATCCAGCCCCGGTAAAGGCCCCGCGGAGGCGGCCGTCGGCTTCGGAGATGGAGCGCCAGAGCCTTTCTGCAGCAGCAGAAGAAGATAAGGAGGAAGAAGAAGGGCGAGTTGTTGCTGTTGCTCCTTTCTCCGCGTTCAAAGCAGCGGCGTCGAGCACCGCCGCCAGCGCCACCCTCCCGGCTTCTCCCCCCGCGGAGACGAGCGGCGCGAGCCTGAGCCGGAAGCGCGGACCGGGAGGAGGAGGAAAAGGAGGAGAAGAAGAATTCGAAGAAGAGCTCGAGTCATCGTCGTCCTCGAAGAAAGAGAGCTCGGAAGCCTCCAGCGCCCTCGCAGCGCTCCCCTCCACGCGCCGCCTCCGCGCCTGCATAGACGCCGCCAGCCTGCTGGCGGCGGCGGCGGCGCGCCTCGCGTCCTGCTTCTGAGCCGCCGTGAGGAGCAGAGACGGCGCTTCTGCCCCTCTGGCGGCCTCCTCGGCCGCCGCGCCGCCAAACAGCTGCCGGAGCCTGTTCCTCGGCGCGGAGAGGTCGCCGTTCGCGGGGTCCCGCGCCCAACCTCGCACCCCGGCGGCGTCCAGGGTCTCGAGCAGGGTGGCCTTGGGCACGGCAAGTAAAGGGCGGAGGCAGAGGAGCAGGGGAGGAGGGGTTGTTGCTGTTGCTGTTGCTGTCGCTGTTGTCGTCGGCAGAGGAGGAGGCAGCTGCAGCCACGACCGAGGGGAGATCCCGCCGAGGCCCGCGAGACCGCTCGCCCTGAGCAGCCGCAGCGCGACCGTCTCGGCCTGGTCGTCGGCGTGGTGGCCGATCAAAAGGGCGGAGATCGGAGGAGAAGAGCCGGGGCTGCTGCTGCTGCTGCTGCTGCTGCTGCTGCTGCTGTAATTTGAGATCGCCGAGAGAAGAGCGGCAAACCGCGCGTGCCTCGCTGCCTCGAGCGTCCTCTTCGTCTTTCCTCCTATTTCCCCTTCTTTTCCTTCTCCTTCCGCGTCGTCAGGCTGCTGCTGCTGCTCCCAGACCGCGTCCAGGACCAGGGGCTCGAGGCCCAGCGACTCGGCGAGCTCGGCGGCCGCGAGAGCAGTCTCGCGGGAGCCCCGTCGGAGGCCGTGGTCCACTACGAGCGCGAGCGGCGGGACGAGGCTTTCCTCTTCTCCTTTCTCCGCCTCATCTCCCTCTCTCGTTTCGGCCTCGACGAATGAAGCAGAGAAGAAGCGGCTCCTGTCCTCCTCCTCTTTGCCCTTGTGTCTCCCTTCTCCCCTCAGCCGCCACTGCCACCTCTCGAGCGCGAGCGAGGGAGGCACCGGCGGCGGTGGTCGGGCACAGCAGGGCGAGCCCGACTCCCTCTCGGCCCGGAGCGCCTCCTCTACCGCCGCGAAAGGAGGCGGCGGCCTCGCGGTTCCCGCCCACCACCCGGCGAGCATTCCCAAGGCCGTGCTGTCGGGCCCTCCCGAGAAGGCGACGGCGAGGCGGGGCCGGGGTCGTCGGGTTCGGGGCCGAGAAGGAGAAGGAGAAGAAGGTGATGACGACGACCAGGACGACGACGACGTTTGTTGTTTGATTGCCGAATCGGATCTCCCTCCTTCCGGTTCCACGAGCCCCGCCGCGGCCATCTGCTTCGCGAACAGGACGGCCATGCGCGTGAGGAGGTGCGAGGCATCCGCCGAGCCGCCGCTTCTCGGGATGAGGCCCGGAAGCATCCTGGGCGTGCGAAGCGAGAGAGAGCAACAGATCGATCGACGAACAAACGAAAAAAATAAATAGAAAAACCTTGACCTCTTTTTTTTCACCGGCTTTTTTCAAAAATGTTACAAGTGGAATTCACGAAACAGCCTAATCGTGCTGCATGACCTTCTCGATGAACGCCGAGAAGGCCGCGAACGAGACGCAGCCGAAGCCGGCGGCCTTGATGCCGCCCGAGGCGGCGAGGGCCCCTCCTGCGGCGCAACCTGGAAGTTTTTTGTTGTTGAGTTTTTGAGTTTTTGAGTTTGAAACCTCTCTCTTCTCTCTTCTTTCTCTTCTCTCCTCTCCTCTCCTTATCGGCGCACCTGCGTAGACCGTGTTGTAGATATCGTGCTTCGCCCTCGCCTTCTCTATCACGCACTCGGACCCGGCGAAGAGAGCCCCCATGGCCCCGAACCCTTTGGAGTAGGAGACGCAGCGCTGCTTTGTGGAGAGGGCCGTCGCGCGGAGGACCTCCCGCACCGACTGCTTCGGGGGCGTCACCGGCAGTGGAGAAGGCGTCGCTGGGGCCCCTGCTGCCGCTGTCGTCGTCGCTGCTGCTCCTGCTGCTGCTGCTGCTGGTGTGACGGGGGGGATTGCCGCTGCTGCCGCGGGGGCCGGCGGAAGGGGCCCTCCTGCCTGAGGCTGTTTTTTTTTTTTTTTTTTTGGTTTGAAGGGGGAAAGATGAGCACGGTGCCCTTTTCCGGGACGCTCTCTCCGCGCTCTCTCCCATTGTGCTGCACGCTTCGCACGAAACAGTGCAGAAAAGAAAATCAAAATAGATAAATACTTACGCCAGCCATGTCCATCGTGCCCATG
>Ga0114918_10005587_pt1 | contig 10770 bp, 8 predicted proteins | sample LantaG_FD_87015 | JGI IMG/M metagenome (GOLD analysis project Ga0114918, IMG submission 87015) | Deep subsurface microbial communities from Baltic Sea to uncover new lineages of life (NeLLi) - Landsort_02402 metaG | ecosystem: Environmental > Aquatic > Marine > Oceanic > Sediment | place: Baltic... | reverse complement strand
CCGCCCGCCGCGCGCGGAACCGCATGCGCTCTCATCTCTTGCGCTCTCTCTACCTCTCCACCCAGGCCCCCGCCGCCCCCGCCGCGGAGAGTATGGCTGAAGGTGCCCCTCCCTTGACCCCACCCACCCAGTGGGCCGCCACCCTGGGCCCCCGGGCCGCGTCCTACCTCCTCAGCGAGGCGGCCCTGCACGCTCTGTGGGGCGCCGTGCGCGGGCGCGCGGTCGCCGCGCCGGCACCGGCGCCCGACGTCGACGCCTTCGACGAGGCCAGCCTGGCCGAGGGCGTCCTGGATTATGAGGCTTACCGTCAGGTACAATGAGTTGGAGAGGGATGGGCGTTGTGCGTGTGCGTATGCGGCGGGAGGAGGCGAGCGAGAGCCGGCGCATGCCGCCGCTCGGCGCCGCGCGCCCGCTTGAAAAAACCAACCCGCACATGACGCTGTATACCACCCTCTCTCTCTCCTTAGGCCGCCGCCGACGCCCTGGCCACCGCCGGCCCGCCCGCCGCCCGCCTCCTCACCGCCCGCGCCTTCCTGCGCCTGGCGGCCGCGACGAGCGGCACCAGCAGCGCCGCCCTGCCACCCGGAACCATCCCCGTCAGCACGCTCTGCTCCTACCTCGGCCAGCGGGCGGGCTCCCTCCAAATGCACGTCCACCTCTCCTGCTTCGCCCTCGCCGGTTCCGCCCCGGCCGGCGAGGCGGGCGGAGGAGGCGAGGCGGCGGACGAGGGCTGGCTGGACGCGGCCGGCGTGGTGGCCTTCGTGGGAGATACGCTCCCTCAACTGGCGGGCTCGGGCTGGGGCTCGTCTTTCCCGGGCGCCCTCCCGCCCGCTCAGCACGCCGCCCTGGCCGCCCGCAAGCTGACCTTCTTCCACGGCGCCCGCCCCGCCAGGGGCGGCGGGGGCCGGCCTGGCGGGCGGGTGCGGGTGCGGGACCTGCTGGCGGGCGCGCCCCTGGCCGAGCTGCTCGACCTCCACCGGTCGGCCTGCTGCCCCGACGCGCACGACGAGCCTCAGTCGACGTCCGCCGACGCCGACGCCGCCCTGGCCGCCGCCGCTTCGGGGGGCGGCCCCCTGGACAACTGGTTCTCCGCAGCCTCCGCCGCCCGGGTGGCCGCCCTGTTTGCCGAGCTGTGCGACGAGCGGCCCCCCGGGTGCCCCCACCCACCCGCCATCTCCGCGGCGGGTCTGGCCCGCCTCAATGGGGGCACGCTCTCCCCGCTCTTCTCGGCCCGCCTGGTGGAGGAGCGCGGGTCTGCGCCCGGCGGAGGCCTGTCCTTAGCAGATTTCGTCGACTTCCTCCTGGCCTGGGCCGACCGGGGCGCGCCCGCGTCCTTACGCTGGCTGTGGCCGGCCCTGGACCTGCGAGGCGCGGGCGGGCTGTCACGGGCCGACGTGCGCACGCTCTTCGACGCCGTGCGGACCCTATGGCTGGAGCGGGGCCAGTACCCGGAGCTGCGGTCGGAGGACGTGGTGGCGGAGGTCTTCGACATGCTGGCGCCGGCCGACGCGGGGCTGCTGACGCTGGCCGACCTCATCCGGCGGGGGCGCGGGGGTGGGGGTGGAAATGGTGGTGGGTCCGCCTCCGCCCCGCCGGGCGGCGGCGCCTGGGGCGCGGGCACAGGCGGCACCGTGGCGGGCGCGGTCGTGGGCCTGCTATCCGACGTATCCTGCTTCTGGGAGCACGACTCGCGGGAGGCTGCCCTCCAGGCGGCAGCCCTGGCGGGCCAGGCAGCGGCCGCGGCGGCGGGGGTGGTGCAGCAGCGGGAGCAGCAGCAGGAGCACGCGACGGCGGCCGCGGCTGTGACTGAGGAGATGGTGGAAGGGGAGGGCCAGGAAGCCGGCCCGGTCGGCGAGGCCCCGCCCGCCCCCGCGTCCGGCTCCCCGGCCCGCCCCTGGGCGGACGTCGACCCCGGGTGGGGCGGGGGCGAGGTGGGCGGCCGGCACGAGACGCTGCGGGAGCGGGCGGTGCGGCGGGCGGCGGCCGTCGCGGCCGAGGGCGCCGCCGCTGCAGCTTCCACCAGCCCCGCTCCGCCGGGGTCGCCGCCCCAGGCAGGCGGCCCCGCCCCGCTCCAGCCCTCCCCGACCCCGCCCTGGGCGTTCGCGGCCGCCTCGCCCGGGTCGCCCTCCGACTCGGTCGGCTCCGAGGCCTGGTCCGACGGCTTCGCGGTCGCGGGCGACGACACGCCGCCCCGGGCTGGGGGTGGTGGAGGGGGTGGTGGTGGTGGAGGGAGTGCGTCGTCGGCCGGCTTTGGCGAGGCGGCGGCGGGGGGTTAGGAAAAGGGGGAGCATTGTCTCTAGCCTAGGACTCGTGAAAATTGGAAAAGAAGAGAGAGAGAGAAAAAGCGTCGATCACCCCTTCATCACATATCACATCACCGCCCGTGCGGCCGCGACCCGGGCCGCCGGCACGGCCGCCACCGCGGCCGCCGCCGAGGAGGCCGCCGCCGCGGCCGCGCCCCGCGCCCGCGCGATCTCGGCCCGCAGGCTGGCCAGGGAGGACCGGGCGGAGGCGGTCACGGCATCCACCCGGGCGGCCAGGGCGGCCACGGCCTCGCCCGCGGCGCCGGCCGCCGCCTTGGCCGCCGCACCCACCGCGGCGGCGTCGCCCGCGGTCCGGGCGGCCACTTCCGCGGCCAGGGCGGCCTCCAGGGCCGCCACCCGGCGGGCGAGGGACCGGTAGCCGGCGCAGGCGGGAGGAGGGAGGGGGCGCGGGACGGCGGCCGCGGCCAGGACGGCGTCCAGCAGAGCGGCCGTGCCGCCGCCGTCCTCGTCGGCGTCCTCGGCCGGCGCCGCCGTGCCTTCCTCACTGCACGAGCAGCAGCAGGTGGCGGTTGCGGTGTCATCTTCAATCACGCTCTCCCCGAGCCCTGCCAGGGCCGCGGCCAGGGCGGCCTCGGCCGCGGCCGCGGTGGCCGCCGCCCCCGCGCCCGACCGCGCCGCGGCTGCCGCGTCGGCCGCCTTCACTGCCGCCGCGGCCGCGGCCGCCGCCGCCCGCGCGTCCGCTCCCGCGGCGGTCCGGCTCGCAGTCTCGGCCGGGTCGCGGGCCAGGACGGTCAGGTCGTGGAAAGTGGACTGGAGCAGGGGAGAGGAGAAGGGGCGAGAGCGGTAATGAGAGAGAGAGAGAGGGAAGGCGAGCGGCCTCTCGCTCCAGCGCGCGCGCGCGGGTGGCCCCCCCCTTTTTCCATCCCCTTCGTTCTTTGGGCTTCTCCCTCTCTCTCTCTCTCTCTTAAGGTGAAAGCACGTACGTCCCAGGCGGGGCGGCGCGGGGCGGCGGGCGGCATCGGCGTGTTCGTGTGGAGGAGGGCACAGCAGGGGGAAAGTGGACGCGGAAGAATGGAGGGAATGAAAGAGAGAGGAGCGCGAGAGGTTACGGTTACGGACCTTCGTACCCTCTTCACACCACCACCACTCCCACACTCCAGCACAAACGTTTCTTCTCTCTCTCACCTCACTCATGCCGCCGCCGCCCTCCTCTGACCCGCCGGCCAAGCCGCAGCCGTTGCCGCCCCTGCCCGCCGTGAACGGTGTGGTCATCGCGGACGGCCTCGTCAAGGTGCGTGTGTGGCTGTGGGTGTGCGTGTGCGTGGGGGGAGGGAAAGGACGCGTGGAGGGTGGTGGTGCTCGCACTCCGTTGGCGCGCCTGCCTCTTCGACCTTCTCCCCTCTCTCTCCCTCCCTCTCAGTCCATTCACGGCTACACCTGGCCCGGTATTGAGTTTGGGGAGCCGCCCTCGCCCAAGTACAGCTTCCTGGAGGTAAGAGGGAGGGGTGGGGCGGGTGCCTGTCCACCCCCCTCCTCTCTTGTCTCTCTCTCTCTCTCTCCAACCTTCCCTCTCTCATGCCCTCTCATTGCTCTCTCTCTCTTTGCTCTCTCTCTCTCTCATCCTCCACTCCTCCTCTCAGTACACGGACGCCCTTCGCTGCGCCGACCTGGACCGATTCCGGGCCATTGAAGCCGCGGCCGGGCACTGGTGGCACCCCACCTTGGACCGGGGCGCGGGCGCCGCCCTGCACGCGGCCGTGGACGCGGGCGCGCTCGCCTCCGTCCGCCTCCTCCTGGCGACCCCGCGCTCCGTCCCCGTCAACCAGCGGGACGCCCGCCCGCACGGCGGGTGGACGCCCCTGCACCGGGCGGCAGTTGTGGCCCACCACACGCACGTGCCCGGGTTGGCCGTCTTCGAGGCCCTGCTGGCGGCGGGCGCGGACCCGGGGGCGACGGTGGAGGTGGAGCGTGATTGGCCGCCTGGAGGAGAGGAGGAGGGGTCCGCGGCGACGGGAGGCACGCCCACCTCCTCCCCTCCCGCCCGCCGCACGCTGACCGTGCTGGACCTGGCCGTCAAGAAGGGGCACGGCTGGGCGCCCGGCGCGGTGCGGGCCCGGCTGGCGGCCGCCATCGCGGTCGCGGCGGGCGTCCCCAAAGCGCCCGCCTGCCCGCCCTACGCCGGCCCGCCCCACGGCCCCGTCGCCTCGGCCCTCCTGGCGACCTGGGCCGCCCTGCCGCCCCGGTACCCGCCTCCCAATTGGCGCCCGCCCCCGCCCGCGGGTTTTCTGGACGCGGGCGGCAGCCGGCCGGGGGCGTGGGCCCCCGCGGGGACGCCCGGGGACGGCTCCTGCTTCGTCCGCCCGGCTCGGGCGGGCGAGGTGGCGGCCGCCGCGGCCGCGGCGGCGGGCGCGGAGCAGCAGGGGTGAAAAGGCTGTGTGACTGTAGAGAGAGAAGGCAATGGCGTGGTGATGGAGAGGGCGCGCACGGCGCGCGCGTGACACGTGAACAACCGGGGCATGTTTTTTCTTTCTTTCAACCCACTCCTCTCCTCTAGTTCCTCTCTCTCTCTTTCCATCATTCATTCACGCCGCCTTGGGCCGGGCCTCCCGGCCGAAGCCCCGCCCCTCCCCATCATGCGCGCGCGTGCCCGCGCTGACGGGCGCGCCCGCCATCGCCCGAGCGGCCGCCCGCAGGATGAGGTTGAACCAGTAAAGGTTGAGCGCCCACCCGACCGCAAACAGGGAGACGACGGCGCGGTGCCCGGCGGGCTTGCCCGGGCCCGCCCACACGGCCCACGCGCGCGGGGTGAGCAGGTCGGCCAGCCCCGCCCCGTAGCACAGGACGCGGGCGATGAGGAAGAGGGCCGCCACTAAGGCGGCGTTGATCGCGTACACCCGCTCTCCCTTGCGCCCCGTCACGGCCAGGTGCCACCTGTAATTCACAAAGGGCGTGGACACCTCGCACCAGGACAGCCAGACAAAGGGAAACGCCATGATGGAGTGCGCCAGGACGTAGGCGGCCGCCGGGATGAAGAGCAGGTGGTGGAACAGGCCGGCCGGGTCCTTCAAGGTTTTGTAATAAGCAATCATAGCAGCTGCATCGTAAATGAGGTACCCTAAAAAGATGCGAGCAAAGACGTCGGGCGCCCAGGCGTACCCCACATAGGCCTGGGTGGAGGTGTAGGAGAAGGACTCGGCAAAGCAGATGATGGAGCCTGGATGATGGAAGGAGAGAGAGGAAGAGAGAGAGAGAGAGGCGGGATGATGAATGAGGTTGAAAGAGCGAGAGCGAGAGAGCTCGGCGTCGCCTGCTGTCTCTCTTCTTCTTCCTCTTCAACTCACCGACCGTCAGCAGCACGGCGTGCAGGGTGGACACCACCCGCAGGTTCCACTCCAGGATGTCGCCTTTCTTGGCCAGGCGGCGGGCGGGGGACCGGGGTAGGGCGGCGCCGGTGAGCTGTAAGAAAGCAAACACGACGCCGCAGGCGAGCGAAGTGCCAAGGATGGTGCCCGGCCCCGATCCGGGCCGGGCGCCGCGGGGCGGAGTGGACAGGAGGTTCACCACCTCGGTGATGACGGACGCCATGTGTGCGTGTGAGTGAGTGGGAGAGGTGGAGCGCGTCACCGAGACGCGCGAGAGAGAGTGTGAGGGGGGCGCGCGAGAGAGCGGAAGGCACTCTCCTGATGCGAAGTGCGCGAGTGGGGCGAACGCTCGTGCGCCCTCCTCTCGCCGCGCGCCCACCCGCGCGCTGTCTCCCCCTTTCTCCCCTCCAGCTTGACGACGATGGAACTGGACATCCGCCGCCCTCTCAGGGAAGGGCTGGCCCGCGTGCACGCGGACCCCGCGCCGCCCACCCCGCCCCCGCTGCTGCATGCGTCGCGCCACTTCCTGGGCGCGGCCCCCACCTGCATCTCGCCCCTGCCCTTTGCCCCGCCCTCGGCCGCGGCCGCGGCGGCGGCGGCGGACGGCGGGTCCTCCACCCTCCTCGCCCACCGCCTCCTGGCCCTGGGCACCTGGAAGCAGGACGCGGAGCAGCACCGGCTGTCGGTCTTTGACCTGGGCGTGCGCCTGCGCACGGCGGACGGGGCGGTCTCGGGCGCGGCGCCGGAGGAGCTGACGAGCTGGGTCCCGCCGGGGCGGGTGACGGCCCTGGCGACGGCGACGGCCCTAAATTCCTCCGCCCAGGCGCCTCCCGGCGCGGGCGGCCAGCCCCGGGCCGCCGCGGTGCTGCTGGCCAGCACCGCGGCGGGCGCGCTGTGCCGCCTGCGCCTGGCTCTGCCCACCACGCCCGGGGCCGGCCCGGGGGACGTCGACCTGCTGGGCCTGGGCACGGACTGTGCGGGCACGGACCTGGTGCCCTGGCTGTGGCCCGGTGGAGAGAGTGGCCCCGCCCTGACCGCCGTGGACGCGGCGGCGGGCGCGCCCCTCGCCGCCGTCGCGGGCGCGGATGGCCGGGTCAGCCTGGTACGCCTGGACGACGCCTCGGAAGGGCGGGCGCTGTCGGCCCTGGCGCCGCCCCGACCGGGGACGGCCCTGTCGGCGGTACGCTTTGTGGGCGGCGGCGGCGGCGGCGGTGAGGGCGGCGGCGGCGGTGAGGGCGGCGGCGGTGGCGGTGGCGCCACCGTCGCCGCGGCGGGCAGCGGCGGGCTGGAGGTGTGGGACGGGCGGGCCGCGCCCGGCCCCACCCCGGCCGCCCGCGCGGGCTTTGGCGGCAGCGCCAGCGGCTGGCCTTTTCCGGACGGCCGCCCCACCTGCCTGGCCACCCACCCGGCCATCCCGTACCTCATCGCCGCGGGCGGCGGCGGCGGCGTGGTGGCGCTCTGGGATGTGCGCGGCGGGCGGGGCGGTCCTGCCCCAACCTCCTCCTCTTCGGCCTGCCTCTCCTCCCCGGTCGCCACCGCTGCCGCGCCCTCCAGGTCCACCGTCTGGGACGTGGCGTTCGACCAGGCGGCGTCCCGGGCGGGTGCGGCGGGGCCCGGCGTCCTGTTCGTGACGGAAGGCGGCGAGCTCGCGGCCGCGGGCCTCCTGGGCAGTGGGCACGGGAGCAGCAATGGCAGTGGCAGTGGTGTCCCCCCGACCGCCTCCCTCCTGCACCGTGAGCCGTCCGGTGGCGCGGTCGCCCTGGGGCTGGGCCCGGGCGGGGAGGTTTACGTCCCCACCGACGGGGAGTGCCTGCTGTTCGTGCGGCGGGGTGGGGTGGGAGTGTGACAAGTCAAGACTTTTCATTTTCAAGGCAACAACAAAAAAAAAACACTTCTCCCCTCTTCTTCTTCTTCATTTCACCCCGCCGCCAGAGCGGCCGCTGCGGCGGCCAGGCCGGCGCCCTCGCCCACCAGCGGCCCGCCCACGCGGCGCACGAGAGCGGCCAAAGCCACCAGTTTCACCACCTCCCCCCCCACGTACGCGCCGTGCAGCCAGGCGGGTGGGGGCGGGGTGGGCGGCGGGGTGGGCGGCAGCCGGCCGGCGGCTGTCTGAATGACCGCCCGCGCGCGTTCATCAAGCGCGGGCGTCAGGTAGAGCAGCCCCACCGCCACCATGGTCAGGGGCGCGCCGCCCAGGCGCCAGGCGGCCCCGCCCGCCCGGCCCGCCACGAGGGCCGCCACGATCCCGGCCGCCAGCCCGGCCTCCACCGCGTTCAGGGCGGCGAACACGTGGCGCCCCGCGTCCACGGCGGCCGCCTTGGACAGGGAGGGCGCTTTAAATTTGACCCAGGCTTCGGTGAAGGAGATGGCGAGCAGGAAGGACGCCCAGACGGTGGCGACCAGTGTCAGGGCAGCGGGCGGGGGTAAGGTGCGCGCGGCAGTGACTGACGCGGCCGCGTAGGCGGCGAACAGGGCGAGGCGGTGCGGGGCGGGCGGCAGCATGGTGGATGCGGACGGCGTGGACGAGGGCGAGGCGGCGGGCGGAGGCAGCGAGCAGCGGGTCGGGATGAGGAGGTTGGACGCGGGCGACACGTCCCGGGTGGCGGGACTAACGCGGGCAGTCGAGAGCCGGGTGCGGGCGGGTGGGCGCACAGCCTGCTGAGAGACTACCACCAGAGGCCGGCGTGACAGGCCGGGCACGCAGGGCGCGGTCGGGCAGGGGTATGCGTACGGCCGGCTGGGCTGGGCGGCCGGTCGAAGGGAGAGCATGAAGCGGAAAACGAGAGAGTGAGAGAGCATGCGTTTTCGTCGCTGCACACCACTCCTCCATTCGCTCGATGTCAGGCCGCCGCTGCCGCTCGCCCGACCGCGGCCGCCGGCGGTCGCCGCCCCGGGACGACGACCGCCACCCGCGCCCGCCCAGCCGGCGGCGCGACAGCAGCCGGGAGGAGGACGAGCGCCGGCGCCACGGGCGCGAACGCCGATCGCCTGCCCGCGGCGCGCGGCGCCGGTCGCCGACCCCGCCCCCTCCCTTCAGGCGCCCCGGTCCGCCCGCCCGCCGCCCTCCACCCCCGCCGCCCGACCCCCGCCTCGACTTCTTGTCCCCGGCCTTTGACGCGGCGGCCGCCCTGGCCGCGCCACCTGGGTCCCTGACCCTCCCCGTCCCCAACGCCGCCTCCCGAGACACGACCGAGCAGTGCCGGGCCCTGCTCCCGCCAGAGCTGCCTGAGTCCGCCGCCGCCCGCCGAGCCGCCCGGGCGGCGGCGGCGGCGGCGGCGGCGGCAGCGCAGGCCAAGGGGGCCACCGACGCGGAGGCCGTCGGCGGTCGGGAGGGGCTGCAGCCGGCGCCCGACCTGGTGCCCAAGCGCCGCCCGCCGCCGGTGCGCAGGGGTCAGCAGGCTATAGGCGCGGCCGCTGGTGCGCGCCCGCCCGGCGGCGCCCTGGCCGCCATCGCGGCTTCCGCAGCCGGCGTATCCGACCCCGCAGCGACCGGCAGTCCCGGCACCGGCCCCCTGGCCCTCCTGCTGCGCCTGGCTCGCACGCCCGGTGCGCGTGCGCGCGTCGTGACCCGCCACGCCCGCGGCGTCCGGGGCGTCGCGGTCGGCACGCTCGTCTCCTTCGACCGCCACGCCAACCTGGTCCTGGCGGATGTGGAGGAAGAATACTCCGTCCGCGTCTGGGAGCGGCGGGCGGTGGGGGGCAAGGACACGGCGGGCGGCGTCGTCGGACGGGCAATGCTTGATGGCTGGGGCCAGGAGGAGGACGAGGGGCGCAAGACAAAAGTGCGCCCCCACTTGGAGGCCCGCGCCCGCCGCCTGCGCCTGGTGTTTATGCGCGGGGACAGCGTGGTACTGGTCGGGGAGGCTATTTAGCGGAGAGATAGAACACACGCAGCGTTGCTTTTTTAACAGGTCATTTCAATTTCATTTTCTCACCACACCCCCGGCACCAGCCGCGCCCGCCTGACCCGCGTCCACTCCCGCGCGAACGTGCGCCCGTACCAGGTGTCTGCTTCAGCCGCGCCCAGGACCAGGTTGCACCCCACCCACGCCAGGACGAGCCAGGGCAGCGGGCGGAAGGCCGGGCTGAGCGGGGGCGACGCCAGGAGGGCGAGGCCGAGGTACAGCAGCACCTCCCCCGAATAGTGCGGGCAGGTGACACGTGCCAGGAGGCCGGTGCGGGGCATGAGGTAGGGCACGCCCGCGGCCGCCGCTTCCGCCTGCAGGCGGGCTAGGGACACGTGGGCCGCGGCCTGCAGGGCCGAGCCGGCCGCGAAGAGGAGGGCGCCCAGGGCAGCGACAGGCCCGAGGGCTGGGAGGGACCGGCGAAGCAGGGCGAGCGGGTCGGGCGCCGGCCCGGTCGCCAGCCCCGCCGCCGCCAGGGGCCCAAAGTCCGGCTCGGGCAGGAAGGAGAGGGGGAGGACGGCGTAGTAACTTGGAGAGGGGTGAATAGAGAGAAACGAGACATGAGGGGGAGGAGAAACAGCGCGCGCGCGCAAGGCGGCCACCGTTTCTTTTCTCTCTCTCATTTCGCTCTCACCTGATGCTGAACAGGTAGGCTAGGCCGTGCATCCGCGCGCCCGCCGGCCACCGGGTCAGGCCCACACACTCGGCCAGTCGGCGGGCTAGGTGGAGCCAGAGGAGGAGCAGGGCCGCCAGGGCGGCGGCGCGGCCGGACGGGAGCGGGGTGGTGGGGGTGACTGCCCGCCACCCCCACCACCCCGCCGCGGCCGCCGCCGGCTCCGCGCACGCCAGCCTCCCGTAGGCCGTAATGACCGCACTCGTGGAGGACAGTCCCAGGACGTAGAAGTGCAGGAACCAGCGCTGTGGGACGGCCCAGGACTGAAAAGGTGTGAAGGGGAGAAGGGTGACGGTCCGAGTCGTTTTGCCTTGGGGAGAGAGAGAGAGAGAGAGAGGGAGGAGGGAGACGGCCCGCGCGCGTTCCCTCTTGTCCTTACCGAAATCACTCGCCCTAGGGGTTCGCCGCCCTTCTTGGCACCATCCCAGGTCTTGCCCCGGTGGGAGGCCAGGCGGACAGCGGCCCTAGTTGAAATGATGAGGAGATGGATGGAGAGGGTGAAGGTTGAGGAGCGCGCGCCTATGGCCTCTCTCTCTCTCTCCATCTCTCCACTCACTTGAACCGCT
>Ga0114918_10005586_pt1 | contig 10771 bp, 9 predicted proteins | sample LantaG_FD_87015 | JGI IMG/M metagenome (GOLD analysis project Ga0114918, IMG submission 87015) | Deep subsurface microbial communities from Baltic Sea to uncover new lineages of life (NeLLi) - Landsort_02402 metaG | ecosystem: Environmental > Aquatic > Marine > Oceanic > Sediment | place: Baltic... | reverse complement strand
TCCCCCCCCCCCCCCCCCCCCCCCCCCCCCCCCCCCCCCCCTCCCCCCCCCCCCCCCCCCCCCCCCCCCCCCCCCCCCCCCCCCCCCCCCCCCCCAAAAAAAAAAAAAAAAACGCGAACCCCAAAAACAGCCTCTCGTTCCAGCCCGACGCCACGGGACGCGTCTCGCTCTCCTTCATCAGGCACGGGAGGCCGGTCCCCGGCCTCGGGCCCGGGTCGCTGCTCGCGGCCTCGCCCGACCTCGACAGGGCCGGCGGCGTCTTCGCCCGCGCCGTGGTCCTGGTCACCGAGCACGGCGGGGGCCGCAGGGGCACCCGCGGGGTGATCCTCTCGAGGCCGCTCGGGGAGCTGGACGAGGAGGACGAGGAGGGCGGCGGCGGCGGCGGCGGCGGCGGGGGGAGCGGGACCAGACTCGGCGGCGCCCTGTCGTTTTTCGGCGTCGGCGGCGGCGGCGGCGGCAGGAGGCCCGCGACCGGGGCGACCCTCCGCCACTTCCTGGGCGGCCCCGTGGGCATGCCCGGGGACGGCCCCGGGCCCGAGGTCGCGGTGCTGCACGGGGTCCCGGACGTCCCCGGGGCGCGGAGGCTGCTGCCGCGCGGGCTCACCTCGAAGCGGGGGCGCGGGGGCGCCCTGGGCGGCGGGGACGCGGACGCGCCGCCGGACCCGCGGTCGCTGCTGTTCGAGGGCGGGGGGCTCATGGACGTGGTGAGGGCCGCTGCGCGCTCCGCTGCCAAGGGGAGGGGAGGCCGGGGCGGCGGCGGCGGCGGCGGCGGCGGCGGCATTGCTTCCGGCAGCGACGACCCCTCTTCCTCGGCCGCAGACGCGGCAGCAGCCTCTGCCTCCCGCGCCTCCTCCCTCGCCGCGGTGCTCGCGGCCTCTGCCGCCCGCGCGGCCGTGCCCCCCTTTGTCGAGTCCTCCTCCTACCCTCCGGAGGGGCCGTCGAGGAGGAAGGGGCGGCCGTCGAGCGCCCTGTCGAGGGGGGCGGCGGCGGCTTCTTCTTCCTCTCCTGCGAGCTCCGCCGCAGGGGCGGGGAGGTGGAAGAGAATGCTCGAGGCCATCGACCCTGCCGCGGTCCCGCCTCGCATCGTCGAGAGGAAGGATAGCGGGAAGAAGGCCACCAAGGAAGCGGAAGCAGCAGCAGCAGCAGCAGCAGCAGCAGGGAGGAAAGACGGCACCGGAGACGACGGCCTCCTTGCCCGCCTCGCCAAGAGGCGCCGCCGCGCCCTCTTCCCTCCGTCTTCCTCTTCCGCCTCGGCCCGCTCCTTCTCCTCGAGGAAGCAGCCGCGGACCGTCGTGCACGTCTACCACGGCGCCGCGGCCTGGTCGGCCGGGCAGCTCGAGGGCGAGCTCCGCGCCGGCACCTGGGGGCTGGTCCCGGCCGCGACGGCGGCGGACGTGCTCGACGGGTCGCCGGAGGACCTGTGGAGGTCGCTGGTGAGCTCCGGGAGGCTGACCTGGCTGGCGAGGCGGTGAAAGTAGAATTGAGAAAAGAGGGAGAGAACGACCACGTTTCCCTCTTTGTAAAAAAAAAAAAAAACATTTGACGCAGGAAAAAAAGAAAAGAAGAAGAATCTATCTCTCTCTTCTGTCTCTCTCTCCTCTCTCCCCCCCTCTTTCTTTTCTTCTTTCATTTTGTTGATTGATTTGTTACAGCGAGCCGGGGGGCGCTGCCGGCCTCGGAGAGTAAAACAAGGCGGGAAGAAGAGAAAGCGTCAAGAAGAAGTAGAGGAAGGAGAAGAAAAGCGTTGCCGCCTCTTCTCGTCCTCTCTCTCTCGTTGCCCTCTCCCCTCCTCCACCACCCTCTCGACCTCCCCAAAGCCGCGCTCGCGCCCAACGCCCGTGAGGAGGGGGGAAAAGCTTGCCATTTCTTCTTGTATGTAGAAAAGTCGGAAAAAAGAAGAAAAGTAGAAGAAGAAAAGTAGAAGAAACCAAAAAACCCAAAAAACTCTCTCTCTCTCTTTTCTCTCTCTCTCCCCCCTCTCTCTCTTCTCTCTCTTGCCACCGGTTAAAAAGACTGATTTCGTTTGATGATACGTTTCTTTTGTTAGAAAAAAAGATGGGGAAAGGGGACACACAGAGAAGAAGCGGACATAAAAAAATAGAGCTGTGGACACGCAGGGGGACGGAAAATAGAGCAGTCCTTGTCTCCCCCTCCCACGCAGGGGGAGACAAGGACTAGGAACAAAGAAATCAAGCTCTCGCTCTCTCGCTCTCACGGCGCCGCCGCGAGGGACTGCTGCTGCGCTGCTCCTGTTCCACTTGCTCCCGCTACTGCCCCCCCTCCCCTGCCGAGCGCTGCCGCCGCCGCAGCCGCTGCCGCCGCTGCTGCAGTAGAAGTCGGAGACAGAATCCCTCCTCCGGCCGCCGCCCCTCCTCCCGCGCCGCCGCCGCTCCCGCCGGCCGCCGCAGCAGCAGCAGCAGCGGCAGCCGCAGCCGCGGCAGCGGCCGCCTGCGCCTGCGACGCCGCGACGACCGCCGCGGCCCTCTCGGGCGACGCGGGCCCTCGGTGCGTCAGCACCCTCGCCACCTCGGGGGCTGCCGAGTCCAGCTCCCCGGGGAGCCAGTCCTGCAGATTCGGCAGCGGAGCCCCCGAGGGCAAGGTGGTCGCCGGGTCCCTCAGCTCGTCGAAGAACGGGTGAGCCATCGCCTCGAGCGGCGTCGCCCTCTCTCCGGGCGCATACCGCAGCAGCCTCGACACGAGGTCGACGGCCTCTGCGGGCATGCGCTTGGAGAACACCTTGGACCACGGGTGCGCCCTGATCTGCGGGAACTTGAAGTCGGTGTAATTGGGGTTCATCGCCGCGATTTCCTGGCGAGACGGGGTCCCCAAGACCTTGATGATTTCGACGAGCTGGTCGACGCCCGACTCTCCCGGGAACAGCGGCGAGCCCAGGAGCAGCTCGGCGGCGACGCACCCGACCGACCAGACGTCGATGGCCGGGGTGTAGTCCGAGGCGCCGAAGATGAGCTCCGGGGCACGGTAGTAGCGCGAGCAGATGTAGGAGATGTTGGGCTCTCCCGGGACGAGGACTTTTGCGGAGCCAAAGTCGCAGAGTTTGAGGACCTGTTTTGAGTTTTTTCGAGTTTTTTGGGGGGGCGTTTTTTTATTCGAGACGAATCGAGTGAGCTTCGTTGGTCGTCGTCGCCGTCGTCAAGGTTTGCTTGCGAGAGGAATAAGGGGGCAGAGAGAGGAGGAAGAAAAGACGAAAAGAGAGAAGAGGAGAGAGCAGAGGAGAGAGAAGACGAGAGAGAAGAAGAGAGAGAAGAGGGGTTGTTTCTTTTGCGAGCAGCGGCGGTCCTGCGCGCAGAGGGACGACAAAAGAGACCCAAAAAAAAACTTCTCCAGAACCCCCAAAGAGCCAAAAACAGCAACTCACGTGGCTCGTCGGGTCCACGAGCAGGTTCTGCGGCTTGACGTCCCGGTGGCAGACCCCCGCCGCGTTGTGCAGGCTCGCCAGGGCGCGGCACGCCTGGTAGACGTACAGCTTCACGAGCAGGGACGGCATCCTTTGCCCCCCTTTCGCGTAGTGCTTGGACACGCGGTAGACCGTCTCCGGGACGAACTCGAGGACCAGGTTCAGGTAGACCTCGTCGCGCGGCGCCGGCGTGTAGAAGCAGTGGCGCAGGCAGACGATGTTCGGGTGCCTGATCATCTTCATCACCGCCAGCTCGCGGTTCTTGAAGCGGCGGTCCTGGAGCACCTTCTTGATCGCGACCGTCTCGCCCGTCTCGAGGCAGGTGGCCTGGAAGACGACGCCAAAGGAGCCGTTGCCGACGACGCGCGTGGTGGAGAAGGAGAAGGTCGGGCCGGCGGGGGCGGCGGCGAGGGCGGAGGCCGTGGCCCCAGAGGAGGTCGTCGCGGCGGCGGCGCCGTTGCTCGTCGCCCCCGCTGCCGTTGCTCCTCCTCCTCCGAGCCCCCCGAGGGAGGCGACGGGGGCCGTTCGGATCACGTGGGAGCCCGAGGCAGGGTCGCCCTCGACGACGCGGCCCTCGTAGGTCTGTTTTTTTTGTGTGTGTGTGTGTGGGAGAGTTTGAGGGGTTTTCGCGGGGTCAGGGAGAGAGAGAAGGGGAGAAAGAGAAGGAAAAAATCAAGCAAGCCTTATTGGTGTCCAGGCGGGCGTTTTTCTTGGGGCTCTTGATGCCATCTCGATTCCTCCAAAAACTACTCACCAGCTCCTTCCCGTCGGCGCCCCGCGCGTCGTCACGGAGGCGCAGATCCTTGAGGCTCTGTTAGTTGTTTGGGAATTTGGGTACGAGAGGCGAGAGAGAGAAGGAAGATAAGAAGGTCAGACAAGATGAAAAGGCCAAGTCGACAAGGGAAAAAAAAGCGCCCACCGGTGCTAAAAATAAAAAGGACAAGAAATCATCATCCTTCAATTTCTTCCTACTCACCGCTGGCAGAGCCTCGAGCGCACTCGATCCCGAGACGGCCTCCGAGGGCGGCGGGTCCTGTGATTGGGAGGAGAGAGAGAGTTGAGAGAGGGAGGGGAACGTGAGCGAGAGAGAAGAGCAAAAAAACATCGAAACAGGTCCGGAGGGCGAGGGAAAGAGGAGCTCCTCTTCTCCGTCGTCGGTCGCTCGCCGCCGCGGTGGTGATTGTGCTTCCCCTCTTCCTGGCGTCCTCTTACGGCCCGCGATTCTCTCCCAAGCACTCTGGGTTCGGACACACCTGCTCGTCGGACATTTGAGCTCCTGGTGGTAGTTGGATTTCAGGGTGGGCAAGGGAGTGGAGAAGAGCAAGGTGAGTTTTCTCTTCTTCCTTCGACGCTTTTTTTTGCCAAGGTCATCGAGTCGATGGACTTGGCGGACGAGCGTTTCTCTCTCTTGTTTGTTCTCGCTCGCTTCGCTTCCTCTCCCACTCCAGAGGGCGTCTCTCTCCTCCCCCTATCGTCGTCGGCGGCGCACCTAGCTTGGTTCTCTTTCCGCCTGCGTCGGCCGAGTCAGACTTTCGGGAGAAACCGAGGCGCTGGCTGACGCGTTCCATTCGTTTTCTTTCGACGACAAAGAAAGAGAGAAAAAGAGAGAGAGAAAAAAAAGTCTTTGTTCTCCCCTCTGTCTATCTCCTCTCGCTCGCTCGCTCGCTCGACCAAGCGCGTGCGAGGGGGGGGAGCGGAGAGAGAGAGCTGTTCTAGAGATAAAACAACGGAGGCGTTTGTCGTGAAGAGTGAGAGTGCTGTCAGAAACACCCCCGACAAATGGAGAGAGGAAAAGTGTGAGAGTGAGAGGAAAGGAAAAAAATCGGCTCTCTGAGACTCAGAAAAATTCATCGCGCCCGTCGACTTTCGTTTCTCTCTGTCATTCCATCGTCTCCTGTTTTTGCTTCTCCTCAGCTTCAGCAGCGAAGAATGGCCCTCCAGCAGCAGCAGCAGCAGCCTCCTCCGCTCGTCGTCGCCGAGGAGGACGAGTTCGAGGAGTTTGAGGAAGAAGGTAAAAAAGAAAGAAATGATGCTTCTCTCGACCGATTCGCTTTCTTTTTTCCTTCTCACCTCGACCTCGACCTCGACCTCGACCAAAAAAAAAACTTCTCTTTCTCAACAAACAAACCAGACTGGGACGACGACGCCGCCGCCGCAGCCACCACGCGCCAGGAGGGCGGGCTCTGGGAGTCGGGCTGGGACGACGACGCCGTCGACGACGAGTTTGGCAGGGCGCTCAAGGCGGCCCTGGACCGAGGAGGAGGGGGGGGAGGAGGAGCTGCTGCGGCACAGGCTCCTCCTCCCGCTCCGGCGCCGCCGGTCCCTGTTCCTCAGCAGCAGCAGCAACAGCAGCAACAGCAGCCTCCGCAGCAGTGAGACCATTCCCGAAAGAGCAAAGTCCCTCCATCTCTTGTAAACACAAACGAAAAACAGAAAAACTCGAAAATATAAATTTTCATGCCTTTTTTACATGTGTCTCGTTTCCTCTCTCTCTCCTTCCTTTTTCCTCCTCCTCCCCCCCAAAAAAACCTAAAGCAACTCCTCCGTCAGCACCACAAACTCCCTCGTGCTCTCCCCAAACCTCACGACGTCTTTCGGCAAAAGCTCGTGGTACCGCTGCGCCTCTATCCGACTGCCGTTGAGGAACGTGCCGTTGGTCGACCCCAGGTCCATCAGGTAGGGGCGCGAGGCGGCGCTGGGGGGACCCCCCCTCGCGCCGCCGCCCGCTCCTCCCCCGCCCCCGCCGCCCGCCCCTCCCTCCGTCCTCCTGAATTGGATCACGGCGTGCTGCTTCGAGCAGCTCAGGTGGTCTGTGGGCACGTCGGCGACCCTGCGGTCCCTGCCGAAGAGGAAGGTCGAGGACGGGCCGCGGAGCAGGATCGGCTCGAGACCCTCGGCCCCGGCGGCCTCGCGCCCGCCCTTGAACACGTACAGCCTCCACCTCCGCTGCCCCCCCCCTCCCCCGCTCGCTCCCTCCTTGCCTGCTCCTGATCCTCCTCCTGCTCCTCCGGGGGCCGGAGCCGCGTCTGCCGGAGGGGCGTGGAGCAGCGTGACCCCGGAGGCGGTCGCGTTGGCCTCCGCGGCCAGGGCACCGGAGAGGCCGAACTGGGGCTGCGGCGGCGGGGGCGGAGGGGGGTGGTGCTGCTGGTCGGGAGGGGCCCGCCGCTGCTGCTGCTGCTGCTGCTCTCCGCCGCCCCCGCCTCCTCGCCGGTGATCCGCTGCATCCGCGGCGGCGTCGACCTGGGCCCACCTGCTCTGGCGGCGGCCCCCCGCGGTGCCTCCGCCGCCGCCGCCGTTGCCTCCGTTGCCGCGGTCGCTGCTGCCCCCACCCTGCTGCCGTCGCCGATCGTCCTCGTCGTCCCGCCTCCTCCTCCCTCCGTCCCCTCCGTCGCCGTCTCCGTCTCTTCCGCGCCGGCGAGCACGGTTTTCTCCCTCTTCGCGTCCCCGATCCCTGGAGCGAGACCGCGACCGCGAAGAGCGCCGGCGGCGCTGGGGCGACCGCGAACGCGATCGGCGATTCGGAAGATGGCTCGGCTCGTCGGCGGCGGCGTCGGGCTTCCTCCCGCTCGGCTCCGCTGGTGGAGGAGCGGCAGCTTCAACAGGAGCAGGAGCAGAAGGAGCAGGAGCAGCGGGGTCTTCGTCGGCGTCCTCCCAGCGAGACCGCCTCCGTCGGGGAGGCGAGGTGTCGCGACGAGGAGAAGCCATCGAAACTTAGCCAGTGTTCCAAATTTTTTTTCATTTTCTGCACTCTGGCGTCCCTCTTTTCCTTTCTTCGCCTCACTTATCGGCGCTGCCCCTCCCCCCCCCACCTCTGACGACGACGGCGAGGGACGTTTTTTCTTCTCTCTTCGTTCTCTCTCTCTCTCTCTTGCACGTCTCGCTCTCTCTCTCTCTCTTTCTCTCTCTTCCTCCCCTGCGCGCATGGCCACGCGCGCGTGAAAGGGCTCCAGGAGCGCCCCTCCACCTCGAGCGCGAGAGAGAAGCAGAAAAAAGAACAGAGCTACTGGCTTCTCTGAAAAGCGAATCGCAAATCGCCGGAAAACTCTTTTTTTGCTTCACTTGCCTTCATCCAATGCAGCGAGTCAAGGTCTACCGTCTCAACCCGGAGGGCCTCTGGGACGACAAGGGCACGGGTAGCGTGAGCGTCGAGTATCTCGAGGTATGATGTTGGGAAGAGAGACGAGACTCTGGAAGAAAGATTGATCGGGCGACGACGGCGTCGAGTTTTTTTGCTGTGTCGTCGTTTTTTTCTTCGTCGTCGATCGCACCCGCGCTGCTCTCTGTCCCGCGGCCTCGTTCGCTCATTTCTCTGCACGCGCGTCGAAGTCTCGGAGCGCCGAGGCACGAGAGCACCAAGCGCTGATGAAAAGAAGGGATGCAACGCTTAGAATCCGTTCACCTTTTTTTCCGAGGCCGGGCCAACATCGGCCGGTAACTATCTCTCATTTTTTTTTCTCTCTTGCTCACTTTCAACCTCCTCATTCTCTCCTCCCTTCCCGAAAACAAAAAACAAACAGCAATCCAACTCGGCAGGGCTCGTCGTCATCTCCGAGGAGGACACGAGGACGCTCCTGATCCACCGGCTCTGCGCCGCGAGCGGAGGAGGAGGAGGAGGAGGAGCTGGAGGAGGAGACGACAACGGCGCCGGCGCTTCCGCTGCCGCTTCTGCTGCTGCTGCCGCTGCCACCTCTACCTACTCGAGGCAGGGCGACGGCACCATCATCTCGTGGCCCGACGCCGCCTTGGGCACCGACGTCGCGCTCTCGTTCCAGGACGCCGCCGGGTGCGAGCAGGTCTGGTCGCAGATCCAGAAGCTGCAGCGGCGCGCCGCCGACAACGCGAACAGCCTCGCCGGCGCTGCTGCCGGCGACCGCGCGGCGGGCCCGCGCACGGCTGCAGAGGCGGCTCTCGCGGCGGCCTCCGACGGCGACAATGAGGATGATGATCTCCCACGCAGCAGCAAGAACCACCAGCAGCAGCAGCAGCAGAGCCCTCGAGGCCAGTCCCGCCTCGTTGACGAGTTTGACGACGACGACGACGACGAGGAAATGGCAAACGCCGACAACGGTAACGGCGACGAGCTCGATTTTGAGGGCTACGGTGACCGTGGCGGCTTCAAGCGAAGGAAGCGCGTCGGCGACGAGGATGAAGAGGAAGAAAAAGAGGAGGAAGGCGACGAAGCGTTCGAAAACGGCGAGGAGGAAGAGGGGACCGAAGGCGGCGGCGAGCGCCGCCGGCGGCGAAGGCCCTCTGGAGGCGGCGGCGGCAGAAGACGCCGCAGGCGCCTCGGAGGGCACCACGCTTATCTGGGAGCTCCCGGCCTGGGCCTCGGCTACGACGAGGTAGGAGGCTCGGCAGGGGCTGCTGACGCTGATGCCGATGCTGCCGACGAGGAGGAGGAGGAGGAGGGAGACGACGACGACGGCGGCGGCGCCTGGAGGCGCAGCGGCGGCCGCGGCGGCAGGGGCCGAGGCCGAGGCGCAGGCCGCCGCCGCAGCAACAGCAGCAGCAGCTCCGACAGCGGAGGCAGCGACGCCGACCGCGATGACGACTCCCCTCGCAGCGGCGGCGGCCTGGGAGGCCTCGGCGGCGGCCTCTTCTCTTCCTCGGGCGGCGGCAGCGCTTCCGGGCCCTTTGGCCACCTCCACCACCTCCAGCAGCAGCAGCGCAGCCAGCCTCTGCTCCCGGACCCGGACCCCGCCGCCCTCCCCGACCTCGCGGACCTTCTCACGGACCCCTCGACGATGTATGAGCGCGAGAGGCTGGCGGGCGCCGCAATGGCGACCCCGGGGTGGCTCCCCCGCCTCGCCGCGGCGTTCCGCGCCGCCGAGGCGCGCCGCGACGCGCCGGCGCTCGAGTGCCTCTATCGGATCGTCAGGGGACTCGTGCTGCTGAACGAGGCCGGGTTGATCGAGGAGTTGCTGTCTGACGAGATGGCAGATGCCGTTGTCGGGGCTCTGGAGTACGAGCCGCTGGAGTTCGACGGTGCGGAGGGAGAGGAAGGGAGGGACGAGGGGGCGGGAGGGGGAGCAGCGAGCGGCGTTGGCGCGGCGGCGACCTCTGCCGCTGCCTCGCCTCCCTCCTCTTCCTCCTCCCCTCGCCGCCTCCGCCACCGCGAGTTTCTCTCCCGCGCCGTCGCCCACAAGGAGGTCGTTCCCTTCCCCTCCGAGGCCCTCCGCGCGAAAGTGCGGGCCAGCTACCGCGCCGCATTCGTCCGCGACGTCGCGCTGCCGCGCGCGCTCGACGACGGCACGCACGCGACGCTCGCGTCGCTCGCGGCTTTCAACGCCGTCGAGGTGCTGGTGGCGCTGCAGGCGGACCCGGGGTACTTCCCGAGGCTGTTCGAGCTGCTGCGGGGGTCGACGCCGGGAGGAGGAGCGGGAGCAGGACGAGAGCACCCCCCCCCGGAGGGCGGCGGCGACGGAGGAGAAGGGCCGCCGTCGCCGGCCTCTGCCCTCTGGGCCGACGGTGCGGGTGCCCTGCAGGAGATGGTCGACACCGCGAGGCACCTCCAGGCCGGGGCCAGGGGCAACCTCCTCAGGCGGCTGGTGTCGCTGGGGCTGTTTGAGGTGATGGCCAAGGCGCTGGTGGCGGAGGAGGGGGGGGGAGCGGGAACGAGAGCAAAGGGAGCGGAAGAAGAGGCGGAAGAGAAAAAGGGAGAGGAAGAAGAAGAAGCGGCCGCCGCTGCCGAGCACGCCGAGCACAACGCCTCGGCCCTGCCCCCTCCCCTGCGCCGCAGGCCCCGCCGCCCCGCCGCCGCTTCCTCTCCTCCCCCCGCCGCCGTTCCTCCCTTCCTGCGCCTGCGCGCCGTCGACGTCCTCCTCTCCGTCACGGCACACGACCCGGGCCCACTGCGCGATTTCCTGCTGACCGAGGGGAAAGGGGAGGCGCTGATGCACGCCATCGTCGGGGCCGCGCTCGGGGAGGAGCCGGGCTCGTCCTCTTTGGTCGCTGCTGCTGCTGCTGCTGCTGCTGCCGGAGAGAAGGGAGGCGGCAAAGGAGCGGAGGAGGAGGAGAGGGCCGCGGCCGCTCCCGAGTCTGGCGGCAGCGACGGCGGCGGCGGCGGCGGCCCCGGCGGCGGCCAAAAGGAGATCGGCCCGCAGCTCCCGCCCGAGGTGGCAGCCGCAAGCGAAGAGCAGCCCGCTGCGGCAGCAGAGGAGGCGCCTGCTCCTGCTCTTGCTTCTCCTGCTCCTGCTGCTGCTCCCGCTGGCAACGGCGAAGCCGCTCCTCCCTCTCCGCTCCCTCCTCCCCCTCCTCCCTCCGCGGCAGACGCCGCCGCCGCGGCGGGAGGGCTCCAGGAGGCCGCGGTCGAGCTCCTTCGCGCCCTCTTGGACCCCGACACGATGTCTGTCCCGG
>Ga0114918_10005585_pt1 | contig 10772 bp, 8 predicted proteins | sample LantaG_FD_87015 | JGI IMG/M metagenome (GOLD analysis project Ga0114918, IMG submission 87015) | Deep subsurface microbial communities from Baltic Sea to uncover new lineages of life (NeLLi) - Landsort_02402 metaG | ecosystem: Environmental > Aquatic > Marine > Oceanic > Sediment | place: Baltic... | reverse complement strand
GACCTGATGCCCACGGCCATCGCAAAGTGGTAGGAAGATGTTGACCAATCCCGTCGTCGCCAGGCCACCGATAAGCACCGTCTTCTCCACCAGCGCCGTGCGCATCCCGGCACGCGCACATTCCAGCGCTGCCACCACACCGGCTACACCGCCGCCGGCAACCACCACGTCATAATCTTGCTCGAAGCCCATCCAGCGCCTCCATCCAATGTCGCCCGCTCTGGCAGACCCAACGAACCGTGCCGGTTCGCAGCCGCCAGGTGAGTATACCCGACTCTTGAGAAGACAAAACATCACGTCTGTTTGTGGTGGGGACTGGAGCGATCTATACTAACTGTGGAAACGATGAACGCGCGCAGAGACGCCGAGCCAGGAGATTCAAATGAGAACCGTGGGCATGATCGGAGGCATCGGGCCGGAGTCCACAGTAGCCTACTACCGGCAGATCATCAGTCGCTACCGTGATCGCCGACCTGATGGGCACTATCCCCAGATCATCATTAGCAGCATCGATATGACCCGTATGCTAGGTCTGATCAGCGCCGGCAGATTCGCCGACACAGCTGACTACCTCGCCGAAGAGATACAGAAGCTTGAGAGGGCCGGGGCGGACTTCGCCTTGTTGGCATCCAATACGCCGCATATCGTGTTCGACAGCCTCCAAGCCAAATCACGACTGCCGCTGGTCAGCATCATCGAGGCGGCGTGCAGAGAAGCTAGACGTCTCGGTCTCAGAAAAGTCGGCCTCTTCGGCACCAAGTTCACCATGCAGGGCGGGTTCTACGGGGCGGTGTTCTCCAAACACGGCATCGACATTGTCACACCCAACGCAGCCGACCAGGAAACTATCCACGAGAAGTACATGGGAGAACTGGTCAACGGCATTATCCTGGACGCGACGAAGCGGAAGCTCCTGGAGATAGCCTCACGGCTGGAAGCTGATACCGGCATTGAAGGCCTGATCCTTGGCGGCACCGAACTACCACTGATTCTGAGTGAGGAGGATGGCGGCGCGATGCCCTTCCTGGACACGACCAAACTGCACGTAGAAAGCGTCGTTGATGAGTTGTTGACGCTGCCTAACGACAACAACGCATCCGGGTGCAAAGCTCAGGGACATCAGCCACGTCAGGCTCACCTCTAGAATCTGGGGAAAGATCGATATGTTGACAGGAAAACCCATCGCCCTTGGTCGAACAGCCGAAATATACGCCTGGCCGAACAATCAAGTCATCAAACTCTTCTACGGCTGGTTTCCGGAAGGGAGTATTCGCTACGAGGCAAAGATCTCGCGGGCCGTTTATGCAGCTGGGCTGCCTGTTCCGGCGGTGAGCGACGTCATTGAGATCGACGGGCGCTTCGGCCTGATCTACGAGCGCATTGACGGCACATCGATGTTTGAGGTGCTGCCGGTCAAACCGTGGAGGCTCCTGAGCTACGCGCGTTCCCTGGCGGAACTCCATACGCAGATGCACCGCGAGGCCGCGATTGACGGCATCCCCTCACAGAGAGAACGTCTGGGGCACAAGATCCGTCAGGCGAAGGCACTCAAGCTCGAACTCAAGGAAGCTGCCTTGACAGCTCTGGAACATATGCCGGTTGGCACAAGCCTGTGCCACGGCGACTTCCACCCGGGCAACGTGCTCATCACGACCAAAGGCCCGGTTATTATCGATTGGGTGGATGCCACGATCGGGAACCCCATCGCCGATCTCGCCCGGACCTCCATCATCGTGCTCGGGGCGAGCCAATCGGAAGCCCAGTCGTGGATCGAGAGAATCGCTCTGAACTGGTTCCACAGTGCCTATCTGAAGCGCTACCTCAAACTGAATCCAGGCAGCGAGGCACAATATCGGAAGTGGCTGCCCATCGTGGCAGCAGGGCGGATGAGCGAGGGTATCGACGAGATCGAGGCGTGGTTGCGCGCTCAGGTCAGAGCAGGGCTGAATTGACCTGCCCCACCCCTCGACTCCGAGCAAGCTTCCATCCGCGACGAGGTGAACAATGAAACCGGCCGATGACCCGAACGCAGACTACAAAGCGCTGGTGCGCCGAGGCTACGACCGCTGCGCGGCAGCCTATGATCAGGCACGCAAGCAGGAGACGGAACAAGCCCTGACCGCCCTGACGGATCGGCTGACTGATGGCGCAGTCGTGCTCGACATCGGCTGTGGGGGCGGCGTGCCGGTCTCGCGCGACCTCGCCCGCCGTGCTGCCGTCACCGGCGTCGACATCTCCGGCGAGATGATCGCCCTTGCGCGCCATAACGTCCCGGCGGGCACTTTCATCCACGGCGACATTATGGCCCTCGACTTCCTGCCGGCGCACTTCGACGCCGTCGTCGGCTTCTACGCGATCTTCCACCTGCCCCGCGAGGAGCACGAAGTGCTCTTTCGCCGCATCCACCGGTGGCTCAAGCCCGGCGGCTATCTACTGGCGACGCTGAGCGCACAGAACGAGCCCGCCTACACGGAAGACGATTTCTTCGATGTGACGATGTATTGGAGCAATTTTGGGCTGAACGAGTACCGGACTATGCTTCAGAACTTCGGGTTCAAGCTGCTGGAAGTGTCAGCCGTCGGACACGGCTACAGTGACGAAACTCATGCGCCCGACGAGCATCACCCCCTCATATTCGCACAGAAAGGAACGCGATGATCAATCTGGAAAATTCCAAGCTGTTCTCACCCTGGACCCACCCGGAAACCGGCGTGACCGTCTACCTGCTGACACACAAGGTCGCGCCATTGCAGGAGGCCTTCTACTTCGTGAATGACAGTATGACCCACGACGGTCGCTACCTGTGGTTTTACTGCGCCTTCCCGCCGGGTGGTTCCTCCGCTCAGGGTAGGACCCTGGCTGTGGTGGACTTTGAGAATGATAAGGTTCGCCACTTCCCCGAGACGCAGTTCCAGAACGCCTCCCCCTATGTAGACACCGAGACCGGCGAGGTCTATTGGGGCATGGGGCCAACGCTCTGGCGCCGTGGCCCCGGGCGGGGCAGCGTGACCGAATGCGTGAACACCCTCCCTGAGAACCTGGTAAAGAACCGGACGGTCAGCCGGTTGGCGACGCACCTCTCGCGTTCTGCCGACGGCAAGGAGTTCTTCGTCGACTCGGCCTTCGGCCTGCAATGGGTTTTCGGCAGCCTGCCGGTGGACGGTGGTGACTACCAGATGTGGCAGCGCTTCGACCGCAACTACAACCACGCGCTCTTCAGCCCCACAGATCCCGATCTGGTGCTCTTTGCCCAGGAGAACCACACGGATCCAATCACCGGCCTGCGCTTCCCCATCATCGACCGTATGTGGCTCATCCGGCGCGGCGAGACGGCCCGTCCGGTCTTCTCCACACCCACCCGGGTCACCCACGAATGGTGGGACCCAGACGGCGACCACGTCTGGTGCGTCTGGTCCAATGAGGCCTGGCGTACCAATATCCACACACAGGCGGTGGAAAAAATCACCTGGCCCAGCCACTGCTGGCACGCGCACGTCACCACGGATTGCCGGTATGCCATCGCAGACTCAAACGAGAAATTCTATCGCGGCTGCCCCTCAAAGGTCGGCTTCCTCAACCGCGATACCGGCACCACCGTCGAACTGGTGGACAACCCCGAGATGACGGGCATCGTGGGCAGCCAATACCACATCGACCCACATCCGCGCTTCTGCGGCTCGGAGCAGTTTGTCGTCTTCACGACGACCGTCAGGGGCGTCGTCGATCTGGCCCTCGCCAGAACTGCGGATCTGATTGACAGGACATCCTAGGAACAGCCAAACAACACACAAAGGTGAGTGACCCGTGACAAACGAACAGCGCTTTGAATGGTTCCAGGATGCCCGTTTCGGGCTGTTCATCCATTGGGGCCTGTACTGCACGCTCGGCGGCGAGTGGCAGGGCCAACGGATGGATTACATCGGCGAATGGATCATGAGCAAGTATCAGATCCCGCTGAGCGAGTATGTAGAGCTGGCCCAACAATTCCATCCGCAGGCCTTCGATGCCGACGCCTGGGTCGGACTCGCCAAGCGGGCCGGCATGCGCTACATAGTGATCACCTCCAAACACCACGAGGGATTCGCGATGTACCACTCCCAGGTCAGCACCTACAACATCGTCGACGCCACCCCCTTCGACCGCGACCCCCTGGCCGAACTCGCGGAGGCGTGCGAGCGACACGGGCTCAAACTTGGCCTGTACTACTCGCAGGATCTGGACTGGCACGAGCCCAATGGCGGAGATCCCGGGCCGGATTACCCCAAGAACCACAGTGATATGAGCTGGACCAACGATTGGGACTTTCCGGATTACGAAACCAAGGACTACACTCTCTATTTCGAGGAGAAGGTCAAACCCCAGGTGCGCGAACTCCTGACGCGCTATGGGCCGATCTCCGTTCTCTGGTTCGACACGCCGGTGAGCATCTCCAAGGAACAGTCCACCGAGCTGGTGAATCTCGTCCGCGAGCTGCAGCCCGACTGCCTGATCAACACGCGCATCGGCAACGGCCTCGGCGATTACGGCAGCATGGGCGATAACCAGGTGCCGTACGGCCAACTTGAGGGCATCTGGGAGGTCCCGGCCACACTCAACGACACTTGGGGCTACAAGCACTTCGACCACAACTGGAAATCAGCCAAGGAGACCTTGAACATCCTGGTCGGTCTGGCAAGCAAGAACGCCAACTACCTGCTCAACGTCGGGCCCATGCCCGATGGGCGCTTCCCGCAGCCTGCCGTCGAGATCCTGGAAGAGATCGGTGACTGGATGGAGATCTACGGCGATGCAATCCACAGCACACGTCAGAGCCCTTACCCCTACGGGTTTGAGTGGGGCTGGATCACGCACCAGGCTGCGACCGGCACGAGGCCTGAGAAGCTCTACCTGCTGTTCAAGCGCTGGCCGGCAGAGCGCTTGGTCCTGCGCGGGCTGCTCGCTGAGGTCACTGCCGCCTACGAACTGTCCGCGCCGGATCAGGCGCTGCGGCTGGACCAGTCACTCGACGGCGATCCCGCCGAGCTCGCGCTCCATCTCCCCGAGCAGAAACCGGCGGCAGATGTCCCGGTCATCGCCCTTGAGCTGGCGGGGCCGGCGAATGTGGACCAGCGGCTCATCGCGCAGCACCAAGGCCGGATCACACTCCCGGCCTACCGCGCACAGGTCCACGCCAACGGCGCGGATGCAGCCGCAACACCACACCTCAATCGCGCGCGCATTCTCGTCAGGTTGCAGGACACCCGGCCCTCGGTGGCGTGGGATCTTTACATCGCTGCACCAGGTACCTACGAAGTCAGCGTCACCACGTCGTCACTGCGTCACGGAAGGCCCTGGCGGGGCGGGCACCGCATCCGGATAGAGACCGAGGGGAACGTCATCGAGACGGTCCTGACCAGAACTGAGGACGAGAGCCAGCCCAAGGACCGCTACCATGCTCAGGCCCACTCCCACTGCGGATGGGTTCACTTCGATCAGGCAGGACCGATCAAGTTGGCCCTCAAAGCAGTCAGCATCGACGATAACGGCGGCATCGGGCTGGCGCTCGTCAACGCACAGCTACGACCGAAGCGAGACTAACGCTGGCAAACTGAAACCAGGTGCCGACTCCAGCTCTACACCCCACACAGGTGAAGAGAGCCAACCGAGCAAGGGATCAAAGCCTCACCCAAGGCAACTTGGAGCGCACGGCTTTGATCCCTCTGCTATATGGAGTGCGGTTTCGAAAATGACCTCCTACTGCATCATACCGGCTCATTTCATGGCGCTCACGCCGGAAGCTACTCCGGCGTTCTGCCCTGGTGCCGGATGCACAGCAGTCAGTGCAATTCGGGGAAGACCTTTCCCAATGCACTGTGCAGGACCACTTCAGCAAAGCACGGCTTGAGGAACTTGCGAACTAGATAGCATCAGGAGGAGTCGTGAGCACAACATCTCTGGTGAAAAAACTGACGTTTCAGCCCGGTCAACGCATCTTCATCTAGAATGCGCCGGACGGTTGCGTCGAGGGTCTCGGCGATCTACCGGAAGGTGCCCGCGTAGTCGGGGAAGCGGAGCCGGGCACCTGTGACTTCGTCCATCTCTTCGCCAAGAACAGCGACCAGCAGACGACCCAGACACCACCAAGAGGTCTGCTGTGGTATACCACTCGTCGATAGCCCAGAACTCCTGACTCAATGAGAGATGCCAATGCCCATATTGCCGCCCAATCCGACACTCGCCGACTTTCAGACCTATGTCAGAGATATGGAAGTGGAACGCGGGTTCGATGAACAAACGGTCATGCACAAGTGTCTCCTCTTGGGTGAGGAGATAGGGGAACTCTTCAAGGCTCCTAGAAAGACCAATGGCCTGAAGGTGGACGTCACCTCACAGATTGGGGCGGCCGACGAAGAGCTGGCCGATGTCTTGATCTATCTCTGCAGCATCGCCAACCGCCTGGATATCGATCTGGAGGCCGCATTTCGGCAGAAAGAGGCCATCAACCACAATCGGCAATGGACGAAAGGTATAAGGGGACTAACTGTGATATTGGGAATCAGCGCCAGCGGTCGGGAAAACGGGATAACCAGCGAGGCAGTCAAGGCTGTCTTGGAGGCCACGGAGCAGCCGTACGAGTTCGTTTCATTGGCCGGGCTGCAGATCAATGGATGTCGCGGCTGCACGGGCTGCGCCGGCGACAACCACTGTGTGGTCCAGGATGACTGGCTGGCGATCGGCGAGAAGATGCGGGAGGCAGACGCCATCGTCTTTGGCGCCCCGAACTACTATGGGACCATCAACGCCCTGGGCCACGCGTGTTTGGAGCGCACTTTCTGCTTCCGCCACCGAGAGGTCTTCTCGCTGGCCGGAAAGCTGAGTGTTGTCGTCACCGTGGATGGCGGCGCACAGAACTCCGCCGTCGGCGACTTCATCCGCAAGATGATGCAGTCGAACCTGATGTCCGTGGTGGGCAGCGTCTATGCTGAGGGCTACTCACAGTGCCTGACCTGCGGCTACGGTCTCGACTGCGCCGTCGGTGGTGTCGTGGGGCGGTACGGCTTCCTGGAGAAGATCGGGCCGGAACACTGCCCGCCGCGGTTTGCCGAACAGGAAAGCGGCGTGTTCCAGGCCTACAAGGTCGGCAAGACACTGGGATCGATTCTTCGTGCCCGATTCTGATCGGGCCCGATACTGATCGAACGCGATTCTGATCGCGCGCGATCTGCATAGAGTCCGATTACGATACCTACCACAGGTTGTAGCCGAAGCTGCTACCTCCCGTCCCGCAAAAGGCAACGCAGTTGCAGAGAACGGCTCTGCAACTGCGTGAAGGATTCGTTCATAAGCACCGAAAGGTGCTACGCGGATTTCCTCACGGAGAGGCTGCGCCGCTCGCGACCGTGACCGCATCGGCAGAAGTCACAGCCTGTCTTAGCTTCCACACCAGCACAAAGCCCACAACGGCCAGGACACCGGCTCCTCCGAAGACAACCTCCGGCAGCAGCGCCTCAAACAGCGCACCGGCGATCAACGGGTTCAGCACCGTCACACTGGCCAGGATACCGCCGGCGGCCAGGTAGATCGGCCGCCGCTCCTCAGACGCAAAATCCAGCATAAACGCACTGAAACTCCACCACGAGGCGCCGCCGGCAAATCCCATGAAGAAGAAGGCCAGGAAGTAGAGTGGTAAGGAGCCAACACCAAGCCCGGCCACCGTTGCAGCCAACAGAACCAGGATATGCGCAAAGGACGCGGCGCGGATCGCGGCCCAGCTCCCGACCTTGTCAACCAGCAACCCGCCCACCAGTGCAGCGACCGCACTACCCACGCTCTGCAGCACTACGAACGTGCCGATCATGTCGCCGGCCTCGGGCACCACCTGGCGCACCCGGACGATAAGGAAGACAAAGACGGCAGATGCTGTGGACATCGTCAGCTGCGCGATGATCACACGGCGCAGCCAGCAGTCCTCGCGCAGGTACTGCCACATCTTCTTGAGGCTCCTGCGCACATCCACTTTATCGGACTCCCGTGCGACGGGTTTTTCGCGGATGAAGAGCATGCTGACGACCGAAAGCATCAACGCTACAAAGCCGCAGAGAAAGAGCAATGCCCAACGATCCGCCCGCGCTATCTGCTGCAGCGCGAGCACACGATTCACGACATACCCGGCAGCAGCCGCTCCTATGCTGGACAGAAACTGGCCGAGTCCGAAGAAACGGCCTCGGAAACCCTCGGGGATGACCTTTCCGACCAGTGCGGGCCAGGAGACGCCATTCAGCCCCTCGGACGTATAGAAGACCATCACCGTAAGCGCCAGGATCAGAATGACCAGCCACGTCTGAGTCTCAGCCCACAGGAGCACCGCAGCCGCCAGCACGATGACCAATAGGCGCCCCCCGAAGCTTGACCACATCAGCAGTGGCTTCATCCGTGGCTGCGCCTCCAACATACTCGCGGACCAGATTTGTGGCACCGTGACCATCAGGACACGCAGAGCAGCCAACGCGCCGATCAGCAACTCAGAGCCCGTGAACTCGTTGACAAACGCCGGCACGACCACAAGTGGGTCGAAGAAGGCGAAGCCGATGGAAAAGAAAAAGAAATCGCCGATCAGCGCCAGCGTATTGCGCGTGACCGTCTGTTGCTTGACGCTACCGGAGGAAAGTGTTGCGTTGATTGCCATGAAACCTCATTGTTGGAAGGCACTAAGGGACAAGGGATAGAGTGCCAGGGAGGCCAGTGACAGATCTCTTCCCCTAGTACCCTATCCCTTGTCCCGTATCCCCTACCCCAAATGCCGCCGTGCCGCATCCAGAATCAAGTCCAGCTCCCGCTGCATCTCTGGTGCCGGCGGCTTCGGGACGTGCTCCCTGAGGAGCCGCTCCACCATCTCACCACACCGCTCGTGCATCGAGGTTGCGCCCTCTTCAATCCAGTTCGCCCAGTATTGGCGATCGAGCAGCTGCGGGAACCATAGTTCTTGGCGGAAGTGGTGGAAAGTGTGCATCGAATCCAGGAACGTGCCGTCGTGCCCGACCTCGCGCACCACATCCAGGCCCAGCGTCTCGTCCGTGATCTCAAATCCCTGCATGATGCGCTCGATGTAGCCGATGATCTCGTGCTGCATCACCAGCATCGAGAGCGAAGTAGCCTGGTCCACACCGGCAATGCCGAGGTGGCCGAAGATATCGGCACCGGCCAAAACACCGCAGAGCAGAGTCATCCCGGCCTCCAATCCCGCCTGGGCATCGGGGAGCTTGCTATCGGTGAGGCCGACATTGATATAGACCGGCAGCCCGTAGTGCTTGCCGATTTCGGTCATCGCGACCGCCATCAGCACCTGCTCCGGCCCGGCGAAGATCAACTGCGTCGTGCGCATATCAAAGGTGTGAGGAATGCCGCCGTAGCAGACCGGTAGTCCCGGCCTAATCAACTGCGTGATACAGATGCCCGCCAGAATCTCGGCGTTCTCCTGCGCCAGCGTGCCCGCAAGGGTGCCCGGGGCCGTGGCCCCGACCTGGGCCATCGGGCCGATCGGCACCGGCAGGTTAAGCCGTGCCGTCTCATACAAGAGATCGATCCCGTCATGCGGAAACTTAAGCGGGCTGATGGGCTCCAGGAAAGGATACGTCAGCGGATACTGCGCAGCATCCTCTTCACTGCCGGCGAGCGCGATCAGCAGTTCAACCACATAGCGCGCGGAGGCGCGGTCGTACCACCAGAAGTGTATAGGCTTGGTGGTATGCTTGAGCTGCTCCACGGCGACCGCGACACAACGGTAGGAGGGCGGCACGTCCGCCGGGTCCGCCATCGCCCCCACCAGATTGATGCGCGGGAGCGCGTCCGCCAACCGCGTTGCCGTGGCGACGTCCGCCAGCCGCGCATAGCGCCGCTGCGTGTAATCGGCTTCCGAGCCGACCTGCTCCTCCACCCAGAACGCTTCGCCGGCGATGGAGTTGTAGTTACGCTCCCCCACACCGTAACGTGCCTGCTTCGCACGATCGCGTCCGTAGAGCGTGAAGGTCTTGCCTGCCTGCTCCAGGGCCCACACAACCAGGTGCTCCGGGATCTTGACCAGAGCGGCATCGTCGTCCACGTCAGCGCCGGCTTCCCTAAACTGGCGGCGCATATCAGCATGCGGAATCCGCACGCCGGGCGCCAACAACAACGACAAGGATGCATCGTGAATCCGCCCAATCTGGGCTTTCGAGAGCATGCTCAGCTGCATATCACAGGCCTCCTCAGAGAATCTCACGGACCGCGGCCATCTTGGCCGCATCCCCGCGAACGCAACTCACACCTGACCACATCACATAGTGCGCGCGGAGGGACCAGAGCCTTTCATGCTGCCACACTACGGCAGCATGAAAGGCTTGGGTCCTGCAGAACGCATCGCAGAAGGTTGTTTTCGAAGTAGACTCCCCTTCAGCGATCTCATCTGCCTCAGCGGTTCAGCGGTTCAGCGATTCAACACCCCCACCAGCTCTATCCACGTGTCCCAACCAAGGAGGGCACGGGCCCCTGCGAACCCTGCGGGTTCGCGCAGTCGGGGCTGACACCGGCACACCCGTCTTTGTGTCGAGCGGACAGCAGAGTCTTGTGATTCGAATGAGGTTGCGTTTGCGATGCACGAGATCCTTCGTTGTGAGGACTGCAAATGGAGGCACCTTTTCAACAACGCGGGGAAGACATTTGTGGGGGGGGGGCATTTTGGGGGGCGGGGGGGGGGGGGGGGAAAAAAAGGGGGAGGGTGCATACTTGATTAGGGGTGCTTTTGTTGCTAGAATAGG
>Ga0114918_10005584_pt1 | contig 10774 bp, 7 predicted proteins | sample LantaG_FD_87015 | JGI IMG/M metagenome (GOLD analysis project Ga0114918, IMG submission 87015) | Deep subsurface microbial communities from Baltic Sea to uncover new lineages of life (NeLLi) - Landsort_02402 metaG | ecosystem: Environmental > Aquatic > Marine > Oceanic > Sediment | place: Baltic... | reverse complement strand
CCGACGCTGCTGGCCCGCGGCCGCGTGCTCGAGACGCTGGGGCGCAACGATGAGGCAACGGCCGTCTACGAGACGATAGACAAGATCATCGCCGACGGCGCCTACCTCACCGACGCCGAGTCGCTCGTGGCGTTGGGGGAAATCATAGGCCGACACGCCACGCTCAAGGGCCTCCAGGCGTCCGAGCAGGCCGACAATATTTTCAACAACTACCTCCAGCTCGCCTACCAGGACATCGACGAGAAATACTGGCCCGCGCACATCGTGGCCGGGCGGTTCGCGCTCAGCAAGCACCGCTTCGAGACCGCCGAGAGCGAGTTCGACGCCGCGCTCCAGCACAACCGCCGCCTGCCGGACGCCCACGCCGGACTGGCCGCCATCCAGCTTCAGCAGTGGGCCTTCGAGGAATGCCTAAAGCACGTCCGCTCGGCCCTCAGCGTGAACCCGCACCACGCCGACGCGCTGCTCGTCAAGGCCGTGTGCCTGCTTCAGTGGCGAAAGCTGGACCAGGTCCCGCCCGTGCTGGGAAAGATCCTCGCGGTCAACCCGAACAATCTCGAAGCCCTCTCGCTGGCGGCGGCCACGCAAATCCGCCTCGGCCAGGACGCCCTCGCCCGGCAATACGCCGAGCGCGTCGAGCAGATCACTCCGCACTGCGAGCTGCTGCCGCTTGCGATAGCCGAGTGGCTGTCCGCCGCCCGGCAGTTCGACCGGGCCGAGGAGTACTACCTTCAGGCCATCGCCCTTGCGCCGCACAAGTCCGAGCCGCAGACGGGCCTGGGGCAGCTCTACATGCAGACCGGCCAGGAGGACGAGGCCCTGGGGGCGTTCAAGAAGGCCCACGAGATCGACGACTTCCGCGCCGACGTCGTGAACTACCTCAACCTGCTGGACGACATGCAGGACTACCTGGTGTTGGAGACGGCCCACTTCATCGTCAAGGTCAGCGGCGAGTACGACGAGGTGCTGCTTGGGCAGGTCGCCGCCGAGGCCGAGCGCATACACGAGGAGGTGTGCGCGGACTTCCAGCACACGCCGTCCGGCAGGACGATCATCGAGGTCTTCCCGACGCACTCGAAATTTTCCGTTCGCCTGACGGGGCGGGGGTGGCTTGGCACGGTCGGGGCGTGCACGGGCAACGTGATCGTGCTGGTGGCGCCCAACGAGGAGCGGAGCCTGTTCGGCACGTACAACTGGGCGACGGTGCTGCGTCACGAGTTTACGCACACCGTTACGCTCTCGGCGACGGGCAATCGCATTCCGCACTGGTTCACCGAGGCGTGCTCGGTCTGGGAGCAGCCTGACCGGCGGAACTTCGAGGCCGTCGGCGCGCTGGTGACGGCCACGCAGGGGGACCGGCTGCTCGACGTCGCCGAGCTGGACTGGGGGTTCATCCGCCCCCGGCGCGGCGGTGACCGCGGGCTGGCCTACGCCCAGGCCGAGTGGATGATGGAGTTCATCATCGAGACGCACGGGTTCGACAAGATCATCGACCTGCTGAAGGCCTTCGACGACGGCAAGAGCCAGACCGCTGCGCTGGCCGACGTGCTGTCGATGACGGAGGAGCAGTTCGACCGGGCGTTCGTCGCCTGGGCCCGCCAGCGCGTCCAGCAGTGGGGCTTCGACGCCCGGGCCATGCCTTCGGTCGCGCAGATGGCCCGGGCCGCCAAACGCAAGCCGAACGACGCCGATGTCCAGGCCGACTACGCCGTCGTCCTCATGCGCAGCGGCAACATCGGCGAGGCGCGGGCCGCTGCGGAAAAAGCCATCGAGCTCGACGAGCGCAATACCAAGGCCCTGGGCGTGCTGGCGTCGGTGCACCTGATGGCCGAGCAGTACGCTGAGGCGATGAGCTACGCGCTTGGACTGGAGATGGCCGACGTCCAGTCGCCCGTCGCCGCCCGCGTGCTGGCCGAGTGCTACATGCACGAAAAGCAGTGGTCGCTGGCGATAGTCTGGCTGGAGCAACTCAAGCAGCGCCGCCCGATGGCCCCGTACAGCTACGAGCAACTGACGGCCCTTTACGTTCAGTTGGGCCGGCCCGATAAGGCCTTACCGGACCTCGTGGAGCTGCACCGGCGGACGATGACCGACCAGGAATACGCCCGGCAGATCGCCGAGGCGTACCGCGCCGTTGGCGACGAGGCCGAGGCCCTGTACTACTACCGGCAGGTCACGCACATCAACCCGTATGAAGCGAGCGCCTACGAGGCCATAGCCGCCATCCATCGCAACGCCGGGCGGTACGACCAGGCCGTGGCCGCAGCCGGTAACTTGACGCTGCTTCAGCCGGACTCCGCCGACGCCTGGGCCAAGCTGTCGATGGTGCGGTTTGTCGCCGCCCGCGCCGCCGGCGACCGCGACGGCCTGCTTCAGGCCAGGGCCGAGGCTGAGCGATCGCTCGAACTGGACCCGGCCGGCCCGGGCGAGCGCGTGCTCGAACGAATCACCGACCATCTCGAAAACGCCGCCGCCGACCAGCCGGCCCCGCAGGAACAGGAGACCGCCGCGCCATGACCATCCGCGAATTCCAGCAGTTCATACGCGATAAGTACTACGCCACCGACCTCGCCCGCGGCACGAGCGGGACGTTCATGTGGTTTGTCGAGGAAGTGGGCGAGCTGGCGTCGGCCCTGGCCGGCGACGACGACGGCAACAAGGCTGAGGAGTTCGCCGACGTGTTCGCCTGGCTGTGCACGCTGGCGAACATCAACGACGTCGATCTCTCCGAGGCCGTCGAGAAGTACACCGTCCGCGGCGTGGAAGGCACGAAGTAGCGGGGGAATGCTAAATGCTGAACGCTAAATGATAAATGCCAGGTAATCAGTGTTTGATGGGGCTCGGCGCGCTTCGGCGCAACGGTTAATGCCTAATGTCTAATGCCCAATGTCTAATGCCCAATGTCTAATGCCCAATTCCTAATGTCTGGCGCCAAATGCTAAGCTTGTCCTCCGTAGCCGAAGGCCAAGGAGGATGACTAATGTCTAACTTGTCCTCCGTAGCCGAAGGCGAAGGAGGATGCTAAACGATGAATGCTAAATGGGGCTCTGCGCGTGGGTGCAATGTCTAATGACTAATGTCTAATGCCCAATGATAATGTCTGAGGACTCCTTGTTTCGCGGTTGTCGGCTTGGTGGTCTCACTGACAGGGCTAGCCCGAAGGGCGATAGAGGTTAGCCGGCGGCGTGAGCCGCCGGAAACGGCGGGGAGCAGGTAGAGCCCGACAGGGCGACAGAAGCTCTCGACCTGCAAGCGACGGTGCGGATGTCTGCCGCCCTGTCGGGCTCGACCAATTCGCGGGCCGGTAACCGGGCCCTAACGGGTCCGGCTAACTTCTGCCGGCCCTTCAGGTCTCACGCTTGGGCTCGGCTCGACGGACGCGAGCAACACCTCCGGGGAACTCCTGTCGGCCCTGGGACGAGCCCGGCTATTGGCTTGCGGCCCCTCGGGCCTGTCCCTGCGGCCATACTCGACGGGCCGCGCGGACGAGTTGACAGCGCCCACTCCGCCCATCATACTGATCGCCATGCGATTCGTTCTCGACATTCTGTACGCCCTGGGGCTGCTGGCGATGAGCCCGGTGTGGCTGTACCGCATGGTCCGCCACGGGCGATACCGCAGCGACAACGGCCAACGGCTGGCCGGGTCCGTGCCGATCCGCTACGGCCTCCAACCGATCATATGGATACACGCCGTCTCCTCCGGCGAGGTCAACGCCGCGCGCACGCTCGTCGACGAGCTGCACAGCCAACTGCCCGACTACCAGGTGGTGGTCTCGTCCAGCACCGATACCGGCATGGCCGCCGCCAGGCGGCGCTTCGCGCCGGGCCACTGGGTGTTCCGCTGGCCGATGGACTTCTCGCTGACGGTCAGCCGGGCGCTAAAGCGCCTGCGCCCGGACCTGGTCGTTCTCATCGAGGGCGAGGTCTGGCCGAACTTCCTGGGCGCCTGCAAGCGCCGCGGCATTCCGGCGGTCGTCGTCAACGGCCGGCTGGGCGCGGACAAGGGCTACCCGCGATACAAAAAGCTCGGGCCGCTCGCCGCCCGCCTGTTCAACCGCCTGACCGCCCTGGGCGTGCAGACTGAAGGCTACGCCCAGTTGTTCCGCTCGCTCGGCGTGGACGAGGGCAAGCTGCACGTGACGGGCATGATGAAGTTCGACACGGCCCTCACGGACGACTGCGTGCCCGGCCGGGACGAACTGGCCGCGGCGCTTGGCGTGGGGGCCGATGAAAAGCTCGTCATCGCCGGCGGCACGGGGCCGGGCGAGGAAGAGCTGCTGCTGGACGTCTGGCCGGGGCTTAAGGCCGCCCATCCGTCGGCCCGGCTGGCGATTGTGCCGCGAAAGCCCGAGCGTTTCGACGAAGTCGCCCGCCTGATCGTCCAGCGCGGGCTGACGTGCATCCGCCGCAGCGAAAACCCCGACGGCGGGGAGGCGCCGGCGGACGGCGACGCCGTTATCCTCGGCGACACGATGGGCGAGCTCTGCAAGTTCTACTCGCTGGCGAGTTGCGTGTTCGTCGGGCGGTCGCTGGCGCCCATGGGCGGGTCGGACATGATCGAGGCAGCCGCGCTCGCCAAGCCGACGGCCTTCGGGCCGCACACGTTCAACTTCCCCCAGGCCGACGACCTGGCCGCGCACGGCTGCGTGCGCGTCGCCGATGCCGACGAACTCGCCCGGCAACTCGATAGCTGGCTGGCCGACCCCGCCGCGGCCCGGTCAGCCGGGCAGGCCGCCCGACAGTACGTCATCAGCCGGCAGGGCGCCACCCGCCGAAACGTCGAGATGATCTGCCGCGTGCTGCACCGCGTGCCCGCGGCGGTTCCCGGCGACATCGCCACCGACGAAATCGCCGTCGAGGTGTAGATTCAGACTTTGCCGGCGGAGGGGCACAGCTTGTTGATGGGACAGGACGGGCAATCGGGCTTTCGGGCGGAGCAGACGGCCCGGCCGTGGTGAATCAGCAGGAAGCTGAAGCGAATCCAATCGTTCTTGGGGAGGAGGTCCATCAGGTCGCGCTCGATCTTGACCGGGTCGGTGTGCGTCGTCATTCCCAGGCGTCCGGCGAGCCGCTTTACGTGGGTGTCGACGACGACGCCCTCGGCGATGCCGTAGGCCGTCCCCAGCACGCAGTTGGCCGTCTTGCGGGCGGCGCCGGGCAGCGTGAGCAGGTCAGCCATCGTCCGCGGCACCTCGCCGCCGAAGTCGCTCAGCACCTTCGCCGCGGCTGCGCGGATGTTCCTGGCCTTGTTGCGGAAAAAGCCGGTCGAGCGGATGTCATTTTCCAGGTCGGCCTGGTCGGCGTTGGCGAAGTCCTCCACGGAGCGGTACTTCTTGAACAGCGTCCTGGTGACCTCGTTGACCCGCACGTCCGTGCACTGGGCGGATAGGATCGTCGCGGCGAGCAGCTCGAAGGGATTGCTGCGGTCCAGCGCGCAGCCGGCCTTGGGGTAGGCCTTCTTCAACGCCGCGACAACTCGTGCGGTGCGCTCCTTGAGATCTGCCTTGGATTCGCCAGGCACGGGTCTTCCTACGCCAGTGGGTTGTCCTTGTTGTAGTACTCGGGCCCCCGGCCCCAGTGGAGCTTGTCGGTGAGGGTGTCGAAGAAGCTTCGCCCGGGGCAGGAGATTATTCGCACCGTTCTGTCGGCGCGGGTTATCTGGACGATGTCTCCGTCGCACAGGCCGGTCGCCGCCTGGCCATCGATGCTGACGTCCGAGCCGGCGTTCACGCGAGAAGCCGTAATCGTGATCGGCTTATCGCTGCTCAGCACGATCGGGCGCAGCGACAGCGTGTGAGGCCCGACGGGCGTTATGACGATCGCGTCGAGCGTCGGGTGAAGGATAGGCCCGCCGAGCGAAAGGTTGTGGGCCGTCGAGCCTGTCGGCGTGGAAACGACCAACCCGTCGCCGAGGTACTGGCTGACCCGCCTGCCGCCGTGCGCGACGACCAGGTCGATCATGCGGTGCGGCGGGCCGGCGTGGATGGCGACGTCGTTAACGGCCGTCGCCGAGAGCGTGTGGGACTCGCAATTCGCCACTTGGGCTTTGAGCATCATTCGCTCGGTCGGCTTGACGCGACCGGCCAGGATGTCCGCGAAGTGCTGCTGCATCTGCTCGACGGTGAACTCAGCCAGGAAGCCGAGCTTGCCCAGGTTCACGCCGAGCAGGGGGATGCCGGTCTCGGCCAGTGCGCGGGCGGCCGCCAGGAGCGTGCCGTCCCCGCCGAACACGACGCACAGGTCGGCGGCCCTGGCCTCGTCGGCCAGAGGCCGGTTGGCGGGGCTGACGGCGAGCACCTCCGCGCGCTCGGCCAGCCACGGGTGGAGGCGCTCGATCTGCTCGGCGACGCCGGGCTTGTCCATGTGGCCCAGGATGACTATTCGCTTGCGACTCATGGGGCTATTTTAACCTTCCGGCGGGGCGAGGTACACACTCTGACCGGCGGCGAGCTTCATGTTGGGGTCTATGCTGCGGGCGAGCTGTTCGGCGCTGTCTGCCAAGAGCGGCGAGATCTCGAGGGTAACGGCCACTTGCCCGTCGGCGTCGCGCGGCACGGGGACGCCGGCGTCTTCCAGCCATTGGGCGGCCCGGCGGACCTGGTCGTGCAGGCAGGTGGCCAGGCTGTCCGCGCCGGCGGCGTTCTTGACCGGGGAGAACTCCTCGTCGCGGAACGTCTGGAGGATGACCGTTTGCTCGGCCAGCGGCATGGCGTCGAAGACGAACATCTCGCACTTGACGGCGTTGGGCTCGGCGGGCTCTACGCGGCGGCCGTCGTCGGCGACGTGGGGCGCCTTCTTTTCGGCGCGGTGGTAGGGCAGACGGCACTTGCCGCCGGCGGTCAGCCGCTCGACGAACGTGCGTGACAGCAGGTGAATCGCGATCGACCCGGCCGAGAACCGCAGCACGCCGTCCGGCCCCATCTGCCGGGCGGGTCCCTCCGGCATGTCGGAGTACTCGACGACCGTCGCCCTGCCGTCGATCAGGCAGAAGTTGCCCAGCCTCTCCAGCGGGTCGCGTTTGGCCAGGGCCTTGGCGGACATCTCCGCTCGGTGAGCGGCGTGCAGTCCGATGAACAGCGGGTCGATGCACCTGACCAGCGGGCTATCGACCTGGAAGTAGCTGATGATTTCCACGCCTCGCCCGGCCATGTCGTCCAGCGCGCCGCTATCCCGCAGTGCGGGCAGGCAGCCGCCGTGGCCGTTGGGGTTGGTCGCGACCATCCCTTTCTCGGCCAGCAGCATCCGCCCGTCCAGGCCGATCGCCGGCATCGTCCCTTGCTGAAGGAAGAACACGTCGTCGCCCGCTAGGCCGAAGTTGTCGCGGCCAGCGAAGAACTCCCGCGTGGCGGCGTCGTTGGACGGGCTGGTCATCACGTACCAGGGGATAGGCTTTCCGGCTCGCCGCCCGGCGGCGAGGATCTGCTCGGCGAAGACCTGGAAAAGGGGCTTCTTGGCGACGGGTGTGGCTTGCAGGCAGCCCTTTGGACCGTCGTAGCCCAGGCGCGTGCCCTGGCCTCCGGCGACGACGAAGGCCGCCACCTTGCCGTCGGCGACCAGTCGTTCGCCTCGCCTCCGGGCATCGGCGTGGGCGGCCACCCGGGCTGGGTCGGCCGGGCGGGCGGGAATGACCTCAGCCGGCTGGACGCCGGCGGGCAGCTCGTGCCGCGGCTTGTCGCGGACAAACCTGTCGATCAGCTCGTCGAGCAGGTCGAAGTCAATCGCCGCGATCTGGGCGAGCAGCGCCTGCTGCCGGGCGTCGGACAGCTCGTCGTAGAACGCCAGCAGGTGCGATTGGCCATGAGCGGCCAGGGATGTTCGGACGGCGTCAAGCTCAGCCATGGCAGTGACATTCTCGTCGCGCCCGGTCGGCGGCCCCGAGCCGGTGTGCGGCACGAGGTTAGGCCGCTGCCGGTGGCCTGTCAACAAGTATCCCCGCTCGGCTGGGGGAGGGCGAAACTGGACTCTTGGTAGCCGGGCCCGGTGGGTAGCGGGGCAGAAAAATGTCTGCCCCGGCCGTGTGATGCCGGCCCGGCCTGAAGGCGCCGGCCGGTCATGGCCCGGCGCCATGTGCAGGAGGCAGCCGGAAAGTACTTTCATTGCAGGGGTTGCGGCAATCGCGCCGATAAGTGCCATGTCGCACGCCCGTCGGCTCCGGTGGAGGCGGGCGCAGAGGGTGCCCCAGGCATTTTCCCCAGCGGCCGGCTTGACTTGCAGTCAGGATATGCCGTATTATACTTGCAGACGGATGTTGGTCGACCCACCCATGCATACGTTACACTCCTATGCATCCGATCGCGTCGTTGGTTCCGCTTCCTCGCGATCACTATCGCCGATCTCCGCAGCCCCTCGCGCTTTGCCCGCGCGAGCGCGGGCTGGTTAAGTGGCAGCAAACAAACTGTTGACGCCCGGTAAGGGCGTTTGATAAACTTAGCCGGCATGAGGCTGGCAGGCCGGACGATGGTCGTCCGGATACAGTACCTCGGCGCAACAGGCCGGACTGACCGGCCATGTTTGAGACCGTCCCGAAGGCCATGTTGCCCCGCGACGAACATGCACAGATCGCTATCGAATTGGCGCCGCGTGTCTCGGACCCATTGAAGAGGAGGTCGCGATTATGCGACGAAAAGCATTTACATTGATCGAGCTGTTGGTGGTCATCTTCATCATCGGCATCCTGGTGACGATGCTCCTGCCGGAACTGGCGATGATTCGCCTGCTTGCCCAGTCAGCGGCCTGCCAGGCCAATCTCAGCAGTATGGGAAAGTCCATCATGGCCTACCAGGAACAGTCCGGCGGCATGCCGGTTTTCAAGAAAGAGCCTGATACTGACGAGGACGTCAACAACGCGCCGGACGAGACGACCACGACCGACTACAAGCTTGGCGACAAGGACGCCCCCGCGGATGAACTGACGTGGGAAGTTCTGGGCGATCAGGCGATGCAGAATGTCTGGCTGCTGGTGATGGGCAAGAATGTGTCTGAGGATATTTTCCGCTGTCCCGGCGATGATATTGCAGGGACCCGCGGAGATGATGCGAAGAAATATGGGTGGACCACCCCTGAACAGTACTCCTACGGCATACAATGGCCTTATCCGTATGACGCCGCTGGAAACCGGAACAAGGCCCCATTGGGCCAGGCGAATACGGCGATGATGGCTGACATGGCGCCGGAGGAAGTAGTGTATGGAGACTCTGTTGGTGTAGATGCCGACAACAATATCGATCCGTCCAACCACACGAAACTCGGCACCAACGTGCTGCTTTCCAGTGGCGGCGTCAAGGCGTACAAGAAAACGGACAATTCACGGGCCGGTACCGGCGGTGACGACATCTACACCGCCGGTCCGAGAGACGCCGGAAAAGCCGGATACATGCCCGGCAGCGTCGATGCCGGCGAGGACGATACCTACGAGTCCGACGAGGACACCAGCATCGCACTGTCCGGACGCGGCGCTGCCGCAGAGGCGCCGGAACCTTAAGCGCGAGCGCCCGCCGATATGTGCTGATGGAAACTTACGATCGGGGCGGCTGAAAGCGGCCGTCCCGGTCGTGTTTTTGCGCCGAAAGACGATGTGAGCCGGCGTGCGACGCGGGCCGATATATGGTATGCTCACGCACCTGCTTGCGGAGGGGGGAACTGGGAACCTTACCGTGGAACTTAGCATCACACTGGAGCATCCCACGCGGGCCAGATCGCTGTTCGGCCCGGCGGACCAGCACCTCAAGATGGTGCGGCAGGCCCTCGGTGTGCAGGTGTTCGCCCGCGGCGGGCAGATACGCCTGACCGGCTCGTCGCAGGGTGTCTCGCGGGCGGCGGCAGTGTTCGAGCGTCTCCAGCGGGCGCTGCGCCACAACGAGGATGTCACAGCCGAGACCGTCGCCCAGGCCATCGCCACGGCCTCGGCGGGCGGCGAGAAGTCCGGCGGCGACGTGCTGGACGTGTACGCCTCGGGCCATCTCGTCAGGCCCAAGACGCCGGGCCAGGGGCGATACCTGGAGGCGTTGCAGAGCAAGGACATGATCTTCTGCATGGGCCCGGCCGGCACGGGCAAGACCTACCTCGCCGTCGCCCTGGCGGTGAATATGCTCAAGCACGACCGTGCCAAGCGGCTGATTCTCGTTCGCCCGGCCGTCGAGGCGGGGGAAAAGCTCGGCTTTCTGCCCGGCGACATGCAGGCGAAGGTCAATCCCTACCTCCGCCCGCTGTTCGACGCGCTGCATGACATGATGGAATACGACCAGATTCGCCGATTTATGGTCAATGACATGATCGAGGTCATCCCGCTGGCGTTCATGCGAGGCAGGACCCTCAACGACAGCGTCATAATACTTGACGAGGCCCAGAACACCACGGTCTCGCAGATGCTTATGTTCCTGACCCGCATGGGTCATGGTTCGAAGGTAATCGTCACCGGCGACGACAGCCAGGTGGACCTCGCACCCGGCGTAACGAGCGGGTTGCTGGACGCTCGCAAGCGGCTGGGCGGCATCGAGGGGCTGGCGATCGTCCGCATGGACAAGGGCGACATCGTCAGGCACCGCCTGGTGCAGAACATAGTCGAAGCTTACGCCCGCGACGGGCAGGCGGATTCATCGACCGCGGCGCCGGATGAGGCCGGGCCGCGCGGCGACGAGCAGTAGCACCGAATACGCATGTGGCCGTTCAAGAAGAAAATCAAGCAGCGGCGGCTTGAGGTCCGCAAGAGCATGCGTCGGCCCGAGCCGGGCTGGTGGCAGCGGTTCGCCGAGGCCAGCGGCGTCGTGCCGCTG
>Ga0114918_10005582_pt1 | contig 10777 bp, 10 predicted proteins | sample LantaG_FD_87015 | JGI IMG/M metagenome (GOLD analysis project Ga0114918, IMG submission 87015) | Deep subsurface microbial communities from Baltic Sea to uncover new lineages of life (NeLLi) - Landsort_02402 metaG | ecosystem: Environmental > Aquatic > Marine > Oceanic > Sediment | place... | reverse complement strand
GTATCCATATCTTCACTATAAGTTAGTGGCATATGAAATCTTGTTTCTTCATCCAACAAACATATTTTCAATTGTGCTGGATTCATTTCTCCCAGTCCTTTATATCGTTGAATTGTTCTGTTTTCTTTTCTAGCTTTTTCCAATTCTTCATCATTCCATAATGGGCGAAATAATTTATTTTCATTAATTGCAAACAATGGAGTTTGTGCTATAAAGTAGTGACCAGATTTAACAATCTCGGGTAATAATACTGCCATTGCCATTGAAACTAAACAAGCAATATGAGCTCCATCATGATCAGCATCTGTAGCACAAATGATTCTTGAATATCTTAATTTATTCAATCTGAAATGTGGACCAACTCCTGTTCCTAATGCCATAATTAATTCCTGAACTTCTTTATTGTTTAAGATATCTTTCTTCGTTGTGGCATTTGGAATTGATTTACCTCTTAATGGTAAAACCGCATGGATTTTTGCATTACGACTTTGAATAATTGACCCGCCTGCTGAATCCCCTTCCACAATATATAATTCTCCATCCCTTCTGGTGCAGTCACGAAGTTTTGTGAATTTTGTGGATGCTCTTTTACCGCCTGTTCCAGTATTAATTAATTTTTTGGAGTCTAATTTCTTTCGATAATCTTGAAATCTTGTCAGGTATTTTTCAAGTCTTTCATCTTGTTCAAATATCTTTTCAAATTGTGGTCGCATTTGTTTTGTAAATTCAAATATATCTTCTCTTAAATTAATAAGACGATCTTTTGTTTGACCTGAAAACTTTGGTTCTTTAAGACTCAAACTTAAAAATACTCTTAATCCAACAAATAGATCTCCAGGAAGAAATTCAAATCCATGTTTTTTTGCTTTTAACATAAAGAATTCTTTCAATTGATCTAGAAACATATTTAAGTGCATACCACCATCTTTTACTGGAAGTAAATTCACAGAAGATGTATGTTTTAAAGAAACTTGACCATTATCTTCATATGTAAAGAGAACATTAAATTTTTCAACTCCTCTTTGAATTTGAATTGGAAAGATTTCGACTTCTTCATGACCTGTTAAACAATTTTGTTTGAAATAATCTAGTATTGATAATCTAAATATTTCTTTTTTATCATCAACATACAAGACGAAACTAATATCTTCTGGCATTTCTGCTGACGCTGCTGTTAATCTTTGTCTAATCCTCTTTAAATTAGGTTCTAATGTTTCAAAGTATTTCTTATCTGGAGTAAATTCAATTTTGGTTGCGAACGGTCTTTGTCCATCAAAATCAACAACCTTTGACCGTTTTAATTTTGCGTTCTCAAAATTATAAAAAGCGTATTTACCATCTCTATACACTTCAACCCTATATGTTGAACTTAATGCATTAACAGCAACAAGACCAACTCCATGTAATCCGGAGCTAATCTCATATGCTGATTTCTTATCTTGAAATTTAGCTCCTGAAAACAATTTTGAAGAGATGGTGACAGGGGTATCGTTTTCAATTGGTATATCCCTGCCGTCATCTAATACAGCAAATGTGTTTTCTTTTGTATCAATTACAACAGCAATTATTTTAGCATAACCTGCCAGCGCTTCGTCAAGAGCATTATCAAGAGCTTCTTCTATAAGATGCGTAGGTCTTTGTGTTTCACCGATATACATCCCGGGATTTAATTGAATATGCTCAACTTCTTTTAAAACTCTAACGTCTTTAGCACTGTAAGATTTTGTCATTCATTTCCCCTTTTTCGAAATACAGGAAATATAATGAGTATAATGCCTGACCAAAATATTGATATGATCAGGCATTCCATACTCTTTTGTGTTAATGCTGCACCCATAAGCATTAAAAATATATACAACATTAACACACCCAACACAAATTTAAAAGTTTCTTTCATATTTTAACCACCCAGCCGGTTCGATTTAAATTTTCTGATGAACCATCTGTAGTTATCACCCAAATCATTTTCTTGGGTAATGTTTTTCTTTCATAGTTATTGATAGATTCAGTATAACCATCTGTAAACCCGAGACATACATCACAGTTCAACTCTTTAGCTCTGAATAAACCAGGTCCTAAAGTTGTTCCTCCCCGACCTTTGATATTAAACTGAATATCTCTAACTTTTTTAACACGATATTCTTTTTCCACTCCAGCATCAACTTCTAATACAGTTGTATGGCAATGACGATCTTTTTCAATTATATTTTTAACACCTGAAAGACCTTCTGCAATATCATCAACACTCATACTGCCAGATGTATCAATCAATATAACGATGTTAAATGTATAATCTCTTGTCCTGCCAGGGAATGGAGATATAGCTGGGAGCAGTCCCTCTTCTAATGTAAATACATAAGTTCGTTTACGATTGATTTTTGTAAATGATCTTTTGAATTTACTTAGTCTGGTCCCTCTAATAAGTTTTCTTATTATTTGATAATATGGAATTTTTGCTGGTGCAAGAGCATTTTGAATTAATTCAGATATATGACTTGGAAGATTTCCTCTATCTTTACTAAAGGTTTTCAAACTATCTTTAATAACAGATTGAGTATATGAATCAATCTTTCTTGATAGAGAACTCAAATCAGGTACACCTTTTAATTTCCAGTGATCATGATTATCCAAACCACCTGGATCATAACCAAGACCACCTTTACCATCACCATCACCTTTTTGACCAGGACCAACAAGAGTTACCTTCTTTGATTTTTTTAATAATTCAAGAAAATATGCTTCTGTTATTTTTCCTTCTTCCATATCATATCTTTTTGGAAGACAAACTGGCCAAGGTTTTCCTGCAATGACAATTGGTTCTCTGATATTTGCTTGTGCATTGACTGAACAGTCTGCTGCAATATTCCATATTTCCGCTTTAGAATTTGCCATAAGATCAGTAATTTCATTTGACATAATTCTTAATAAACGAGATATGTGCTTATTTAATAAATGCATTCCCTCATGTTCTAATACTCTAAGGACTTCTTTATCCTCAGTTTTATCTAGAAGCTCAGGTCTATACAAAAGCACAACTGAACCATCTCGTTCTGGAGCAACTCCCATTATTGATGGAAGATTGGGGTCAGCTCTTCGTCTAATTCTTGAGAAGAGATAACCCCAATAATTATATTTTAGCACATATTGTGCTACAAGATTTTTAAGTCTCTCGGAGGTATTCATCATTCACCTCCTATACTAATTTGCCTTCGCCACATTCTACAATTGGATCATAGAACTCTTTTTCATAACGCTTGGATTCTTTCAACAATGTAATATGAATTTTTGTCATATATTTGAAAGCAGGCGTTACCCGATCAAATTTATCAATTTGTGTAATGAATATAGCTGCCGTATCAATCGGCATCATTAATAGAAATTCTTCCACATATTGAAGATTCTTTTTCTTGTATTCTGGCATTGATGTAGTCATATATGTACAGAACCCAACCATCAATTCTCCAAGTTTAGCATTGTTATTCTTTTTCTTGAGTTCTTCAATTGCTGGTTTTATTGCAGGAAGATTATTAAATATATCTTTTGGATTGATATCTTTCTTTTCCCGAGCAAATTCAATAAACATTCTGGTCATATGTGTATTCAATAAACCAGACGCTTTTTGTTCAACCACATTAAAATCAATTCCGCCATTCAATTCCATTTTCCAGAGATGATCTGAAAGTTTTTCATAACTTGCTGGATTTGCATATACAGAACCAACTTTCTGTGCTTGAAAGTCATATAGATATTCAGGATGAGTCTGAATGTATTCAACAATATACGGATGAAACTCCATCTTGATTGCATAATTCAAAAAATCAATAGGACTCACTTCAGTATAAATATGAAGTTGTCTACGAAGTCCTGCTGCATCTTCCATTGTATCCATAGTGTATTCTGAATCATCTGGGTTATCAATTGAAATAACAAACCAACCTTTTGGAAAATTAAATCTATGTACTGAATACTCATTTTGAACTTGCCATAATAGTTGTTGAAGTGTATGATCACCTCTTGAAAATTCATCTATAACAAAGATGCCATAGCTATCTTCTTTTTTTGGCACAAAGTCAGAATACAACATTTTAAAACTGGTGTGGCCCCCGTTAGTGACAGGAAATGGAATAATAAAATCATCTCTTGACAGAACGGGAGCTTTAACCATGATTATATCAAAAAGTTTTTTGAGTTCGTTTGTGAGTTCTTCTGCAATTTGGTAACATATTTCAGTTTTTCCAACTCCAGCAGGTCCTACAACATGCCAACATTGTTTTTGAACATCCCTGCCTTTTTCCCAAGCATTAATAGTTTCTTTAATATCTGATTTAATTAAATCTTTAATTTTTGCAATTGATAATACAGAAATATCTAGTCTTTCATAATACTTTTGCTCTTGATGTTTTGCAGCTTCATCACTTGGCATTTTTAAATCCTTTCAAATTTAAGTAACATTAATCAAAATTAACATCGTCAAAACTAAACACTTGAGCTGGTTTTTCCTCTTTCTTTTCTGCTGGTTGTTCAGCAGGAGCTTGTTTAGATGGTGATGATGGAGGGGTCTCCATTTTCATTTGACCTTTTCCGGTTTGTTCTTGTGCTTGATCATAACCTGTAGCAGCAGATGTAGATCTTGTTGACCAATCAAATTTTTCATTGAATTTTTCAAGAGTATTCTTTGAAACTTCAAGAATTTTCATAACTGCATCTTTTGGCAATTCAGCACCTGTTTTCAAAATAAAGGTATCTTTCATGCCATAGTTACTACTTGCTTGACCTTTTGTAATATTGGTAACAAATCTTTTGTTATTGACAACTGCTTTTTCAAATTTTATTGATTCTTCAGTTGGTGGGTCAAATATAGGTGACAATTCCATTTTAAAACATTCACCAAGATAATCAGAAACTCCTTTATATTTCATACCTTTACCTCGGATAAATACAAAGATTGGTTTCTTTTCTTCTGTTAATACAGGACTTCCATCAGGATTACAATAAATACCTGCAACTATTATTTGTGCTTTGCACAAGTTGCAATAATCATTTACTGCTCTTTCTGCTGAAGTTTGTGGACATGGGCGTGGACTTTGATCTGGTAATCTAGATGTTCCATACCAGGGTGGAGCTCCGGGTTTGAATGAAAAACATTCAATACTATCTTTTCTATTTTGGGTTATGATTTTGGCTAATATATCTTTAGAGTGGGTAATGATCAAATTAACTTCACTCAAATTATACTGAACACCACGAATCTGAAATTTCCCGGCAAGTTCTTCAACATTAATATGATTTTTTCTTGTAGTTCCTGCGATATAAACGCTGTGAAAAAACTCATCTTCGGGTTTTACAGGTTCGTGACTTTCATGACCAGTTCCCATCAAATCAGAATACTCTTCATATGACATAAAAATGTCCTCCTTTATTTATTTGAAACCAAGCACCAATTTGCTTTGTTTCTATCCTCTGGCAATGTTACCAGAGAAAATTCATGATTGAACCAACACTTCATATTCTGTTCCATCAAATTACTTGATATAAATTCGCATACCTTATTATATATCGGAAGTCCTTCTAAGGTTTCATCTTCAACAGTTATTGGGTTGATTTTTCTAACTTTTGAATCAGTTATATCGCCTGAAATTAACTTTGGGTGTGGACAATATACGATAACCAATTTTTTTCCGACCATTCTGAATATCTCATTTTTGTAGAAATAGACATTAGTATCCAGATCGAATAAAACGATATTGCTTTTCAACACTCTATCAATTGATGTATGTTGTCTACATAGTATTCCTTCTGAAGCCTTTTCTTTACAGACTTCACAATTTTTATAATCCATTGAATATTTTATTCTTATATTAAAGTCAGGATCAGCTGCTCTTTCAAAATAAGAAAGTATTCTTTTTCGATTAAGAAGGAATTTAACTATTGTAATGGGGTAAACTTCACAACCCATCTTTTCAATAAACGTTTCTGTAGATAATTGTTTCATTTAGAACTCCTTCGTTTATTTTAAACGAGAAAAAACTTAAGAAGGTGTTGGTGCCTGTCACATAGAACACCAACACCCTTTTAAATCTCATAAGAGACAAAAGCGGCGCCGATATCACTATGTGACAGGGCAATTGCTTTAGATCGAAGACGTTAATATTACCGACACAATGAAAAGCTATTGCTACGATAAATATTTGTCTATGAGCTGTTTTGGGACTTTTATCTGGCAAAATAGTGCAAGACGAATAATAGTTATTGGGGTAGTTTTTTGAATAAAATCAATTAATCTATTTTTTAGGTTCTTAAGTTGACTATCTTCAGCGCTCATAAATTTCTCCTTAGAGTACTAAAGAAAGGTAAACAGGTTTTGAATTTTGAGTTATGACGTCGCCGCCACCTCCTCCTTCTGTTCGAATAAGTTCGGTGATCATTTGTCCACTAGAATCAATTCTATCCTGGCTGGCGACCTGTATAGATTCTAGCAATGGTGCGATACTCATTTTAATATTGTCAATAAACTGAGTCATGATAACTTTCAGTTGTTCTGGTGATACATCTTCCGGAATTTCTGGTAGAATCATTGTTGACCGTGGAAGTTCACCAGACTCTTTCAGTTTAATTAACTGAGAACCGTAACAACCTCTAATTAACCATTTCCAATATGCTGCCCAATGTTCAGCACTCGGCATGATTTCAAGACCAACTGGTATTCCATTGAATAAAATCAAAGCTCCGATTTGTCCATCAACCGGTTCAAATGCAGCTGCGAAATTTTCAAGAGCTTCTTTGTAATTTGGTTCATCAAAGAAATCTCTTAAATGTGCTCGAGTACCAGAATTAACTTTTCTCAAACCAGATAACCACGTACGAATACTACCCCATAGTTTATCATATGAAGTTCTCTGTCTGAGATTTTTGTCAAGAAGTACTTTTCTCAATCCAACAGGAAGAATATCCTCAGTAACGTTCTGACCTGAAAAATAACCACCTTGGCTTGATTCAACACAGCATGCATTTTTAAATAGTTTATCAGACGCTGCTAATACAACCCCAGATCCGCTCATTGCATGATCTTGGGCGTCTTTACCACGAACCATCATATTGGCAGGTACGATACCGGGATAATGTTTATCGGTATTGTTATACTGCATTGAACCATATGAAGTAGTTCTTTTAAACTTCATGGCTTCGGGTGATGCAATGTTTCCAAGACTTTCCCCTACAAGAGGGATGACTGTCATTTCATCATCTGATTGCACTTCACCCACACCAAGAGTTTTTATAAAACCCAATGTCTCAAGTAATGATGCCATATTTAGCTACCTCCGATTAACTTTTGATATTTATGAACAAGAAGAGCTTTTACAGCTTCTGTGTTCTCTAACATTTGATTAAATATAAATTCTGTCTCCAGATATTTATAATTACCAACAGGCATTGGTGTGATATCTTCAGCCAATGTTCTGGTTGTTCCGGTTTTTGCCTCTGCTGAAAATACAGGATTTATATGAATAATATTAAATTCATGTCCCGTATCTTTGAAATGTTTATATACATGGTTAAACATTCCTTTAACAGAATTTTCATAACCATCTGAAATAAAAATGATATTCTTTGCACCGGTTGCCACAGCATCAACTAATCCCCTCCAAAGCGGAGATGCATTAGCAGGAAATACAACCTTTTTATCCGTGCCTTCAATTTCTTTCCATTTACCACTTATAATGAAAACATCTTCAACATTTTCAATAGAAGCGATAATACAAAGACCGGTTAAAAAAGGATGTAATGGCCGTTCATCACTTCCGAACATTGAATGGCTTGCATCAAGAACGACTACACACCCTTCACCGAAATCCAGTTTTGATAACTTTTCGGTTCTTGCGTCAATCGCTTCGGATATTTTTTCAATGTTTTCGGATTCATTGTTTGCCATTTTAAAATAAAGAGCTTTCCAAAGATCATATAAATCCTGTGCCTTATAATTCACTGTTCTTGATTTGGCACCAGATCTTTTCACAGCAGCTTCCATTGTTAGCTCTTCTTTGGTTGACATTTTGGAATCACCCAGAATTTTAGATTTATCAATATCCAGCTTATAGCTGTTTCTAAAACCCATAGCAACTCTCCATGGCAGTTTACATATGAGTTTTTCAAACTCTTTAATATCACCTGCATGTGCAGCCGCTTTTGCCCCCCAATAACAATCAATGTTTGGGAAATACGCTTTGACTTCTCCAAAATTTATCACATTCTGATTGAATAAATGACATATAACAGGAAAAGCATGTGTATTATACTTTCCAATTTTCTTTTCAAAGAGTTGCATATCACCATTCAATATCTTGAACAGATCTTGTTTTCCCAAAGCATGGCGAACAAGTTTAGCTAACTTGCTTTTAAAGTTAATTGCAAGCGAGTCAAGTTCCTTGTTATCTCGATTAAATAAAAATTCAAGAATGACTTTTCTTGTTCTTGAATTGTTTACTCGTGAATGTAATTCCCCACCAGCTAACATTAGGAGATTTTTGATAGCACGAGACATTGTTTGATTTGAAAGATTATATGAAATAACCTTTCTTTCAAATTCAGAATCAAGACCGTCAGGAACCAACTCCATACCAGTTTTCGAAACTACTGGATTGGAAAGTAATTTGTGAGCCATAGCGCCTTTTGAAAATCCTGTACCGTTTAAAATGCTGGTAAGCGCAAACAGGACTCGATCATATTCAAACAGACCATCCCACATTTTTTTAACTGCATTAAATTGTTGATCTTTTTCTTCATAATATGCTCCCTTCGGAGTATATTGAAGCATTCCTGAATCAATCTTTTTGCTCATTCGCTGTCCTCCTAATTTCGTTATTAATTTTTCAACGGAAAGTAGTTATATCCAATTTTTTTAGTGTTTGGAAAGAATCATTTAAACCTCAAAAAATTAAAAGAATGGGATTGGGCATGATTCGGTGATTTCTTCGAGAATCTGAAATCATGCCCAGTCCATTCTAATTAAAAAAAGGAAGAGATTTATAATGAATGATTATTTGATTTACCTTTGAGAATAATCTGAAATCATCCAAAGTCTCTTCCTGGCTAAGGGCAAGGTTGCTCGAAAGTAGTAATGTAATTTTGTTTTGTTACACAATGTTGGAATTGAACCAACAACCGTATCCTCTCAAGGGATATGCTCTACCCAATGAGCTTATTGTATTCTGAAATTACAAATAGTCTTTCAAGCAATAAGGTACTACGATAAAAACTTAGAAGTGGTATATATAGTTTTACTGGTTTTAAGTCCCAGCAGACTGGAAACCGAGATTTTGTACCCTCTCGGTTAGGGGCGCAATGAGCGTTATACACGCTAAGTATATTATTTATCAATAAAATAAATAATCTTCTGAAACTATATACAGTCTTCTAAGTAAACTGATCGGGCGTATTTATCCTCAGACTATTAGTTATTAAACTAAATCCATCTTTGGTACGCCCGTTAAAAAAAGGTTTTGAGAAGTGGTAAATGTAATTATTTTATAATGGTTAATTTTGGTAACCAAGAAGGGAATTGAACCCTAGTCTTTGCTTTATAAGAGCAAGGCTGAACCAATCAGCGATATGAAATTACAATAAGTCTTCTCAAAAATATTTATGAAAAAATGAAGTTGTGATAACCTTCATTTATGATTAATAGAACGGGCGCCAATCCCCGCAGCCTTGTCGGCGGCATCGTCGTACCATATGGTTTTCCACCCCATATGTAATATTATAATAAACTAACAATTGTTTATTCAATAATTTATATATATAGATAGAATTTTTATAATGAATTATGTTGCATCAACATAAACAGGTTTTTGAGGATTATCCAATTCAAAAACTATCTTTTTATCTGGATAATTATCTGAGGTATTTTTCATTATGTTTTTTATGCTTGAAGGCATATATTGATCATTCTTGACTAAACTAAGTCCATTTTTAAATTGAAATATAACTCCGTCAGCTGTTTCATCAAGTTGAACTAATTCACTCCTTTCAACTTCCAATAAAAAATTCTTTTGTTTAATAATAATTTTAGCCATTCAACTTACCCTCTCTTTCAATAATTTCTAATAAAATTAATGTTTTCGATCTTACTGTTTCTCGTATAAACCACTCTATGAACTTTGCTTTATAATATGTTCTAGAAAATATAGAAATTAACTCATTTTGTTCATGAGATTCTAACTGTTCTTCAACCTCTTTTATTATCTTATCTTGATTTTTATTACAGTAAGATTCAACATCTAACTCTAAAAGATTTACGTTTAAATGTTGCCAAACCAAAGAAAGAAATATGATATTATCATATTCTAGAAATTTTATAAACTCTAAACAAATATTAATATGCATATTTGATTCTAATTCAGGTTTTTCAGGAAATGAGTAATCATATACTTCTTCTATTTTTTCTAACATTTTTTGACAAAATATTCTTTGATTTTCAAATGTTGCTGTTTGTATATCCGGCAATAAAATTGGATATACAAATTTAAAATCAGATTTACCTAAATTATCTTGCAGATCTATTGAACTAGATTGATAAATAGCATCATCTTCAAATTCATCCATTCTTTCATCATCATCCATTTCTGGATATTGAACCATAGCTTCGATAAACGCTTTTTCTGATCTTTCTGACATATTATTTCTCCTAAATACACATTAATTTGGACAAATTACCTGTAGAACAATCTGTATTTTTTTCATGTCCTTTTTCATAATGACATTGTTTACAACAACTCCAAGC
>Ga0114918_10005581_pt1 | contig 10777 bp, 12 predicted proteins | sample LantaG_FD_87015 | JGI IMG/M metagenome (GOLD analysis project Ga0114918, IMG submission 87015) | Deep subsurface microbial communities from Baltic Sea to uncover new lineages of life (NeLLi) - Landsort_02402 metaG | ecosystem: Environmental > Aquatic > Marine > Oceanic > Sediment | place... | reverse complement strand
GGGGGGGGGGCGGGCGGGGGAGCGGGGGGGGGGGGTGGGCGGCGGGTGGGGGCCGGGGGGGGTGGGGGGGGGGGAGGAAAGATCAGGGGGGGAAAAAGGACTCTCTCCTCGGAGAGAGTCCTCGGAGGCTCGCTCGCCGCCGCGCTTTTTCTTCTCTCGGCCTCGACCTCTGAGGCGAGAGAGCTCTCTCTCGACGCATTCCGAGAAAGGCGCGTGCCGTTCCTCGAAAATGCTCAAGCTCGCGCCTTCCTGCTTCGATCTCCCGCGTGGATCGATTTATGCTTCCGATTGCTCGAAGTTGCGCGAGGTTGCGAGGAACGAAAAGCATCGAGAGAGGGGGAGCGACGGCAAGCCCGAATCGATGCTCGGGCGCAAAGTTTTCTGTTAACGCCCCTCGCTCTCTCCGATCCTTCCCCCGTCGCATCAAATCTTCGACGCCACCCTACAAACGCATCGTTAGCGCCGCTTCCTCTTGAATCTGTCGCTACAGGTCATCATGCATTACTCTTGATGCAAGATCTATGCGGAGAAATGAACATTCGAGAGACCGGAAGGGAGCGAGGAACGAGGCGTAAAAAAGCCGAGAGAGGGGCAGCATCTTTTTTTTGGCCCGCGGGCAATGCTCGCTTCGCAACTCTTTCTTTCTCCCTCTCTTCCTCTCTCAGCACATTACTAAATACTCACCGCGACGTTGCGCGCCGCGCGGGATGGGACCTTGTCAAGCGTCGAGTGGCGGTACAGGAGCACCGTGGCGTTGGCTGCCTCCACAGCAGTTGGCGCGAGCGAGGCGATGCCGACGACGGCGAGCAGCGCGGCCAGCGTCGCGAAACGCGCCGACGATGAAACCATTTCAGATTTTCGCGGGTGGTCAATCAAAGAAGATGCAGCCCCGAAAACTCCAATCAAATGATGCGAATCGCGAGAAAATAAAACTTTCAATCCGTTAAAATGCGAATTGAAATGAAATAGGCGAGCTAGGGAGGCGCTAAAGAAGGGCCTCGGTGGGAGCGAAAAGTTGCGGGGGGACTCGAGATTGATTTCGAGCAAACGTTGGAGAGAAGTGTGAGAGAAGAGAGAGACTTTGCTTGCCTCGTCCTTTCCTTTCTTCAACTAGCCAGAGCGCCTGCAGCTCCTCCCCGCCAATTGCAAAAAAACGACGAAGCGAATTCGAGCTCTTCTTCACAGGAAAGAAAGAACAAGCACAGCAGACTAAGGGAAGAATTCCGTTCCCAAAAAACGTTAGGTCGCCGGCGGCGGCGCGACAGCCTTGAGGCTCGCGGCAGGAACCTCGGGCCCCTTCCCGCTCAGCGCGAACCCGACCCTCGCGTTCCCGCCCTCGGCGTCCCTCTCGTACGCCGTGTACCACTGCCGCATGAACGCGTCGCCCAGGATCATGCCCTTTTCGGGCGTGGTGGGTCCGGGAAGGATCGCAGAGATGCACATCTTCTCCGGGTCTTCTCCCTTTTTCGCGGGGATCCTCTGGGTCCAGAGTCGCGGCGGGACGGCGTAGTCTGCTCCGTTGATGACGAAGACCATATCCGGGAGGTCGTCCACGGTGGAGCACCCGCCCGTGACGTTGTAGTAGCCTCCCTGGAGGTGTGTGTGTGTGGGGTGGGGGGGGGGTGTGGGGGGGGGTGTGGGGGGGGGGCCCTCCAGAGGAATTTTTCGAGGGGAAAAAGGCGAAAGAAGGAAGGAAAAGGTCGTTCCTCGCCGTTCGCCGCCGTCGTTCGAACCCCCCTTTCGCGCGCGCGAGACCAGCGGCAGCATTTACGCTTTTTTTGTGTGTGTGCGTGTGTGTGTGTGTGTGTGGGGGGTGGGGTGGGGGGAGGAAAAAAGAGGTTGGGGGCAAGATGCAGCCCCGTGGCGTGGTAAAAGCAGGTTGAAGAAAATAAAAAAAGCAAGCGTCGTTGTTGTGATCCCCCCCACCCACCCACCGTCAACTCGAGAAGAGAATGGAAATAGTTTTTTTTTTTTTTGAAAATTTCCCGAGAGAAAGAGAGAAAGAAAGAAAAAGAAAAAAGACACACTTCGATTTTCCCGTCGTCGTCGTTGTTGTTTTTGTCTTGTTTATTGGTTTTGTTTTTTTGTCTGTGTGCTCTTGCTGATAAGCGGAAAGAGTTGTCTAAGAAAAGGTTTTGAGAAAAAAGGTGAATTCGTTTGAGGTAGGCCCTTGAAATTCTTTTTTTGGTTTTTTGATGTTGGAGGTCGTGGATCATCAAAGAGGCGGCGACTGCTGCTGAGGAGGAGGCGCGCCCTTCATAGCAGACGCAGGAGCAGAAGCAGCAGCAGCCCCGAACGCGGCCCCCGGCGGCGTCCCAAAGGCCGCGGCGATCGACGGAGGGAGCAGCGGCGACATAAGCGGCGGCGGCGACAGCCGGCCCGGCGGCGTGCGCGTCGCGAGCGCCGCGGCCCTTTCGGGCGAGAGCAGCAGCGGCGGGGAACTCTCTGTTGCCGCCGCCCTCGCTGTTGCAGCTGCCGCCGCCGCCTCGAGGGCGCTCCTGGACGAGGGACCCCCGAAGACCGCTGCGGACGACCCTAGGCTCCTGCTCCTGCTCCGCAGCAGCTGCGGCGAGGTCGTCGTCGCGGCCGGGGGAGGCACGAGCGAAGCGGGGGAGAGGCCTCCTCCGACGGAGCTTGCTCCTCCTGCTCCTCCGTCTCCTCCGCCGCTGCCGTTGCCGGCGGACAGCGCGAGCAGCAGGCTCTTGTCGATCCTCGCCAGCATCGCGTCGTGCTCCCTGGTCGTCGCCCTGGACTGCTCGCCGCGCTGCTGGCCCGTGCAGCGGGCGCGCTCGAGCTCGAAGGGGGAAGACTGAAGTTTTTTTTGGAAAAATGAAAAGAAAGAAAGAAAGTGAGTTTCTTTTTTTCGACCTCGACCTCTAAAAAAAAAAAACCGGAAAAACTCAAAAACTCAAAACCTCGTCCTCTTCCTTACCCAAAACACCTCGATGTACCGCTGCCCAAAGTGCTCGTGGTCGCACGCCCTCGCCACCGCCTCGGCGGCTTCGGCGGACTCGAAGCACGCGTAGGCCTGCCCGCTCGGCCGCCCGTCGCGGGACCGGAGCAGGAAGACCATCATCGGCGCCATCGAAGGGAGCGAGGCGGCGCGCGACGACGGCTGCGACGGCTGCGGCGAGGACAGCGAGGAGGAGACGAGCGGCGGGGAGAAGGCTGAGCCGCCTCCGTCGCTGTTGTCGTTGTTGTCGTGGTCGTCGCTGCCGCTTCCAGCAGCAGCAGAAACAGCAACCTTTTCCTTCTCCTCCTCCTCCCCCAAATCCCTCCCCCTGATCTTCTCCTTGCACCTCTCGGCGATCCAGCAGAGCACCTCCTCCTCGTCGGCCGAGAACGGAAGCCCGCGCAGAAGCAGGACCGTCGTCGCGCTGCCCGAGAAGGGGCCCTGCGTCGTCACCGTGCTCTGCGGCTGCTTCCTCCTCCTGCTGCTGCCTCCGGTGCCGGTGCTGCCGCCAGGGAGTCCTGCTCCTGCTCCCGCTCCCGCTGCAGCTGCCGCCGCCGTGAGCCCCAGCTCCTCGATGGCGGAGGAGAGGCAGCCGCTGTGGTTGTCCTCGGCGCCGAACGCGAGCAGCGGGAGGCCCGAAGGCGAGGTCGCCGCCGAGGCGGAGGCGCGCGCCGAGGCGGCGACGGAGGCCGCCTTTGCCTTTGCCTCTGCCTTTGCCTGCGCGGCGGCTGCGGCGGCGGAGGCGGCTGCGGCTGCGGTGGCGGCCTGGTCCGCGGCGGCGTTGACGGCCGCGAGCGCGGCGACGGTGCTCATCGCGGGGGAGGAGCCGGCGGAAGCGGCGGCTGCGGCTGCGGCGGCGGCGAGCTCGAGCAGCGCCTCCGGAGAGAGCTGCTGCTGCTGCTGCTGCGGAGGCTGCTGCGGAGGCTGCTGCGGAGGCTGCTGCTGCTGCTGGCTTCCTCGGATCGCGGCGGCGTGCACCTGCTGGTACTGCTGCTGCTGCTGAGCAAACTGCTGCAGCTGCTGCTGGAGCTCCAGTGGGCTGAGCTGCAGAGTGGCGGCGGCGGCTACGGCGGCGGCGGCGGCTCTCGCGGCGGCGACCGAAGAAGAAGTTGCAGACGAGGAGCGAGGAGGCGGCGGCGGCGGCGGAGGAGGAGGAGGAGGGTAATTTTGAAGGAGCGTGTCGAGAGGAGCAGGCAGGGAAGCTGTTGTGGTGCCCCCCGCGACGGGAGAAGAGCCCGGGAACGGGCCGGAGGCAAAGGGCGACGCCGCCAACGCCGCGGAAGAAGAAGGAACAGAGGAGGGAACCGGAATAGCAGACGACAGCAAAGAAGAAGGACAGGCAAGAGGGAGAACGCCTCTTCCTCCTAAACCTCCCCCTCCTCCATTACCACTGCTTAGCGCCAGGTCCTCCCTCTCCACCTCGAGCGCCACGGCCCTGTAGTACTCAGCCCTCCTCGCAGCGAACACCTCGATGTACCTCCGGCCGAGGAACCGCTTGTCGCGCGACACGGCCGACAGCAGCGCCGCGGGCCCGCCGCCGAGGAGCACGAAGGCCTCGCCGCTGGGCCTTCCCGCTCGGTGGACGAGGAGGACGTCGACGCACTCGGAGGGGGCCTGCGTTGGTTCGTTTCGTTTCGTTTTTTTTTTTGGTCGGGGGACGTGGCCGAAAGTGAGTGAGGTCGAGCTTTTTTTTCCAATTTTTTTGCGAGGCCGAGGTTGGTCGAGAGGAAGAAGAAAGGGGCAACCAGCTCTTAAAAAAAAACGGTTGCCGCTTGCGCGTCGATTTTCTCCTAGTCATTGTCCAAACGAACTCTTGATTTTCAACTCACGAAAAAGTCCTTGACGTCTTCTCTGGTCGCTGAGAAGGGCAGGCCGCGAACCTTGACCCCTTGGAAGAGCTCGGGCGGGGAAGGAATGGTGCTGATCGACGATGACGTTGACGACTGCATGCCGTACTGCTTGTGTTGCGGCTGCTGCTGCAGCTGCGGCTGCTGCTGTTGCTGCCCGCCCGGAAGGGCCGCAACCATCAAATTCCAAGAGTAAAGGTTGTCTCCCTGGTCCTGCTCGTGTCCCGTCGGATAATAGTGTTGTCTAGGGGGCATGGCGGCGCGAAGAGAAGAGTCTCTCTTTTTTTACTAGACTTTTTTTCCCTCGCTGTTTTCGCCGTCTTTCCGCCTATTACCCGCGTTCGAGCGGGTGAACCGTTCGTCTGCGTCAAACCTGCAACTGTTTAAGCTGCGAGAGACGAAAAATGGGAGTGAAAGACGGTTTGGGAAGGGGAGAGCGAGGAGCTCTTTCTTTATTCGATGGGTCTCAAAAAGCTCGCAACAAGAAAAAAACGAAAAACGAAAAACGAAAAAAAAAAAAAAAAAAGTTCTGTGAGGCTCTCACAGTAAGCTCTCAAGAAAAGAAAGGGGAAAAAAAGAGCGACGGAGCCTCTTTTCTTTCTTTTTGTTTTGTTTCTCTCTCTTGCCCCCCTTTCTGGCGGCCGGGGGCTGTCGATTTCTTGCACTTAGAAAAAAAAAACAGCACAACAGAAAGAAAAAAGTTTTTCCCTCTTCTCTCTCTTCTTCTCTTCGTCTCTCTCCACACCCACCCCTCTTTTCCTCTCCCTCTACGGCTGGATCCCAGTCAGCAGGTCGCTCATCCCCCCTTCCATCCTCTCGGCGCTGGCTCCCGTCTCTGCGGTCCTCACGCGGACGACGTCGGCCACGGGGGAGACGAAGATCTGTTTTGAGTTTCGAGTTTTTTTTCGTTTTTTTGGCGCGAGTGAGCGAGAAAGAGAGAAAACGCCTTTTTTTTCGGTTTCCGCGTGCCCTGCCTTCGCGCTCTCTCATTCTCCACCAACTCCCTCTTACCTTGCCGTCCCCGATCTCCCCGGTCCTCGAGGCCTCCACCACGATCCTCACAATCGCGTTCACCTGGCCCCTAAAGACAACGATAGAGAGCATCTTCTTCTCGACGAGCGACTCGGTGCCGTGCGTCGTGCCTCCGTATCTTTCTTTTTTACCGCCCTGCACCCCCGCGCCCAGCACGTCCTGCGCCGTCATGCCCGTTATACCGGCCCGGGAGAGGGCCTCGACGACCGCGGCGAGCCTCCAGGGCCGGACGATGGCCTCGACCTTGAAAAAGTTGCAGTCCGGGAACGCGGAGAGGTCGCAGGCGACGTTGACCGTCGTGGGGGCCTCCGAGGCCGGGGAAGCTCGGGAGAGGTAGGAGGTCGAGGGAGCGCGAAGGAGCAGCTGGTGCTGCCTGGAGCGAGGGAGAGCGGCGGAGCTGTTGTGTTTTTTTTTTGAAGGAAGGAAAGAGGAGAGGTTGAGAGAGGTCGAGGTCGAGGTTGAGAGAGGTCGAGGTCGAGGTTGAGAGGAAGGGCTAGTTTTCGTTTTTGTTTCGCCCTCACGAAAATCTTTCCCGACATTCGTGCCCTACTCTCTTCGTTTTCTCGACTTCTACTCCATGAATTTCAAAGTTGATGTCATCAGCGTAAAGAACTTGTTCTCTTCTTGCTTTAAAGATGCCAACTGAAGCAAACCAAGTACAATTAGCTAGCGTACCGAGGGGGTGACCGCATCGTCGTCGTCAGCGTCGACGACGTCGACGAGCAACAACGAGCGACGCAGCAAGAGCTCGGTCGTCGGAGCATCGCCGCGGGAGAGATCATTTTTTTCCAGCACGTAATTCCAGCCAACTGCACGAATAACTCTGCTCTAGAGTCTGTAGCTACAGTTGAGCGCAAAAAAGGGGGGGCAATGCCTCCCTGTCGAGAGGGCAAAAAAAAAAGCAATGAAGCAAAGAAGAAGAAGAGAGTCTGAGAGCGAGAGTGTGTGAGCTCAATTTCATTTTTTTTCTCGTTTTTCCCCCTCTCTTTCTGAAGCCCCCCATGCGCGCTTCCAGCGGCTCTCTAACTCAGCGCACGCCCCTGGCGACGCTTCGGCGATGTCAGGGTCAGATCAGAGCTGACGCATCATCATCATCATCATCATCATCATCATCATCATCATCATCATCATCATCAGCAGCAGCAGCAGCGTTCTCGGCGCAGCGACCAGTTGCGGTCGTTACTAGCGATCGACGACGAGATCGACTCCGCCCCTCGACCTCATCAGCAACCTCGACCTCCACCTCCTCTCCTCTGCCGCCGGCGCGTAGAGCCAGAGGTTTGAATCGCTTCTCGCCATATTCGATAGTTTCAACAGCAGCAGCACCAGTAGCAGCAGCAACGACAGGAGGCGGAGGAGAAGAATCCGCCTCCAACTCTTCCTTTCTCCTCCCTTCCCTCGTCCTCTACTCGAAGCAAAACTGCCCTCTGTGCCAGGGGCTCGAGGAGAAAGTGCGAGCCGCGCTGGTCCGCGGCGCCTTCTTGCCCGGATCCAGGCTCAGAGGCGTCGAGCTCGAGATCAGGGACATAGAAAGTAACGAAGAATGGAACTCGGCGTTCGCTATGGAGGTCCCGGTCTTGTTCTGGAAGAGTCGAAAAAGCGGAGAAGGAGGCGAAAGAGAAAGAGAAAGCGAAACTTTGATCCCGCGCTCGCCCCCGCGCGTGACCGTCGAGAAGCTCTCGGCGACGTTCGAGGCCGCGATGCCTCCGTCTTTATAGTGATTCAAATTGATCGGGACAGTATGTAAAATTAAAACGATGAAAGAAAAGCTATTTGTTTTCAAACGCACTTTCCTCTCCCTTTCAGCAAGACCCCCTTTTTCTTCTTCTTCTTCTTCTTCTTCTTCATCAGGCTGCCGCTGTTGTCCCCGCCATCGTCGTCTTCGTTGCCACCGTCTTCTTCTTCTTCTTCTTCTCCCTCGTCGAGCTCTCCGTAGGCCCCCGACGCCACCGCCGTGGCGGCGGCGAACGCAGCCAGGTTCCCGGCGCTCGACCTCGCTTCTTCCTCTTCCTCCTTCTCCATCGTCCCCCCCTCGTCCCCGTCCCCGTTGAACCCGCGCCACTTCTCCAGCGCGACGAGCTTGCGGCAGTACCACCGCGTCAGCGGCTGCTCGCAGTCCGCGACCACGCGCAGGCACGGGTGCCGAGGCAGCGCCTCGGGCCCCGAGCCGGGGCGCGCCGGCAGGAAGAAGACGAGCCTTCCCCCCACAGCCAGCGACGAGGCGGCGAGCCGGAGCAGGTCCCAGAGGCACTCACCCAACTCATAGGGGGCCGTGGGCGCCGGGGCGCCGTCGGCTCGGAAGCGGGCATGGGCTCGGGACGGTTTTGAGGTGTGGTGGCGGTGAGAGCCGGAAGAGTTCGTGGAGGGGGGTGCGCGTGTTTCGTCGCCTTCTTCTTCTCCTCTTTCTTCTTCTTCGTCGCCGTCGCCGCTCTCCTGTGTTCCGACAGCAACCGCCTGCTTCCTGCCCCCCGCTCGGACCCCGTAAGGGGGATCCGCGATGATCGCGTCGAACGCGCCCGCGAAGCCCTGCGGAGAAGAGGAATGCGGAGAAATAGAGCAACTTGCTCCGCGTTTGCGGCGGAAGGGCAGCCGGCTCATGTCGGCGACCAGCACCCCTGCCGGGCTCGGAAATTTATAAGCTGCGAAATTGTCCAGGAGCCCCACCGAGGCCTCCGCGACAGCGGCAGCGGCCGCCGCTCGCCCCTCGTCTCCTTTCGCGTACTTGGCTGCCCCGTGCTCCCCCCTGGCGTGCGGCTTGCCAGTGGTCCCCGCGACCTTTTTCAGGGGGCGGGCGGCGCGCGCGGCCGGGCGGCCGAGGAGCGCGAACAGGTCGATGTCGCACCCCATCACGTGAGCTCCCACCGAGGCCGCGGCCACCAGGATCGACCCGGTGCCGACGCATGGGTCGAGGACTAAGGAGCCTTTTTTCACGAGGGCGAGGTTGCACATGATGGCGGCGACCTCGGCGTCCATCGAGGTTGGACCTGAGAGGAAAGTGTTTTTTTTTCCGTTTTCGTTTTTTTTTCGGTTGAGGTCGAGGAGGTCGAAAGTAAAAAAAACTTTTCTCTCTTCTTTCTCTCTCTTCTCCTCTCCTCTCTTACCGATATAAGGCCTCTTCGGCAGGGCCAGCTCGGAAAGCACCCTGGTCCTGTCCCTGGCGTGCATTTTGGACTTGCGGTAGCTTTCCCCGGCTTTTGGGTGCCGCAGCCTCGTCCCCACCTCCAGGCCCAAGACGAAACGCCGACGAGCGAACGAGGGCTCGAGCGACGGCGGAAGAGAGGAGCAGGCGCTGTTGCTCTTCTTCTTCTTCGCTTCCGTCTCGTCTCCTATGTCTTCTTCTTCCATTCCTTCTTCTTTCCCGCCGATCACGATCAGGCGCAGCACCGCGTCCGGGTCGTCCAAGCTCACTTTTCCCGGTAAGTTCAAGAAGGCGAGCCTCTCGCAGGCCTCGCGCGTCGCCTTGGACCCGACGGCGACGCCAAAGCCGTCGACCGACAGCCGCCAGGTGGCTTCTTTTCCGAGCTTGGCGGCGCGGAGCTCCGGGGCGTTCTTGCGCTTCAGGTCGGCGCAGAGGGAGTCCATGGAGTCCCCTTCGCCCCAGACGTCGAGGATGCACTTGTTATTGTTTTTTTTTCGGTGTTGGAGGTGGAGACAGGAAGAGAAGATCGATGAGATTTTCAAAAGTTGGGTTATATTTTTCGTCCTTGCTCTTCGAATGGAAAAAAACTATCTCTTCTGCTCCTTACCCTCACTAGCATGCTCCTCCGGAGCACCTCGGCAGCAGCCTCTGGCCCAGGCAGCCTGATGGTCCTGAAGGCCGTGTTGGCCCCCCCGGGGGCGGCGGTCTCCCCCGCCTGCGGCAGGGCCGGGCGGAAGCCCCCCTTTCGGCCCCTCTCCTCGACCGCGGGAGGGAGGTCCAGGGGCAGGAGGCTGCGGGGAACCCCTGCCAGCGCCGCACACGCCTGAGCCTCGGCCTCGCGCATGTCCAGGAAACGGTGCATGAACTGGAGCAGGTAGGTGGGCCAGGTCGTCGGGTCGCCGGGGGTTGTTGCGGTTGGAGGAGGGGTGGAAGAAGCGCCGAGGTCGACGACGACGACGGCGGCTGCTTCGTCGGCGGCGGCACCATCATCGTCCGCATCGACGATGGGAGCTCCTAGCGGCTCGGCCAGCGCGGCGGCGACCATTTCGAAACTCCGAGCGGTTGAGGGACTGTGTTTCGTATGCCAGGTGCGAAGGAGAGGCGCTGGAGCGAGCGATTTCGTGCCAGCGAGCGAGCGCGGAAGAGGGGCTCTTGTAGCTGCTCCTGTTGTTTGTAAAGAAAACTCGAGCACGAGCGTTTCGAAAAAAAAACATTTTTTTTCGAAAAAACTCCATTGGCGAGAGCATTCAAAACTCGCGCCTCTTCTTTCCGCCTCTATCCCCTCGCCTCTCTCTCGTCCCCTCCCCCAATGGCGACGCCAGCCCCTCCGCGCCCTGCCGTCGGCATGACACCAAACACCACCAACGCGGCGGCGGCCACGGCGGGCCTCACGCCCTTTTCGTGCTCGACCAGCGACGCGCGGGCCGACCGGGCATTCGTCGCCTGGTTCGGCGCGCTGCCGCCGTCTCCCGGGGGCGCGCTGCGCTTCTTCGACCGCAAGGTGAGAGAGATCGCGGTGTCTCGCTGCCATCGGGATCGGAATCGGAGGGATCGGGCAGAAAGTGAGAGGAGAGAGAGGCGAGCGGGGCGTTTCGAGATGCGAACAGAAAAAAAACAATGCTCGACGATCGAGAGGAAGAGGGACGCGACGACCTCGACCCACTTCGACCTCTCTCTCTCTCTCTCTCTCTCTCTCTCTCTCTCTCTCTCTCTCTCTTTCTCCCTCCCTCTCTTTCTCTCTTCCTCTTTCTTTCTTTTCCCCTTTTCTTTTCTTCTCTTCACCCCCTTCCCTTCCCCCTCCCCTCT